>WNGH01005901.1_pt1 | contig 19488 bp, 27 predicted proteins | sample 5400631 | NCBI WGS metagenome assembly WNGH01 (sample SAMN13153373, study PRJNA577476) | soil metagenome | isolation source: 115 cm soil or saprolite under Garry oak tree replicate 1 | place: USA:California | collected 2016-06-15
TTCGGCCTTCTTCGCGGCGCGAATCTCCCCGGCCGTCGGAAGCGCCTGCTCGGGCTCCGGCGCCTCCGGCACGGCGGTCTTCTTGGCCTTCTTCGCCGCCTTCACATCGGCTTTCGGCTCCTTCTCTTCGGCCATCTCAAGCCTCCCCGGCCTTCTTCGTGATGTAGATTCCGTCCTGGAAGATGCGCGGATCGAATCCGCGAATGCGGGTGGCCTGCTCGATGTTGGCGGCCGTCTGCCCGACGGCCTCGACGTCTGGGCCGGTGAGGAGCACCTGGTCGCCATTCACCTCGACTTTCGTTTCCCCCAGGATCCTTGTCTTCCGCGGGAACTTCTCCCCGAGGAAATTTTCGATGATGAACTCAGATCCCTTCACGGTCGCCTTGAGCGGGAAGTGGCTATAGACGATCTTCATCTCGTACGTGAAGCCCTCCCGCACCCCGACGACCATGTTCCGCAGGTGGGCGGCGAAGGTGCCGACGAGAGCCGCCTCCTTCCGCCGCGGGAATTCGCAGCGAACGGTGGCTTGCTGGCCTTTCACATCGATGCGCAACCGCGGGTGGGAGAGGCGGCGCCGCAGGGTGTGACCGCCCCCGGTTACGACGACGAAGTCGCCGTCGACCCGGAGCTGGACTCCGTCCGGGATCTCGACGGCCTCTTCCAACAACCCCGCGACCGGCATCTCATCCCTCAGTACACATACGCGATGAGCTTGCCGCCCACGCCGATCTGCTTCGCCTTCGTCTGCGAAATCACGCCTTCCGTGGTTGTCAGGATCAGCACGCCGAAGTCCTGGGCCGGGAGGTAGCGGGCCTCCCACTTTTCGAGCTCCGTCCGCTTGACGGCGAACCGCGGTTTGATCACGCCACAATTGTTGATGCTGCCGACTAGGGCCACGCGGTACAGATTCCCGCGTCCGTCCTCGATCAGCTCGAACGACCGGATGTACTCGCTCTCTTGCATCACCTTGAGCACGCGACCGATCAGCTTCGACGCGGGGCGGATCACGCAGTCCGTTTTGCCGGCCGCCTCGGCGTTCCGCATCGTCACCATGGCGTCGTTGAGCGCGTCTTGCAACATGGTGTCACCTCAGCTGTACTTCCGGAAGCCGAGCTCGTACGCAATCTCGCGGAAGCATTGCCGACAGACGTGGAGGCCGTATCGACGCACGATGCCGCGCTTGCGGCCGCAACGCAGGCAACCCCGCTTCCGGCCGAAGTCTTTCGTCCGCCTCACACGACCACCTCGACCTTGAAGCGATCCTTCATGAATTGCATGCCCTCGTCCCGGGTGACCCGATGTCGCCGCGGGATCCGCCGGGACTTGTTCGAGCGTCGGGCGACGCGCCAGCCGGGCCGCTGCAGGCTCACGCTGACGTCCATCCCGAACACGCCGATTTCCGGATCGTACTTCATCCCGTGGAAATCCGTGTAGTCTTGAATCCCGAACGAGAAGTTCCCCCTCGTGTCGAAACTGTAGCCCGGAAGGCGATTGTTCCGAATCGAGAGCGCTTCCGTCAGGAACGCCTCGGCGGGGCCGCCGCGCAACGTGACCCGCGTCCCGATCGGCATGTTCCGACGGACGCCCCAATCCCGGACCGCCTGATGACTGAGGGTCTGCACCGACTTCTGTTTCGTGACCAGCTCGAGGACCTTCTGCGCCTTCACGAGTTTCTCGCCGGCCTCGCCGACGCCGACGTTGACCACGACCTTCTCGATCCGGATGTCGCGCATGCCCGCCATGGTCCCACCTAGAGCGCCGACACCTCTGGCGTCTTGATCGACGGGGCCTCTTTGCCGACGACGAACACCTTGCCGGCGTCCGTCGAGAAGCCCTCGGTGAATGTGACGATGTTTGCTCGCGGGTTCCGGGTGCGCTGGACCTCGAGCACGTGCGCGATCTCGCCGACGTGTTGGCCGCCCGTCACGAGCACCGGCGCCCCCTTGCCGAGCTCGTAGTGCTCGACGACCTTCTGGTCCGGGACGTGGACCTTCAGGGTCGCTCCGGCCTTGTATGCGTCCTTCTCGAGGAGGACGTTCCGCCCGTCGTGGAGATTCAGCTGCGTCTTGCCGCGGCGGACCGTCGTCTTGTCCTCGACGCGGCACAGCTTCCAATTCGCGTCCGCCTCCTCGATCGGCACTAGGGCCATTTTGCCGCGTGTGTTGACGAGCATTCGGTAATGTGCCTTCGTCACCGCGAAGGAGAGGACATCCATCAGGCCGACCGGAAACTTCGGATCCGTGATGGGGCGGCCGTCGACGAGGACGCCGCGGTCGTTGAGGATGTGTCGTGCCTCCCGTGCCGTCGCACACACTTTCAGCATGTCTCTCAGGATCAGCCCGATGGGGACGCTCGCATCAATCGGGTGCGGCCCGGGCGACGGCTTCACGACCCAAAAATCCGTCTTTCGCGGAATCGTCCAGCTGCGGGGAGCCGGCAACCGCTTCAGGTGCTTCTTCACGATCGACTCACTCCTCGAACTTGCGCCGCCGCCACGGATCCGTGTCGTCCATCCGGACGATTAGGAGGTTCGACGCATGCAGCGGCCGGGCCACTTTCTTCTCATCCACTTTCTCGATCGTGATTCCCTCGATGACGACCGTGCCGTGGACGCGGTCGACGGAGACGACCTTTCCCTCCTTGCCGCGGAAGCCGCCTCGCATGATGCGGACCGTGTCGCCTTTCCGGACCGGAAGGGCGCGCGGGAGATGGACCTTCGACTTGTCATGGATCTCCGGCGCGAGGTGGGACGATGCCATGATGCGCTTCGTGTGGAGCGGCGCGTTCGCCGCCCTCTTCCGTTGGGTCCGGGGTTTCGCGCTCGTCATTCGGAATCCTCACACGATCATGCTCGCCGTCGCGGCGACTCGCGGCCACCGTTCTGCGGCCTCGCGAGCGACGGGCCCCTTGATGTCCGAACCCTTGACCTCGCCTTCCGGGGTCACGATCACACACGCGTTGTCCTCGAATTGGACCATCATCCCTTCCGGCCGCCGAAACGGTCGGCGCTGACGGACGACGACGGCGTTCATCACTTGCTTGCGCGTCTCCGGCGTGCCTTTCTTGACCGTGACGACGAGTAGATCCGCGATCCCTGCGCTCGAGATCCGATTGCGGACGCCGCGATATTTCATGACCTCGATGATCTCGACGATCTTCGCGCCGGTGTTGTCGATGCAGTCGAGTCGTGCCCCTTTCGGCAAGCCGCGCGTCTGCCGTCCGGGAAGCCCCTTCATCCGGCGACCCCCTGGTTGTGAATCGCGACAAAGTGCACCGTCTTCCCCAGCGGCCGGCATTCCATGGCGAGGACGCGGTGGCCGATCTGGAGGCCGAGGCAGGGCGGCGCGTGGACATTCATGCGTCGCGTCCGCTTCTCGTAGCGCTGGTACTTCCGAATGAACCGCAGGGACTGGCGCTCGATGACGACCGTGTTCTGCATGCGGGTCGATACGACGACGCCTTCAAGCGTCTGACCGCGAACGGACAGGCGACCGTGGAACGGGCACTTCGCATCCGTGCACGACTTCTCCGGCACGGGGACATCGATCCCGACGTCTCTCGCGGCCGAGCCAATCGGTTTCGCCGCCGCGGGCGTCGTGGCCGGTTTCTTCTGCGCTTTCTTCTCCGCCATTCGATTCACCGGGCCTTCTTCACGCGATCTTCGGGTCGAAAGCGAATCTCGTCTCCATCGACTTCGAAACCACCGGGGACATCGAAACGGAAGCGGCTGCCGTGCTTCGGGATTCGCTTTTCCTCTCCTTGCACATCGACCACGAGCATGTTGCGGGTCTCATCGACGACGCGTCCGCGGACATGTTCCTGACTCGGGTCGGTCGCGTCGACGACCTCCACGCGCAGCCCGATCAACTCGTGCTTCCGGAGGTTCGCCATTACGTCTCCTCCCCCGTTGGAGCGGCCTTCGCGGGAGCGGCTTTCCGCGGGGCCGCGGCCCCTCTCGCGAGTTCTTCCTCGCGCATGATTGTGAGGATCCGGGCGATGTTCTTCCGGAGCGCCCGGATCTTCCCCGGGTTCGGCGGTGCGCCGCCCATCGCGGCCACGCCTCGCTCGTGCATCAGCTCGTCCCGAAGCTCCGTGAGCTTCTTCGCGATCGTCTCCGCGTCCATCGCGCGGATCTCCTTCGTCCGGAGCAATGGCATTACGTCTCGTCGCCTCCTCCCGTTTCCACGTCGGCGTCCACGCCGAGCTCGCTCACCTGCTTGGCGACTTTCTTCAGCCGCTTGGTCGCGACCTTGCTCTTCTTGATCTTCTTTGTCGGATCGGGCTCTTCGGGGACGATGAGAGGTTCGGGCTCTTCGACCGACTCTCCCTCCACCCCGGGTCCGCCAACGGCCGCCACCTCGACCATCGGCTCAGGCGCGGGAATCGGTTCCGCCGCGGCAGCGGCCGCCGCGGCGGCGAGGTATTCGGGGGTCGGCCTCTTGATCTCGATCTCGTCGGGCAGCTTCGCCCGCGGGTCCATGATCTCGACCGTCACGCCGATGACGCCCGGTTTCAGTTTTGCGGACGCGAACCCGAGGCCCATCCAGAGGTTCCGAGGCTCGCCGCAGTATTTGATGTGGCCCGCCTTGAACTTCTCCGTGCGATGCCGCTGCCCGGTGAGCTTGCCCGCGATCACGACGAGGCAACCCTTCGCGCCGGCCTCCATGATCCGCCGCACGGTCGAGTGGCCTGCCCGTCGGAAATGCCACCCTCGTTCGAGGGCGTTGGCGAGCTTCTCGGCCATGATCTGCGCGTTCAGCGCAGGGCTGGCGACTTCCTGCACCTCGATCTGCGGGTTGTCGAACCGGAACTTTTGCTCGACCGCTTCCGTGAGGGCCTTGATCGCGCCGCCTTTCCGGCCGATCACGAGCCCCGGACGTTCCGCGAGGAGTGTGACCCGCGTCCCCATCGGCGTCCGTTGAATGTCGAGCCCGCCGAAGCCGGCGCGCCGAGTCTCATTCATCAGGTATTCCTTCAGGAGGACGCGACGGACGTTCTCCACGATGATCCGCTTGTCCTTTCGGTTGACCTTCGCTTCCGCCGGCATCTCACGTCACCTCTTCCAAGACAATCTCGAGGTTCACGGTGTCCTGGTTCCATGGACCGCTGCGGCCGTACGCCCGAGGACGGAAGCCTTTCGTCGTGGCGCCCTTATGAGCGTTGATCACGCGGATGATCATGGCATCGGGATCCTCTTTCCCGGTGAACTCCGCGTTCGCGACCGCGCTCTCGAGGATCTTGAGGAACGCCTTCGCTGCCTTCACCGGATAGCGGGCCGGCCCGACACCGGACTTGTGCGCGACCCACCGGTTGTACTTCTTCATCGGCACGGGCTGCTTCAATGCGATGACCTTCTCGAGGTATTCGCGCGCGTGGTCGACCGTCTTGCCGCGGAGCTGGCGGGCCAGCTCGACGGACTTCTTCCATGCAAGCGGGAGCTCCCGGCCGTATGCCCGGGCCATCGTCTCGATCTTGTATTCGACCGTGTACCCGAACTTCGTCATCCGACCCCTCACTTCAGCGGCATGAACTTCGACGATCGCGTCGCGCCGACGCCCGGTCCGCTGTGCGTGACCGGCTTGCGCGTCATCGCGAACTCGCCGATGTAGTGCCCGATCATCTCCGCCTTAATCTCGACCGTCACGAATTCTTTCCCGTTGTGGATCGCGACCTTCTTGCCGATGAAGTCTGGGAGAATCGGGACGTCGCGGCAATGCGTGCGCACGGCCTCGTCGGTCCCGTTCGCGCGGACCTTCTCGACGAAGGTGAGGCGCTCCTCATCGATGCCGCGCATGAACGAGCGCCGGGGCCGCGCCGGCAAGAGCTCGATGATCTCTTCGAGGGTCATCGCCTTCATCTCGTCGAGCGTGTACCCGCGGTACGTGAACTCCTTCTTGCGCCTCGTCTCGACGAGGCCCGCGCGTTTCCGGAGCTTGCGTCTCGCGGCTTTCGCCAGCCCACCCATCTGCTTCTTCGCCATCGTCAGGACCTCCGTCGCTTCGCCTTCAGCCGTTTGGGCTTCGGGGACATGCGGCCGACCTTCCGACCGGGAGGAGCGTCATAGCCGACGGTCGACGGTTTCCCCACGTGCTGGTGGGACCCGCCGCCGTGCGGGTGGTCCACGGGGTTCATCGCGACGCCGCGGACGTGGAAGGCGGCCTTGCTGAGCGATCGGTACGAGAACCACTTCTTGCCCGCCTTCGTGAACGGCTTGTCGCCCCGGCCCGCGCCCGCGACCGCGCCGATCGTCGCCCGGCAATCCGGATGAAACGTGCGGAACTGCCCCGAGGGCAGCTGGACGACGGTGCGCTCGGCTTGGCTGACGACGACGGCCTGCGTCCCAGCGGCGCGGACGAACTTCCCTCCATCCCCGGGCATCGCTTCGACGTTGTAGACGAGCGTGCCTTCTGGGATGTCGCGGAGCGGAAGCGTGTTCCCACGGCCCACGTTCGGCATGCCGTGGGTGACCGCCTGGCCGATCGAGAGACCGTCGCATGCGATCATGAGGACTTCCTCGCCGTCGAACCGAACGCGCGCCAGGGGCGCCGTGTGGCCCGGCGCCTGGAAGATGTCTGTCACCACGCCCGCGCCACGGAGGTGCGGATGGACGACGGGCCCGGGATGCCGGTGGCTCGGAGACCGGTACGTCGGCGATGTGCCGCGTCCGCGCCTCTGGGAGCGAAGATTCTTTCCCATCAGAACACCCCGATTCGCATGCCGATTTCTTCGGCGGAAAAGCCCGGCTTCAGCTTGATGATCGCGTGCTTCCCGTCTTTGCGGACGAACGTGTTGACCTTCGCCACTTTGGCTTGGAACAGGTCCTCGAACGCTCGTTTGACCTCGGATCGGGTCGCCTGCCGGCGGACGAGGAACTCGAGGCGGTTGCCGTCTTTCAGGTCCTGTGCGGCCGTGCCCTGGAGCATGTTGAGCGTCTTCTCTGTGACGTACGGATGGAGGAGGATCTCGTGGGGCTTCATGGCGGCCAGCTCCTGAGCACCTCGAGCGCCCCTTCGCTGAAGACGGTGAGCCGGCCCGGATCGCCCCCGGGTGCGAGGACCTCCGCGTTCAACGCCGCCGGACTGATGACCTCGACGCCTGGGAGATTTCCCAGGAGCCGACGGACGGTGCGGGCCTCCTTCACAACGACGAGGACGCTCCGCGGCTGTCGATACCGCCGGCCGCGCATTTTCCCGCGCCCGGCACGGATGTGTCGTCCGTCTTTCGCGCGTTCCACGTCGGGCATGAGCCCAAGCTGATCAAGGATTTTCAGCCCCTCGCGAGTCGCGCCGCTATCGGGGGTGAGCGTCTCGATGCCGTCCTCGATCACGACAGGGAGCGTGATGTCTTCCGGGAACCGGTGTCCCCGCGAAGCGACCATCCGGGGATCCTTCAGGGCGGCAAGCGCCGCATTGCGGGCGAGCCGCCGCTCGTGCTCGTTGACCTTCTTGGCCCACACCGTGTCGGGCCTCGGCGGATGAGCACGACGCCCGCCGACGGTTCCCGGCGCCTGCGCTCCAGTCATCGTGCCCCGGAGGCGCGGAACCCGCGATACGCCGTGTCCCTTGCCCGACCATCGGACGGAATGGCGCATCCCGGCCCCGATACCCGGGCCGTACGCCTGTCGTCGATTGGCCTGAAATGCCGTCACCGCACGTCGAATCAGGTCGAGCCGGATGTCGGAACGGAACACGGTCGGGAGGTCGATCGTCTTGGTGACGTCGCCATCGAGAGAATACACGTGGACCTGACCGGCTTTCACCGGAGGCGTTTCTCGCTTCTTCTCCTTCTCCGGGGCGGCCTTCGGAGCCTTCGTGGCCTTTGCGGGCTTCGGAGCCCGTCGACGGCGCTTCGGCGCGGGTTCCGCCTCGGCGGATCCCGCAGTCTTCTTGTCCTTGGGATCCGCCACTGACATCACACTCCCTGCTTCGATTCGCGGGAGATATACGTGAGGTCCGGAGACTTCTCGAGCTTCACGTACCCACCGCGAGCCGCGTCGCGGAACCGGATGAGGCGTTTCGTCGGTCCTGGAATCGAACCGTGCAAGAGCACGTACGGATTCCGGAGATTCCCGTAGTGGAGGAAGCCGCCGTCCGGCGTGACCTCTTCCGCCTTGTCGCCGATCTTCAGAATGCGTTTGTTGTACTCGGTGCGTTGATGATAGCCGAACTGGCCGCCTTGCGGCACGGTCGGGCGGACGTAACCAGGCTGGAAGTTCCCGAGCGTGCCGATGTTTCTTCGGTGTTTCGAGTTCTTGTGACTTAGGAGGCGCGTGCCCCAGCGGGTGTGGTGGCCTTGCCATCCTTTCCCTTTCGTGATCGCCGCGACATCGACCATCGAGCCTTCGCGACAGAATTCGGTGACAGGAATCTCTTTCCCCAGGAGACCGCGCGCGTACTTGATTCGGTCTTCGATCGATCCGCCGCCAACGCGATTCTCCATGAGATCCGGCTTCTTCTTCGGGACGCCGGTCACGAGCGACGGCTGCGTGTACGTGATCACACGCACCTCGTCGACGTGGGCCGGGTCGACCTTCGTCCACGCCTCCTCGGCGTCGTAGTCTTTCGGAATCGGGAAGACGCGTCGCAGCTCTTTCTCCAGCTGCGGCGCCCACACCTCCGCGGCCGTCTTCAGCCCTTCCGGCACGCGACGATACAATCGAACCGCGGCGACCCGCATCGGGGGGACCTCGACGACTGTGACGGGGACTTGGACTTCTTGCCCCGACGTCGTCGACGTGGGTCGGTAGTCGACCACGATGGCGTGGGTCATCCCGGCCTTGTAGCCCGCGAATCCTTGGAGCCTTGGCGTGCCGCCGTCCACGTCCGGCCAACTCGAGAAGTGTGGAATCGGGCTCTCGCTCCGCTTGCGGGGCGAAAAGCCCATCGAGCCGTGTCTCGGTCGGTGTTCCTTCGGCATTCGCCACTCCTCCGCACAGAGTGGTGTCTCTTCGCGTACGATGAGCCGCGGGCGTTCGGTCGCGACACCGTGACGCTGCCTGCAAGGCCAGAAGAATCGGGCCCGCATTTCCGGGATCCACGGAGGGATTGCCCGGGAGCGTCTGGTCGACGCGCTGGGCCGTCCCTATGGAGGGGCCGTATATAATTCTTTGGAGCGGGAGGGCTTCGCCTCCTGGGAAACTCGTGCGCCGGCGTCTCGCTCGACCGGTTCAGCGGACGAGCGTCTTCGGCTTCGCTTTCTGCGGCTCGGCGATCTCGAGGACGAGCGGCTGCACGATCGGCTCGTCTTCTTTCTCGTCGAGTTCCTGTTCGTCCACTTCCGCGAGCGCCCGCCAGAACGCTTTCATCCGCGCGTCGTAGTACTCGTCACACATCGCCGCGCCTTCGTCCACGGTATCACGGAGAAAATACAAAACCCTTCTCCTTTCCGGCCGCCTACATGAAACCGAGTTCCCGCGCTCGACTGCACGGCCGCATGTATCGGCGGTGATAACACTCCCATAACTTTTAAGCGGGCTTCGCGGGCTATGCCACGTCGCTGGGCGGTTCTTCATGGAAGTCAAGCGGATGAAAGTGAAAGTGTGCCTCGTCGGCGAGGCCGCGGTTGGCAAGACCTCCCTCATCCGCCGATTCGTGCTGGAGAACTTCGACGACAAGTACATCCAGACGCTCGGGACGAAGGTCTCCAAGAAGGAGCTCACTTCCTCGTCGCCAGACGGGTCAGGGGAACTCAAAATCGACATGACGATCTGGGACATCATGGGCCAGAAAGGCTTCCGCGAGCTGCTCAAGGAAGCGTACTTCTACGGAGCGCGCGGCATCCTCGCGGTGTGCGACGTCACCCGGAGGAAGACCCTCGAAGACCTCGACGACTGGATCGAGGGCGTCTACAGCGTGACCGGCAAAATCCCGATCGAGTTCCTCGGAAACAAGATCGACCTGAAGGACCAGATCCAGATCAGCGAGGACGACATGGTCCAGGCCGCGCGGGCCTATGACAGCCCATTTCACTTCACGTCGGCGAAGGCCGGCGTCAACGTCGAGAATGCGTTCCAGTCCCTCGCGGAGCGCGTCGCGAAGGAGCGGTACGCGCGGAAAGTGCTCCCTGAAGAATAAGAATTATCAGGGGCGATACTCGCGTCCTCACGGTACATAAGACGGCGCTCGATGGGTGGCGCATGATGGCGACTTCGACGATGGCCGGCCAGAAGCATCTCAAGGCCAAGGTCTGCCTCGTCGGGGATGTCGCGGTCGGGAAGACCTCGCTGATCAAGCGGTTCGTCCAGGACCAGTTCGACGACCGCTACATCGCGACCGTCGGCACGAAGGTCACGAAGAAATCGGTTGACGTGGTCTGGAAGGGCGCTCCAGCGACGCTCGACATGATGGTTTGGGACATCATGGGCGAGAAAGGATTCCGGGCCCTCCTGCGTGATGCGTACTTCGAGGGATCCCAGGGCGTCATCGCGGTCTGCGACCTCACGCGCAAGGACACGTTCTACGACCTGAACAACTGGGTGCAAATGATTCGGAAGCAGGTCGGCAACGTCCCGATGGTATTCCTCGGGAACAAGATGGACCTGACCGAGCGGCTCGTCGTCAGTCCAGAGGAGCTCGCCCGGATGGGGTCGATCCACAGCGCGCCGCAATTCCTCGCGTCCGCGAAAACCGGGGCCGGCGTGAACGAGGCGTTCCGGGCCCTCGCCGACGCCATCGGACACCGCGGCACCGAGTGATCACAATCTCGACTTCGGCCCCGATGGGGACCGCCATTATCTCGATAGATAACCGATGGGCAACGCCTTTATAACCTGAGACGTGTGCGAGCGACGAACCGCCTCTAGGGATTCCGATGGACCGCCAAAAGATGAAAGTCAAGATCTGCCTCGTCGGCGAGGGCGCGGTCGGCAAGACGTGTCTGATCCGCAGGTTCATTCAGGACCAGTTCGACGACCGATACATCTCCACCCTCGGGGCGAAGGTGTCGAAGAAAGAAATCAAGGTCGACGGCCCGAACGGCGGCATGGATGTCGACATGACGATCTGGGACATCATGGGCGAGAAAGGATTCCGAGAGCTGCTGAAGGAGGCGTACTTCCACGGGGCTCAGGGCGTCCTCGCCGTCTGCGATGTCACCCGAAAAGAGACGCTCGACGACCTCGAGGATTGGGTCGCGGCAGTCGTGAAGGTCACCGGCAACGTGCCGATGGAATTCCTTGCGAACAAGGCGGACCTCAAGAACCAAATGGCCATCACGAAGGCGGACGTGCAGAGCGCGGCGGAATCGCACGATGCCCCGTTCTTGTTCACATCTGCGAAGACGGGCGAGAACGTCGAGATCGCGTTCGCCAAGCTCGCTCAGATGATTGCGAAGCGTGCGGCGTAGCATCCCTGTTCTTGAAACCGTCGCGACCGCGATCGCTGTCGCCACAATCTCCCTCGCTTCAAGATCATAAGGAGAATTTGCCCCTTGTGGAACAGAACGAGGGGAGCGTTTTGCCACGCCGCGAACGCTCGAGCCGCGGGAATTCGCATCGCACAGTGTGCGATTTTCGCCAACTCGACCTCGGTAACGTCCGAGAAGTGTTTAAGTAGAAGGCTCGTGTATTCGAACGTGACCCAAGCGCGGGCCCGGTCAGAAGATGGTGGAGACGGTGGGAGCCCCTGAAGAACTCCCCCCTGTGGAGAAGCGGCACGTTATGCTCATCGGCGACCCGGGCACCGGGAAGTCGATGCTCGCCCGGTCGATGACGGAGATGCTCCCCCGGGACGACCTCCAGGACATCATCGTCTACCACAATCCGGAGGACCCGAACGAGCCAAAGATTCGCGTCGTGCCCGCCGGGAAAGGCCGCGAGATCGTCAACGCGCAGAAGGCGGAGGCGATGCAACGCCGGGAGCAGAAAGCCTCCATGGTCATGACGATCGTCTTCTTCATCATCGGGCTGAGCGTCATCCTCTCGTACCAGTGGGGATCGCCGACCCCGGAGTTCCGTCCCGACGCGCCGAACATCATCCTGTTCGGCATCCTCGTGGCGGCGATCATCTACATCGCGACGCGGTACACCGGCCACCGACAAGAGAACCTGATGGTCCCGAAGCTGCTTGTGAGTCACACGCCCGACGAGATGCCCCCGTTCGTCGATGCGACGGGCAGCCATGCGGGTGCCCTCCTCGGGGATGTCAAACACGATCCGTTCCAGAGTGGCGGGCTCGAGACGCCCGCGCATGAGCGCGTCGAGTCCGGGGCGATTCACAAGGCCCACAAGGGCGTGCTGTTCGTCGACGAGATCAACATACTCCGGATGGAGAGCCAGCAGAGCCTCCTGACGGCGATGCAGGAGAAGAAATTCTCGATCGTCGGGCAGAGCGAGCGGTCTTCCGGGGCCATGGTGAAGACGGAAGCCGTTCCGTGCGATTTCATCCTCGTCGCCGCGGGGAACCTCGACGCGGTGCAAGGGATGCATCCCGCGCTGCGCTCGCGGATCCGAGGATACGGCTACGAGATTTACATGAAGAGCACGATGCCCGACTCGGAAGAGAATCGGCTCAAGCTCGTTCGGTTCGTCGCCCAGGAGGTCGCAAAGGACCGGAAGATTCCGCACTTCGATCGGAGCGCGGTCCTCGAGATCTTGCGGGAGGCCCAGAGGAGGGCCGGCCGACGCGGTCAACTGACGCTGCGACTGCGCGAACTCGGCGGCCTCATCCGAGTGGCGGGGGACATCGCGCAGGAAGAGGCGACGCCGCTCGTCACGGCAAAGCATGTCGTGAACGCGAAGCGAATCGCGCGGTCCCTCGAACAGCAAGTCGCGGACCGAATGATCGAACGGGGCAAGGAATATCAGACGTTCATCACGGAAGGGGCGATCGTCGGCATGGTCAATGGCCTCGCGGTCCTGGTCGGCGACAATTCGATCGCGGAGTTTAGCGGCATCGTCCTGCCCATCGCCGCGGAGGTCACTCCCGCGCAGGCGAAGCAAGGAGGCCGCATCATCGCGACGGGCCGCCTCGGGGAAATCGCGAAGGAGGCCGTCGAGAACGTTGCCGCGCTGATCAAGAAGTACACGGGCGAAGACATCTCGAACCATGACATCCACGTCCAGTTCGTCGGCTCCCGGGAAGGCACCGAAGGCGACAGCGCATCCATCTCGGTGGCGACCGCCGTCATCAGCGCCTTGGAAGAGGTGCCAGTCAACCAGACCGTGGCGATGACCGGCTCCCTGAGCGTCCGCGGACAGGTCCTCCCCGTCGGCGGTGTGACCGCGAAGATCGAGGCCGCGGCGGAACTCGGCCTTCAAAGAGTCGTGATTCCCCGCGCGAACATGAAGGATGTTCTCCTGGAGGATCGCTACCAGGGGAAAATCGAGATCATCCCGGTGGACACGCTGAGCGAGGTCCTCGAGGAGGCGCTCGTGGGTCCGAAGAAGTCCGGGCTCATCAGCAAACTCGTGGCGCTGGTCCCGAAGATCACGCCGGACAAGCCGGGCCCGGCTGCCGTGCCCCACTGAACTTCCGGAGACCGGTGGACGATCCAATGGATCCCTCCGAGTTCTCCGAACCGATGCCCTGCTACGAGTTCAGCCCCGCCCTCTCGCCGCCCGAGGATGACGGCGGGTGCGTCCACTGCCGCAAGTTCTTGACGCTCGAATGCCCGTACATCGATCACTTCCTCTCGGAGGACGACGAGTGACCGGGCGCGCGTTCTTCATCGGTCGGTTCCAGCCGTTCCATCGAGGCCACCTCGCGACCGTGAAACGAATCCTGGAGTCGAACGACGAGATCATCGTCGGCATCGGCTCGGCGCAGTACAGTCACACGGGGGAGAATCCCTTCACCGCGGGCGAGCGATACGAGATGATCAAACGGGCCCTCGATGCAGAGGGCATCCACAACTACCACATCGTCCCGATCCCCGACACCCACGTCCACAGCGTGTGGGTCAGTCACGTGACCTCCCTCGTGCCCCGGTTCGACATCGTGTACACGAACTCGGATCTCGTCGTGCGCCTGTTCCGGGAGCACGGCCTGAAGGTCTCATCGCCTCCCCTCGTGGACCGCGAGCGGCTCTCCGGCACCGTCGTCCGACACCGAATGCTCAAGGGAGAAGACTGGGAATCCCTCGTCCCCGCCGTCGTCGCGGAGTACATCAAAGAAATCGACGGCATCGAGCGCATCCGCGAGACGCACAAGTATTCGACGCCGTACGGCACCCGCGAGAACCACGAGGACGCCTAAGAAAGGGACCCGTCCACGACTCCCCGCGAGGACGGGCTCCGGCAGGCATCCCTCCAAACGAGGATGTCGCTCTCCTGGATTCCTGCCTTCCGGCGGAAGCGCGCCGCGGGAGCGGACGCCGCTCACCAGTCGATCCGGTACCCGCAATACGGGTCGCCTCGAAGGATGCACGCAACCTTCGTGACGGTTCCCGTAATCCCGAGCATCGCAAGCGACCCCTCGTACGTCCCGAGCCAGGCGGCACATCGCGCGGAACTGCTCATCCAATCGTAGTTTCGAAAGATCGCGCGGTGGCCTTCGACATCGACTTCGAGACGGCCGTGATTGAACTCCCGCGCGTAGGAGTTCGGCGAGAGCTCCAAGAGAATTGGGAACGGGATGACCCGCTTCAAGAAACGCCGGAGGGAAGAGAAGTTGATCGCCTCGTCCCTCATCATCCGACGGACCGTTTCGTAAGTTCCGTCGCCGAACCGCGTCTCGACCTGTTCGAGGACTTCCAGCGCGGACCGCAACGGATACCATCCGTCCGCGTGGATGAGACGGGGATCTACGCCGGACTCCATGAGGGTCTTGTCCGCCGCGGCCCGGCCGTGATGGGCCGCGATCCAATGGTGATAGTTCCGAAAGTGGCTCCCGCGAATCATGGGCGCAATCAGCCGGTCTCCGCGGGCGTCGGAGAGCTCCCCGAACACAGCGACCCCGAGCCCCGAGGCCGCGTACAGCTTCCCGCGGCGCTCCCCGCCGACGCACTGCGCCAGATCGGCGCGCACGAGCTGCCCAAGCGTCCGGCTCACGTGCGGGAGGCGAAGGCCCGTCCGCTTGGCGATTTGAACCGGAGTCTGGGGGCCCGGGATGACGGCCGCGAGGACCTTCTCGCGCTGCCGGCTCGCGAGGACATACGAAAGCCGGTCGAGCACGTTCGCGGATCCCGCGTGCAATATCTGCCTCGGGCACGGTGCGCTGAGACGCACGATGCGGCCGAGAGGTCATTACCCTTTCCTCACCCGCCCGGACCCAGGTACGTCAGGAGGACGGGGACGAGGAGCGAGGCCATTAGATGCACCCGGCGGACGCGCAACGCGACCGGGACGAGACCGACGATCGCGGAGAGGCCTGCCAACCCGATGCCGAAGGGACCGGTGACCGCCGCCAAGAGGAGCAGGACCGCGAGCAGGGACAACGCCGCAATCCGTCGGGGGTTCGAGCTCGACCAGCGTCGCGCCACCCCTCGGCCGACGCGGGCCGCCAAGGGCGCGGCAATCGCGGTCGCGAGGACGGCCGACGCGACCAGGAGAAGAAGCGACGCCGGCGCTCCCCAGACCGTCGGCCACGGGGAGAGATCTCCGGCCAAGGCGCGGACCGCCGCCGCGGCGCCGCTGCGGGCCCGGTGAATGATGAACAGCACCGCGACGCTGAGGAGCGCGGTGGATGTCGAGACCGCGCCGAGGACCACCATGAACTGACTCGGCCCCACACTCGTCCGCGTGCCGACCGAGGCCAGGGTCGCGGCCGCCCCGCCGCTGAGCCCGGGAAGCCAAGACACACTCGCGCCGGCGATCGTACCGCGCAGCGCGCTTCGCGCGTCCTCTCGTGAAAGTGCTCGGAGCGGCTCCAGGCGCTGGTAAGGGATCGATCCGGGCCGGGCCCGCAGTCCCACGAGCAGGCTCGGGATTCCGAAGAGTCCCGAGAAGAGCGGAAACAGGACCGCATCCGGATCGACGAGAGGTGGCCCTCGAAGGACCGCGAGGCCGAGACCGCCGGCGAGTGCTTGGACCCAAACCGCGCGAATAAGCCGACGGACGCGGCTCCGGCCGCGCCATTCCGAGGCGAGGACCGCCCCAAGGACGCAAACGAGGAACGCGGGCGTCCAAGGGCGAAAGCGGTCCGCCAGACCGATCGGATCGGCCAGGAGGAGGCGGAGCGGAACCAATGCGAAGACCGCGAACGCGCTCCCCAGCAACGCGCCACGCGCGGCGAGGGCCACCGCTTTCGCGCCTTGCCCGACCAGGAGGAGCCGATGGCCGGGGAGCGTCGCGAGCGCCGTGTCCTCCGTTGGTGCGCCCAAGAAGACCGCGGGAATGAAGTCGAACACCGCGTGGCTCCCGGCTGTTGCGAGAAGAAAACAGGAGAGGAGGAGGCCCATCGTCTCTGGCTCCGCGGAAATGTCGGGGACCAAGGCCGCAAGGAAGCCTGCGAAGGCGGCCTGCGTCGCGAGGACCAGGGCCGCCACGTTGTTCACGTGAAGCCCGGGCGAAAGCCCCGTTAGGGCTCCGGCAAGGAGACCGAGCATCGTGACGATGAGAAAGCCCGCGACCAAACCGAGGGGTGTCAACGACGGGAGAGTTCCCAGCCTCCGGGTCAACGTCTCCGGTGCACGTAGGCTACTCTCAACGGCTGCGTCGCTCCCTTGGCCCCCACCCTCCGCCCCCGGGGGTCTCGATCACGAGGAGGTCATCGCGACGGAGTTCGAGCGTTGCTTTGGCGGGCAGCCCGCGCCGACGTCCGTTCCGCACGAGGAGGTTCTTCCCAGGCCGACCGTCGTCCCCGCCCTCGAGGCCCTTTGGCCGAAGGACCCGGCGTTCCGAGAGAATCGATGCGGTCCCCTTGGGGGCCAGGAACCGGACGGAGCGGCGAATCCCGTCGCCTCCCGAGTAACGGCCCCCGCCTCCGGTGCCGGGGATGAGTCGGTATTCTTCGATTCGGAGGGGGTACGCAAACTCGAGCGCCTCGACAGGCGTGTTGCGGGTGTTCGTCATGTGCGTGTGCACCCCCGACATCCCGGGCCGGTATGGGAGGGCGCCCTCGCCTCCCGCGATCGTCTCGTAGTAGGAGAACGGCCGAGGGTCTGTTCCGCCGATCGTCAGGTTGTTCATCGTCCCCTGGCTTTGGGCGGGGACCGTGTCGGCCAATGGCTCCGAGAGCGCCAGGAAGAGGACGTCCACGATTCGCTGGGAGGTCTCGACGTTCCCGGCCGCCACGGCGGCCGGAGGGCGCGGCCATACCAGACTCCCCTCCTTCGCGAGCACCCGGAGCGCCCGGAGGGAACCGGCATTTCGCGGCGCATCCGGGTCTGTCAGGCATCGCATGATGTACGAAGCGGCGCTGAGGGTCACGGCGAATGGCGCATTCAGATTGCCGGCGACCTGGCGATCCGTGCCCGCGAAATCCACCGCGATCCCAGAACCTCCAATCGTGACTTCCGCATGAATCCGGATTCGATCCGGTCCCCCCAGCGAGGCCGCTTCGAGGAACTCTTCCGCGGCCCAGGTTCCCCGAGGCAGTTCGCTGATGGCCGCGCGAACCCGCCGCTCTCCATAGTCGAGGAGCTCGTCGATCGATTGCCGAAGCCGTGTGACGCCGATTCGCTGGACGAGTTCGACGAGACGCCGCGCCCCGAGCTCGTTGGCGGCGACCTGCGCTCGAAGGTCTCCGAGCCGCTCCAACGGATTCGATGTCTCCCGGCGGAATTTCTCCAGGACGGTCCGTCGCTCGCGTCCTCGATCCATCATCTTCTGCGGCTCAAGCACAAGGCCCTCATCCTCGAGACGCATCGCGGTGGCTGGCATCGAGCCGACCACCTTTCCACCGATATCCGCGTGGTGCGCTCGATTCACCGCGAACCCGATGATCGCTAGCCGGAAGAACACAGGCCGGATGAGCGTCACGTCCGGCAGGTGTGTACCGCCCCGGTACGGATCGTTCAGGATGATCTGGTCGCCTTCGCGGAGGGTCCCGGGGAAGTCCCGCATGGCCGCCTCGACCGCGACCGGCATCGACCCGAGGTGGACCGGGATGTGTTCCGCCTGCGAGACGATTCGGCCGTCCGCGTCGAACAGCGCGCAGCTCGCGTCCATCCGTTCCTTGATGTTGGGCGAGTAGGCCGTGCGGCGGAGGGCGACGCCCATCTCCTCGGGGATGAACGACAGGGCCGTCTGCAGAACCTCCAGGTCGGCCGGATTCACGGAGTCACCTCGATGTCAATCAGGCCGCGCGGCTGAATCCGGAAATTCGCGCCCGGCGGCACGACCGTCGTGGCGTGGTCTTCCGCCACGATCGCGGGGCCCTCTTCCTCGAACCCGACCGGTAGAGACGCTCGGTCGAAGACGGGCACGTCCGACCATCCGTCGTCGAAGAGTACCCGGCGACGGCTCATCCTCGGGACCGGGCTCTCGGGCGACCGCGGGAGATTGACGGGCCGAGGCAGCCGGACCGTCAACCGAACGGTAACGAGCTCGATTGGCTCCTCCCGGGAGGCGTATCCGTAGCGGCGGCGGTGCTCCCGCCGAAAAGCGCGGGCGAGATCGGCGCGAAGCGGAATGTTGATCTCGTAGCTCTGCCCGCGGTATCGGAGGTCGACGCTCGCGTTGAACACGGCGTCACCGGCATCGTGATGTTCGTCGCGCAGCGCTTTGCGGGCCCGGACGCAGAAGGCCCGAACCGCTTCCGCAATCGCGGACTGTGCCCGATCCAAGGGCCGAACGATCGTCCGGCTATATTCCAGCTGGACCGGCGAGATCAGGATGCCGTACGCGGAGAAGGCCCCCGGAAGGAGGGGGACCAACACGCGCGGAATTCGCAGCTCTCTTGCGAGCGCCCAGACGTGCATCGGACCAGCCCCGCCGAAGGCCAAGAGCGCAAAGTCCCGCGGGTCCAGTCCACGCCGAGCCAAGATGATTCGCATTGCCTTCACCATGGTCGCGCGCACGACCCGCTGCACTCCGAGGACCGTTTCCTCCGGAGTAAGGTGCAACCCGTCCGCGAGGCGGGCGACTCCCTTCGCCGCGAGGTCCGCACGCAACGGCAGGCGGCCTCCAAGCAAGCTCAGCCCTAGGAACCCTCCCACCAAGTCCGCGTCGGAGACCGTCAGCGATTCGCCGCCTCGAGAAGTCCGCGCTCGTACCGCCCATGTCGAAGGTCAGCAGATTTCGGTGACCGGTCCCACGTGCAAGCGCGACCGCGGCGGCGACTCCCCCGGCAGGTCCGCTCAAGACCATGTCGACGGGTCGGTGCAAGATGGCCCGATGCGAGACGACGCCCCCGGAGGACTTCATCACGTAGAAGTCGCCGCGAACGGCCCGCTCCAGGTCCTGTAGATATCGGATGACGAGCGGTTTCACGTAGGCGTCGAGGGCCGTCGTCGACGATCGCTCGAATTCTCGGAACTCGGCGAGGACTTCGTGGCTCGTCGAGACCGAGAGACCGGACAGAGCCTGAGCGAGTCGCTGCTCGTGCGCGGGATGGAGAAAGGAGAAGAGAAACGAGATCGCAACGGATTCGGCCCCACTGGATCGGACTT
>WNGH01002983.1_pt1 | contig 19477 bp, 17 predicted proteins | sample 5400631 | NCBI WGS metagenome assembly WNGH01 (sample SAMN13153373, study PRJNA577476) | soil metagenome | isolation source: 115 cm soil or saprolite under Garry oak tree replicate 1 | place: USA:California | collected 2016-06-15
GAGGCCCTCCGGCACGGCGAGCTCCGGGTCCGCCACGTTCAGGTCCACACGGAGGCCCCAGTTGCGCTCGACGCTCCGCGCGAGTTCCCCGAGCCGCGGGGCCAGGGCCGTCGCGACGTCCAGCCGGGGAGCCAGGCTGGAATCCGCCTCGGCCGGAGCGAGCGGGACCGGCTTCAGCTTCTGGACGAAGACGCGCAGGTCCCGCTGCTCGACGGCGATCAGCCGCTGGATCTCCATGAGGCAGTCCCGGGCCATCTCGGGCTTTCCCGCCAGCACGCTGGCCTTCACCCGCTCGAGCTGCAGGGCTGCCACGGTCAGCGACTGCAGAAGGCCGTCGTGGAGGTCACGGGCCAGGCGGATGCCTTCTTCCGCGGCCGCCGCCTGGTGGAGGCGCTGGAGCAGGTAGAAGTGATCCATCCTGGCCGCTATCTGGCGCGCCACAATCGCGCCCAGCACCAGGTCATCCGAGGTCATTCCGGGCTTGTCTAGCCAAAAGAGGCGCCCTTTCAGGGTGTCGCCGCTGAGGCTGATCGAGAGGAGGGGGCCCACGGCAAACCGAGCCTGGAAATCGGGGTGGACGGGCGCACCGCGCCAGCGTTGGGGGCCCTGGAGGGAGGTATAGAGCACCGTCGGCACCGGCGCGCAGGCATCCGGGCAGAGAAAGTCAGCGCCGGCTAGGGGCTCGGCGACCAGCGGCTCCCACGTCCCGGGCGGCTCGCGGGTCCCGCGAAACTCGCCGCGGCCCCATGAGGCCACATAGAGCCAGGGCTCGTCAGCCTCCTCCCAGGCCACGAGCACGCGCGGAGCGCCAAGGACGCCGGCGGTGCGTTCTAGCAGGTCGCGCACCAGCGCGAACACGTCCGGCGCGAACGCGCGCGGCCACGCCGCCAGCACGCACTCGAGTTCTCTTGCATAGTCCCTGCTCTTCTTCTCAGACTGAGCGCGTTCAGCGACCACTGCCGCCAAGACCATCGCGGTCACCGCCACAATCCCCATGAAGGACTGCAAATAGGTCAGGCGGTCACTCAAACGTTCCATTTGAAAAGCCCCATATCCTTGGGCGGTGTTCCCGATGGCAATGGCCGAGACCATGAACGTTGCCGTCACCGCCCCTCTCGGTCCAAACCGAAGTGCGGCCCAGATGACGAGGGGGAAAATGACATAGGGCATCGAATAAAATTGAATTTCAGCGCTGAGCAGATTCGCAAAAACAATCAAACCGACGACGATGATCGAAAACGCCAGGCCACCCGCCTCCACGAAACGGCGACGGCTGGTTCGGAGCGAAGGGCCTCGCCCCCATGTCAACAGAAGCGACGCCACCACCAAATCGCCCATCATGTCGCCCAGCCACCAGGCCAACCAGGTGGGGCCGGAAGCGGACGGAGCCATCACACCGCCCAACCACAGGCTTGAGACGCCGACGGTCGCGCTCACCGTGGTGCTCAGGACGGCGGCGAAGACGATCAACCCCACTACATCCCGGAGCCGGTCCAGTGAAGTTCGAAATCCAGCAGTTCGCCGAAGCCAATAGGCGCCGATCAACGCCTCGAGGGTATTTCCCAACGCCATTCCCCCGGCGGTCAACGCCGGCGCCCCAGTCACGAAGTTGACGAGGAAGGCCCCCAGCGCAATGCCGGGCCACAATCGGAGACCGAACAAGAGCAGGGCCGCCAGAGAAATTCCTGTGGGTGGCCAGACGAGGGTGGCAAATCCGCCGACGGCGTCCAGCATCAGCCCGAACTTCGCCGTCGAAAAATAAACGACGAATAAAATTCCGACCCGAATCAAATACGACATCGTGGGCGTTATCTGAACTGGAGGCGGATTCGCGAGGCCATCTGGTCGGGAGCCGTCCGACCGTGAAGCTTCAGACATCGAATCAACTCAGCCGCGTCGGGTCCGTTGCTGCCCTGATCGGCAGAGCCTCCGCGCGCGCGCCCAGCGGGAAGGGACCCGCAAAAAGCTGAGGAGTCCCACCTGCGTTGTCGCGTCGACTTCAACCAAAAGCGCTCTTCGCTCAGTCATCTGGGGCTTGCCGCTGAATCGGGGCGCAAATGCCGTACCAGAACCTTCTTCAGAGGGCGAGCGAGCTTGATATGAGGAATTTTTCAAAGAAAGTTTTGCCCGATGCTCATGCCACGAGGTTCACAGCGTGCAGCATCAAGTAGGTAGTCCGGGACCCACTGTGCAACGACTTGCACATTCCGGAAATGTTCACGTGCGCAGCGACTCGAATCCACCGCCAAGCCCTTTATACCGAACGATATAGAAAAATATATCGTCGGTTGAATTGACCCAATCCTCGCCACCCGGGAGACTCATTACCCGTGAGCGGAGGGTTTGTGTGCACATATCCGAGCGCCGTCAATCGTCCCGCTATCGGCTTGAGCTCCCTCTGGAACTGGATAGCGCGCGCGGGCAGACGCGCGATGTCTGCGCCTCGGGCGCGTTCTTGGAGTTCGACGAGCCCTTCGCGCCAGACGCCATCATCAGCTTCGCCCTCGTGTTCGGGGGCGGGCTCCGCGTTCGGTGTGAGGGCGACGTCGTCCGGGTGGAGGCGCGCGAAGGCAAAATCGGCGTCGCCGTGGCCATCGCGTCTTACTGCTTCGATTAGCGCGCGTCTGACTTCGGCTGGAGCGGCCGCGCGACGGGAGGTGTGGTTGCAGGGGCGCAACGTCCCGCGCAGATCTCATGGACCCGAGTCGCGAGGCTCGACGCAGCGACGCCTGTTTTCAGAGGCAGCGTGAGCGCAAGCGAAAAGAAGACGAATCCTGACAAAGAGGAGAAAAGTGATGGATGGATGTACCCGATTTAAATGTAGATGGCTCTTCCTGATCCTCGCCGCCCTTGCGGTGATGACACTCGGCAGTGGGGCAGCGTTCGCCCAGCAGGCGAGCATCACGCTGACGAACTGCGGCGCGGCTTACTGTTACACGCACGATAACAAGTGGGACTTGACCAAGGAAGTCACCGGCAACACCGTTACGGCCGGCATTGGTACGGTGACGTGGACCATCACGGCCACCAAGGATGGGTCCGCCGCTGCGACCTTTACCGTGCATGGCGGGATGACCGTCACGAACACCGGCACCGCGCCGGCCACCATCGGGAACATCGTCGTCAACCTGCAGAAGCCGAATTCCGCAAAGATCGGCGGCAAGAATGTCCCGTGGGTTTCCATTGCGGCGGATGTGGCGAATGCGGTCGACGGCGACGCCGCGACCACAGCGAACATAGTGGCCGCAGGCTCGGCGGAGAGCCAGCTGTTCAACGGGACGTTCGGCGCCGGCAACTATACCGTCAGCAATGCGAAAGGCACGTTCGTAGAAACTGCCGGTTCGGGGCCTCTGAACTTCAAGGACGCGAGCGACAACAGCCTGTTCCTCCTCGTGTTCAGCACGGCAGTATTGCCCGCTGCTGGCACCCCGCTTCGCGTCGAAGCTCTGGTCACGTTCGGCAATGCGGGCGCCCGCGGCGGCAGCGGTGCCTCGGCCAGCAACATCGACATCAACGGCGATGGTGTTATTGACACCACCACTTTGATACAAACTGGAGAGCAGGGGGCGAATGATGGGGATGAAGCCAAGGTTCGTACCGTCCCCTGCCGCGTCACGCTAGCCGCGCTGCCAGTAGCTCCAGAGGAGACCAACAGCAGCGTGACCATCACCGACCCCGGCGTCACCTCGACGGGCACGGCGACCACGGCGAACTCGGTGGGCTACGACCAGTTCCCCGCGACGACCAGCACCACTCAATCCTGGACAGTCAGCGTGGACGTGGACGGCGGCGCTAACGGCGGCAAGGTCTGTAATGATGCGAGCCTAGACGGGACGGCCAGCGGAGGTACCCTGAACGTGGTCGTCGATCACGACGGACTCGGTAATCCGATCTACGCGACCTACGCGTGTGCGGACGCTGCCAACGACGAGGCCTCCGCGTGTGCGGACGTCGGTTCGCAGGGCATCAAGGTCGGGGACTTCTGCACTATCACCCAGGGTGGCTGGGGCGCCCCGCCCAATGGCAATAACCCCGGCGCCATCCTGGCGAACAACTTCAGCACGGTCTATAGCGGCGGCTTTGTTGAAGTGGGTATTCCCGGCGCCAGCGGCTTCTCGATCAAGTTGAATGGCGCAGGTGCCGTGTGTAAATACCTTCCCGCTGGTGGAACGCCTGGCGCGCTGACGGGCGATATCGTCTCCAGTCTTACCTGCAGCACCGGCCCCAGCTCACCCACGACCAGCTCTAGGGTGTTCGGTGGGCAGGTGCTTGCGCTCGAGCTGAACGTGGACTTCAATAATGCGAACATCATCGTGGGAACTGGAGGTTCGATCAGCGGCCTAAAGCTGTGCGACCTCACAACGTCAACGTCAGACGCGCTTGATGGCACAGCACTAACGGCGCCCCAGGTCGGTGCCCTCAACGGCCAGACGATCACGCAGGTTCTCGTTGAGGCGAACACCGTGCTTGGCGGCGGGACGGGGTCCTACGGCCTCACCGTCAGCCAACTGAACGACCTCGCGGACAAGCTGAACAACGCGTTCGACGGCTGCACGGCGCTGACCGCCTTCGCGGCGGCGCATCTCTGCCAGTAGTCGAGAGGCAGTGACACGGCGGCTTTCCACGGGAAGGCCGCCACCTGAGGGGCCCCGGACGGTTTCCGGGGCCCCTTCTTTTTCTGTTAGGGGGAGCTGGCGCGCGCCCGCTGAGAAGCCGTCGCGGGCGCCGCTTCTCAGGCGCGCCTGACTCCAGTAGAAGTGGCTGGTTTGTGGAGAGTGAGGCCGGGGACCTGCTCGAAGTGAGGATCGAGGGCGTAGACTCCGCACGAGAACGTCGCCGAAGGGGCCGCGGCGGGGGTGTTCGGGACGCGCGCTTTCGTCGTCGGCAAGACCGCCGTCGGTTGAATGTCATTTCCATGGCATTGTGAGTGGCATGAGAGTCGCCATCGACCGAGCAGGGAGGATCGTCGTTCCCAAGTCGCTGCGACAGGCTCTGGGACTGCGGCCGGGCCAACCGCTTGAGATCCGGGCTGGCGATGGTCGGCTCGTGATCGAGATCGCTGCCACGCCGATGCGACTCAAGAAGCGCGGCAAGGGGCCGGTTGCTGTGCCGAACACCAACCTGCCGCCGCTGACCGCAGAGCAGGTCCGCGAGACGCTGGAGCAGGTACGGCGGTAAGCTGACCCGCCTTCCCCCGCCTCATCGGGCACCGGGAGATGTGGTGCGCGATTTCCTGGCCACGCGATTCCGCCGGCCGTTCTTACGACTGAGCGCGTCGGCCTACCGGGGATTCCTGCTGGGTCTGGTCGACCACGGGATCTCCCGTGGCGCCTCGTACGACGCGCTGGTGGCGGCGACGGCGGCGAGCCATGGCGCCGAGCTCGTGACTTGCGATCGGCGCGCGGCGCCGGTATACGAACGGTACGGCATTCGCGTTCACCTGCTGTAGCACCCGCAGGCACCCCGCCGCGGGAGGCCGGGCGATAGCTGCGTATTCCGACGATCATGATCGCTCAGTCCGGAGGATCTGATCTTCACGCGGCGCGCAGACCGTCTTCGACCCATCAGTGGCAGCCGCTACCTCTACTTCCTGCAGGCGGGCGGGCAGCGCTACACGCTCCACTTCGCGCGCGAGGCGCCGGCGCTCGTCACGGGCACGCGGATCCGCGTCAAGGGAGTCCGCATCGGCCACGCCCTCGCCCTCTGATGCCCCCTGTGAAAGTCACCCCGATCCCCTCCTGATGGGGGTCAGGTCTTGCAGTGCAACAGTCTCCGAAAGTTGACAGCATCCGGTGGGGTTTGTTGACAGCGCGCTCGAGGTCGCACAGGATTGGAGCGGGACCCTAAAGACGATGGCCCGACAGCGCGTGATCCTCACCTACAAGGACTACGAGGCCCTGCCGCCCGACGGACGCCGGTACGAACTCCACGATGGAGAGCTATCCGTGACACCCGCGCCGAGCCCGCGACACCAGCGCATCCTCCGGAATCTGAGCGCAATAATCTGGCAGCACGTACGGACTCGGGGGCTCGGGGAACTGTTGTTCGCGCCCATCGACTGCATCCTGAGCGAGACCACCGTGGTCCAGCCTGACCTGGCGTACCTGGATACGACGCGCCTCTCACTCGTGAGCGCACGCGGGATCGAGGGACCGCCGACGTTGATCGTGGAGGTGTTGTCGCCTTCGACAGTGCTCGTCGACCGGAGCGCCAAGCGACAGCTCTACGCGCGGCACGGCGTGCCGTACTACTGGATTGTCGACCCCGAGGCGCGGGCGATCGAGGGATACTTCCTTTCGGAAGGAGCATACGAGCCGAGCATGACGGCGACGACCAGGGAGGTGACGTTCCCACCCCCGTTTGGCGACGTCGCCTTAGATCCGGCAGCCCTCTGGCAGTAAGCAGAATCCTGACCGCCCGCGGGGCGTGTCATCTACGTCTACGCCTTCCCGAACAACGCCTGCGCCCGGGCACGAGCGCTTCGACGACGCTCACCGTAACCTCTCCGACGTCGGCGCCCGACGGGTACAGCGCGGCCCCGACCTCCACCACCTCGGCCGCGGCGACCTATGTCGTCGCCTCGTCGCTCGCCGTCACCGTGACGACCGACAGCGCGTCATACAGCCTCAACCAGTGGGTCACGATCACGGCCAGCGTCTTGCTCGGTCAGAGCCCGGCTCCCGGCGCCAGCGTGACCTTCGCCGTCACGGAACCGGACGGCTCCGCGGTCACGAAGACCGCCACCACCGATACGAGTGGCGTCGCCGTGGCGAAACTCCGGGTCAAGCGAAATGATCCGACGGGAACCTACGGGGTCCAGGCGCACGCCTCCCTGGACAGTGCAATATTCGGAGACGCGACCTCGAGTTTTGACGTCGTGCTGTAGGCGACGGAATTTTAGAGCACCTCTGGCGGATCGGTGCGTCGGCCGTGAGCGCCTGATCGTGGACCGTCAGCGGCGCCGCGAGGCGCCGAGAAACAGAGGTCTACCCTGGACGAACTCGGCGAGGCTGTCCTACCTCCGACGTTTCAGCGCGGTCCCACACGGAAGATAGCGCGGCGGTTCTTCGACCAGCACCCGTCGGTCGATTCCGTGCAGACCCCGCGCTCCGCCCCAAAGCTCACGATCGATATCCGCTCGGCCGCTATGCCACTCGAGATCAGGTAATTGCGGGCCGCGCGCGCCCGACGCTCGCCGAGGGCGATGTTGTACTCGGTGGTGCCGCGCTCGTCACAGTGCCCCTCGATCAGCACGGGCGTCGCCGGGTTCGTCTTGAGCCACTCGGCGTTCGCCGCGAGGGTCTTCGCGTCGTCGGACCGGATGTCGTACTGGTCGAAGTCGAAGTAGATCGGCTTCACCGCGGCGTTCTCTGTGAACTCGTTCGGGCCGGGCCGGGCCGCCTCGGACACCGTGGGCTCCGGAGGCGGCGGAGATGCGGCGGCGATGGGTTGCGGCGTCGTTGGCGGCTCGGAATCGGCGGGCTCCAGCGTGGGGCCCGGCGAAGACGACGGAGGTTGCGGAGCCGCGGCAGCAACGGACGCGGCAGGCGCAGCCGCGACCGGCGTTGGCGGCCGAACACGCATCAGCGCCACTCTCACCTCGGGGTCAGCGCCGCGGACGCGGCCGACCATGTGGTCACCCTCGACCCTGAAGTCGGCGGTGAAAAGACGAGAGCTGAGCTCGTGGCGGATGACGACGCTGCGTCCCGATATATCGAACCGAACGCGCAAGCCGGTGAGCCCGGCGTCTTTCACCTCTACCGGCATCCCTGCGGCGACGCCGGTCGTGTGCAGGACGAACCGCCCGGTGCCGTGCGAGCCCTGCTGGCGGAGGTCGGCTGTCGCGTCCTCGCTGCGCGGGAGGCCCATGACGTCGTAGCCTCGCCACGTGCCGCTCCATTTACCGGAGATATCGATGACCGGCCGCCGGCCGAACACGCTGCCGACCACTCCGCAGCCTGTTGAAGCAAGGGCGACGACCACCAGCAGTAGTCCGACTCGTCGCATGCTACTCTGTGCGTGTTTTCGAGATGTTACGGCGCCTGGGCTCATGATGATATTGATAGCATGACACACCCGATGTCACGGACCGCCACGATTTCGTACGAGGAACCAGAGGCTAAGAGCCTGTCGGAGTGACGAGGAGCGCCTCGGCTTTGCCGGGGTGCTCCGAGCGTTTGGGGGGGTTGGGGGGCCATGTCGGGGCCCCCCATTTCCTAGGGCCGGCCTTCTTCGGGCTCGATCAGCGGGACGCAGGCCTCCGGAGCCACGGCCAACCTCACTCCCATGCCGGGTCGGAGGCGTATGGAAGTTGGCGCGGTGACACGCAGGGTCACGTCGCTTTCGTTCACCCGGACCTGATAATCCACCGCGTCGCCGAGATAGCTCGTGCGCTGGACCACGCCGGTAAGGACGTTGTGCCCGGGTGGGGTGGCGCGGTCTCCCGTCACGAGGATGATCTCGTGAGGGCGGATGGAGACGGCGACCGGCGCGCCGGGCTTGAGCCCGGTGACTGCGACGCGCAGTCGCAGGCCGCCTCGCGCAACGACTCCGGGCTCGACCGTCACGCCATCCACGAGGTTGGTCTTGCCAATGAACTCGGCGACGAACCGCGTCCGCGGCCGCTGGAAGAGATCCTCCGCAGTCCCGACCTGGACGACGCGGCCTCGGTGCAGGACGGCGACGCGGTCCGAGATGACCATGGCCTCCCCCTGGTCGTGAGTGACGTAAAGGGTCGTGATGGCGAAGGTCGCGTGAAGTCTTCTAATCTCGAAGCGCATTTCTTCGCGAAGGTTTGCATCGAGGTTGCTCAGAGGCTCGTCGAGGAGGAGGATCTCCGGCTCCACCACCAGCGCCCGGGCCACCGCGACCCGCTGCTGCTGGCCGCCGGAGAGTTCCCCCGGATAGCGCGACTCGTAGCCGCCGAGCTGGACGACCCTCAGCATGTCCTTGACGCGCGCCTCGCGCTCGGTCTTCGACACGCCCGCCTTGAGCCGCAGGCCGTAGGCGACGTTCTGGGCCACGGTCATGTGGGGCCAGAGGGCGTAGCTCTGGAAGATCATCGCCATGCGCCGCCGCTCGGGAGGCACGACGCCGGTCGGCGAGGAAAGGCATCGCTCGCCCACCCAGATCTCGCCGGCCTCGGGACGGAGGAATCCCGCGACCAGACGGAGGGTCGTCGTCTTGCCGCACCCGGAGGGCCCGAGGAGCGAGACCAGCTCGCTGGGCTGGACTTCCAGACTGAGCCCTTCGACCGCGGCGACGTCGCCGTAGCGCTTCGTCAGCCCTTTGATCGTCACCCCGGGCATCGCGCGTCCCTCACTCCTTCGCCCCGATGAAGTCGCGCCCGAGCAGCGTCTGCATCACGACGACGGCGGCGAAGGTCATGGCGAGCATGAAGAGGCCGAGGACGGCGATGGCGCCGAACTGGCCCTCCTCCTTGAGGTCGAAGATCACGACCGAGATCACCTTCGTGTTCGGCGTGAAGAGGATGATCGACGCCGAGAGCTCGCGGATCACGCCGATGAAGACGAAGCACCACGTGGCGATGACCCCGCTCCGGGCCAGCGGCGCCGTGATCTCGCCGAGCACCCGCAGACGGCCGGCGCCGAGGACCCGTCCCGCTTCCTCGAGCTCCGGGTGGACGCCTTTGAAGGTGGCGTCGGACTGCGCGTAGCCCACGGGCATCTCCTTCGTGAGGTACGCGACGAAGAGGATCCAGAGGCTGCCGTAGAGGACGAGCGGCGGGCGCGTGTACGCGACGAAGAGCGCGACCGCCAGGACCACCCCGGGGATGACGACGGGCGCCAGCGCGAGGAAGGCCAGGAGCTGGTGGCCCGGGAGGATCCTCCGGTTGACGATGTACGCCAGCACCGCGGCCAGCCCCGCGCCCACGCACGCGGTCAGGGTCCCGAGCTCGAGCGTGTTCCAGATCGCGGACCGTGTGGCGCCGTGCCCGAACGTGAGCGCGAAGTTCTCCAGCGTGAAGTTCTCCGCCGTCAGCGGCTGGGCCCACGCGCGCGCGAAGGCCGCCTTCGCCAGGATTCCGTAGGGCAGGAAGATGGAGCACGCCATGACGCCGAGACACCCGGCGAGCGCGGGCAGGCGCCAGGGGCCGAGCGGGATCCGTCGCCGCTGCGCGCCCTTGCCGCCGATGGCCGCGTAGCCGCGGCGGCCGAGGAGCTGCTTCTGGACCAGCAGAAGGAGCGCCGTCGCGAGGAGCAGCGGAACGGAGAACGCGGCCGCCATCTCGACCTTGGGCGGGTAGTGGAACAGGGCCCAGATCTGGGTGGTGATCGTGTGAAAGCCCGCCGGTAGCGCCAGGATCGCCGGCGAGCCGAAGAGCGCCAGCGCCTGGAGCACGGCCAGGATGAAGCCGCTCGCGATCGCGGGCAGGACCATCGGGAGCGTCACGGTCAGGGCGACACGGACACGGCCCGCGCCGAGGATCGAGGCGGCGTCCTCCAGCTCGGACGCGATGAGCTCGAGCGTGTTGGCGATCATGATGAAGACGTACGGGAAGGTGTAGATGGCGACGACGAAGATCAGTCCCGGCATGCTGAAGACGTTGACGAGGGGGTCCTCCGCGCCGGTGAGGGCCCGGTAGAGCTTGTTGAGCAGGCCGGCGTTGGGGCCCGCGAGCATGACCCACGCGAACGCGCCCAGGAACGGCGGCGTCACGAACGACGCCATGATGAGCCCGCGGATCAGTCGCCTGCCCGGAAGGTCGGTCCGCGCCGTGAGCCATGCCATCGGCGCGCCGATCGCGAGCGACACGAGGCCGACCCAGAACGCGAGCACCACGGTGTTCCAGAGCGCCTTCTGGAGCTGCGCATCCGTGAACACCTCACGGTAGTGGGCGAGCGTGGCGCCCTCGCCGCCGCTCACGCTCATGTATCCGAGCCAGCCCAGCGGAAGCGCCATCAAGACGAGCAGCGCGAGGGCGGCGAGGACCCAGACGGGCAGCGAGCGGTCGAATCTCACGAGGCCGCCCGTTCCCACTCGCACGCAGCGTCTCAGCCGAGGATGTCGCCGACCGAAAACCGGATGTCTTGGAAGGCCGCCGGCGCGATCTCCTCACCGCGGCGACGCCGGTCCTGCTCCCGGTAGCCTTCGCGCGAGGGGCTGCGATACACCTCGACCGCATCGGCGTCGCGATTGACGATCCAGACCTCGGCCACGCCGGCTCTGGCGTAGAGCGGAAGCTTGCGGCCGCGGTCGTGCGCGAGCGAGGTGTCCGCGACCTCGACGAGGAGAAGCGCGTGCTCCGGACCCGGATGCGCGGTGCCGTAGAAGTCCGCCCGCGGTCTCAAGAGCATGACGTCGGGCTGTGGTTCAGAGCGGGGGTCGAGGCCGACCGGATTCTGCACATGCACGACGACACGATCGCCCAGGGCGGTGACGAAGCGATGGGTCAGCCGATTCACAACGCCAGAGTGCCAGGGACCGACCGGAGCCATTTCGAAGATCTCGCCGTCGATCAGCTCCACTCGACACTCGGGGGAGAAAATCCCCACCTCGGCCATCTGGTGATACTGATCCACGGTGAATCGGTAACGCTCTACGGCAACGGCCATCCTGCTCACCCCTCTCTCGTTCGGATTGGACGCCGCGGACGGACGCCTGTCAATGCCGCGGTGTGGATACGCCGGGTGGAGACTACGCGCCGAAGAACTCCACGAAGCGTCGCTTGATCTCTTCGTTACGCTTCTCGAGCTCATCGGGGTCGGTGTGGAGCAGCTTCAGGTCGCCGAGCTTCGGTTTGTCCGCGGGGTACGTCACGCCGGGATGGCCCGTGTAGAGACCCTCGGTGTCGGCGAGCACCTGCTGCACCTCTTTGCTGAAGGTGAAGTCCGTGAAGAGCTTGGCGGCGGTCGGGTGCGGCGCCCCGGCGGCGATGGCGGTAGGGGAGACGACCAGCGGCACGCCTTCCTTCGGGTACACGATCTCGACCGGGTTCCCCTTCTTCTTGGTCTGGTAGAAGGTGTAGTCGCCCCCGTTCACCGCGACGGGCCGCTCGCCGGAGGCGACGACGCCGGACGGATCGACTGCTGACTGGACGAGCATCGGCTTGTTCTGCGCGAGCTGCTTGAAGTAGTCCCAGCCGTGGAGGTGGACGAGCGCCAGCACGTGGGTCGCGATGACGCCGCTGTAGCCGGGGTGGGCGGTGACGAGCTTGCCCTTCCACTTCGGGTCGAGGAGATCCTTCCAGGTCCTGGGCGCCTCCGCCGACGGGATGATCTTCGTGTTGTACGCGATCACGTTGACCGTCGCGCGCAGACCGTAGTAGTAGCCGTCCCTGTCCTTGAAGCCCGGCGGGAACGCGTCCACCGCGGGGGGCGTGTATTTCATCAGGAGCTTCTTTTCCTTGAGCAACACGAAGTGGCCGGCGTCGGAGGTGTGGATCACGTCGACGAGCTTGAGGTTCGCCTGGAGCTCCTGCATCACGCGCTGGAGGATGCGCTGAGAGCCGGTCCGGTGGACCTCCACGCTGATGCCGGGGTAGGCCGCCTCGAAGAGCTTGGCGACTTTCTCGGAGCTCGAGAGCGCGAGCGAGGTGTACCAGACGACCTTGCCTTCCTTGCGAGCGGCGTCGACGCGGGCGTCCTGCGCGGACGCCGGGACGGCCGTCAGCGCCGAGGTCAGCGCCAGTACGCTCAGGACCAGCACGCTCAGCGCCAGCACGCTCAGGGCCGCGGAACGTGTCTTCATGATTCGTCCCCTCACGGTGTCAACGCCTCCAGGAGCCCGCGGAGGCTGTCCGCTGTGGCGAGCGCGTTCACGCGCCGGATCACCCGCGACGCCTGCTCGCCCGATATGACGAGGCCTGCGTTGGAGCGGAACTTCGCCTCCAGCTCGTCTCGCGGCATCGGAAACTCTGCGCCGCCCCGCGGGTGGTCCTGCCGCTCCTCGAGCAGCCGCCCGTCGCTCAGCCGGATCCTGACGTGACCGACGAACTGCCGTGGATAGTCGATGGTCGGATCCAGCTCGTAGCTCACCCGGGCGGCGACGCCGAGCACTTCGGCGTCGCGCACGGCCTCGTCCTCGAACTCCGCGAGGCCCGCGCGCCCCTTGACGAGGATCACGGCGAGGAGATACGGCAGGCTGAACTTCGCGGCGTACCCGTTCCGCGGCGCTTGCTTCGCCGCCAGTGGCTCCCAGAGGCGATCCACCGGCCCAGCCGCGGTGCGGCACCGGACGTCGGTGATCTGGTCGGGCCGGAGCCGGTGGAGCTCGCGCAGGCGGAGCGCACAGTCCATGTACGGGTGCGCGATCGAGCCGCAGGGGTAGGGCTTGAACGTGAGCCGTTCGAGCTCCCACTCGCGGCCGAGGCTGGCAAGGAGCTCCTCCAGGCGCCGCGCGTCGAAGCCGCCCGCGAAGGCGCGATAGAAGCCGTGCTCGCCCTCGAAGACCGTCTCCGGTCCCGTGAAGCCGGACTGCGCGAGCAGAGTCGCGACGACGCCCGCGTGGGCCGCCCATCCGGGGTGGAGCCGCTTGGTCCATGAGCCGTCGGCCAGGTACTCGATGATTCCACCGGCCTGGCTGCCACAGATCCCAAAGGCGTGCACGAGCTCGTCCTCCGTCAACCCGTGGAGCTTGCCGGCGACGGCCGCCGACCCAAAAGTTCCCGCGAGCGCGGTCGGGTGATAGTGCCGGGCGTGAAACTTCCCGGGGACGGCGAGCCCGACGCGGCACATCGTCTCGACGCCCGCGACCATCGCTTCGAGCGCGGCCCTCCCGGACGCTCCACGCGCCTCGCCGACGGCCAGGCTGGTCGTGACCGCAACCGAACCCGTGTGGACGATGGCGTCTTCGCGCGTGTCGTCGAAGTCGAGCCCGTGGGCAAGCGTGGCGTTCGCCAGCACGGCATTGGCCGCGGCCACCCGCACCTTGCTGCCGACCAGCGTGCTCTCCTGAGGGCCGCCGAGGCGCTCGGCCGTCTGGACCGCGGCCCGGCCGAAATCGTACCGCGTGGATGCGAGAGCGCACCCGAGCGTGTCGAGCGCCAGCAGCGCCGCCTTCGTCACGACCGACGACGGCACGTCGTCCAGTCGGAGGCCGATGACGAAGCGAGCGAGGCGCCTCGCAGCGGACGGCATCACGTCGCCCATTCTAGCGGATCGGGGTTAGCCGCGGATCTGCTCGAGGGCGGCGAGCATCGCGGCGTGGATCTTGCCTTTGCTCGCCACCATTACATCGTGATGTAGTGCCGGCGGCAAGGGGTGCAGCGCGGCGGTTGATTCATATACAAACCTTGTATAGACTGAGCGTACTCGACAGGAGGACGCGGTGAAGACCGTCACCGTGAACATCGCTCTTCCCAAGCCGCTTCTCGACAGGATCGACCGGACGGCGCGGAGCGAGTCCCGCACCCGTTCGGAGCTCGTGCGCGAAGCCAGCCGGCTATACATCGCCCGCAAGGAACGGTGGAAGGCGATCTTTAGATTTGGCCGGCGCCAGGCGAAGCGGCTGGGCCTGAAGGAGGGCGACGTGGCGGCGGCCGTGGCCGCCGTCCGCCGGGCGCGCAGGCCGCACTGATCGCCGGAGGGACATGCGGCTTGTCCTCGACACGAACGTCCTCGCCTCTGCCATCGTCTTCAGGGGCCCGCCGCGCGACGTCCTCGAGACTGTCCTGACGGGCGCGCACCGCCTCGTCCTCTCCCCGGCCATCCTCCACGAGCTGCATCGCGTCCTCACCGGATCGAAGTTCCGCTACGCCCAGGCCGCCGCCGATCAGGTCGACGCGGAGCTCCGGGAGATCGCCGAGATCGTCGAGCCCGAGACCCGGCTGTCGGTCATCGCCGCGGACCCCGAGGACAATCGCGTGCTCGAGTGCGCGGTGGAAGGCGGGGCTGACGTCATCGTCTCGGGAGACCGGGATCTGCTGGCCCTTGGCCGCTACGCAGAGATCCCGGTTTGCCGCCCACAGGAGTTCCTGGCGCGGGATCGATAGATCCGATCGGGGAGGCGCGGCCTCCCGTCTCCCCCAGGGGAACTTCGGTCATCCGCGGATCTCCTCGAGGACGGCGAGCATCGCGGCGTGGATCGTGCCGTTGCTCGCCACCAGGGCGGGCGCGTCGAGGTCGAGCGCGCCACCCGTCAGGTTCGTCACGCGGCCGCCCGCTTCCTCGACGAGCAGGCTGCCCGCGGCCGCATCCCACGGCCCGAGCCTGAGCTCCCAATAACCGTCGAGGCGGCCCGCTGCGAGCCAGGCGAGGTAGAGAACGGCCGAGCCCATCCGCCGCACGCCGCGGGTCCGCACGGTGAACGCGGCGTACTCCCTGAGGTTGTTGTCGGCCGTCTCGCGTACGTTGTAGGGGAAGCCGGTCGCGAGGAGGCTCTCGCCGAGCGTCGCCGTGGGAGAGACGCCGAGCGGCTGATCGTTCACGGTCGCGCCGCGGCCGCGCTCCGCGACGAAGAGCTCGTCGCGGTTGGGATCGAAGACTACCCCGACCTGCACCTGCCGGTCAGCCTCGAGGCCGATCGACACGCCGAAGATCGGCAAACCGTGGGCGTAGTTGGTCGTGCCGTCGAGCGGGTCGATGATCCAGCGCCGGCCCGAGCGCCCGCACCGGGCGCCGCGCTCCTCGGCGAGAATCCCGTCCTCCGGGAATGCAGAAAGCAGGCGCGCGACGATCAGCTCCTCGGCGCGCGCGTCCATCTCGGTCACGAGGTTGGTGGGGCTGCCCTTGTACGCGATGTGCCGCGATCCCTGGAGCTCGCTCTGGAGGAGGTGACCCGCGGCGCGCGCGGCGTCGATCGCCACGCGCCGTTCGAGCGACGCTGACATGTTCTTCGCGCAGTGTATCATCATCCCATGCACATCGTCGTCATGGGCGCGGGCGGCGTCGGCGGCTACTTCGGCGCGAAGCTCGCGCGCGCCGGTGAGACGGTCACGCTGATCGCGCGGGGCGAGCATCTGACGGCGATCCAGCGCGACGGCCTGCGCATCCGCTCGTCCGTCGAGGGCGAGTCCGTCGTCCGCCTCGCGGCCGTCGAGGACGTTCGTGGCCTCTCCGCGGCCGAGGTCATCCTCTTCTGCGTGAAGTCGTTCGACACCGAGACGGCCGCCGAGCGCATCCGCCCCATCGTCGGACCCGACACGGCCGTCCTCTCCCTCCAGAATGGCATCGACAACGAGGACACGATCGACGAGATCCTGGGCCCCGGTCATGCGATGGGCGGCGTCGCCCAGGTGTTCGCGGCCATCGACCGGCCCGGCGTCATCGCCCACCACTTCGCCGGCCGGATCATCTTCGGCGAGCTCGACGGGCGGCTGACGCCGCGCGCGGAGTCGTTGGCCCGGGCCTTCGCCCGCGCCGCTATCGACGCCGAGCTCTCGACGGACATCCGGCGCGCACTCTGGGAGAAGTACGTGTTGATCTGCGCGGTGGCGGGCATGACCGCACTCACGCGCTGCCCGATCGGCGTCATCCGCGATACGCCGGAGTGCTGGCGGATGCTCCGGGCGATCGTCGAGGAGATCGTTGCGCTGGCCGCCGCGGCGAAGGCCGGGCTCGCGCCCGGCATCGTGGACCAGACCATGCAGACAGCGACCGCCATCGCGCCAGGCAATTTCTCGTCGCTCTACCAGGACCTCGCCCGAGGCAAGCGGCTCGAGCTCGAGGCCCTCCACGGCCACGCGGTGCGCCTGGGCGAGCGGCTCGGCGTCGCCACGCCGGCCGTCGCCGCGGTCTACGCGGCGCTCAAGCCTCACGCTGCGGGGAGGCGCGCCTGACGTCTCCCGCGCGCGCGGTCTGGCGATACGTCGCGCGCTATCGGGTCCGCTACGCCGCGGGCGTCGCCTGCCTTGGCCTCGCGACGCTTGCCTCGCTCGCGATCCCCTGGACGCTCAAGCGGGCGATCGACGCCCTCCAGCACGACGCGGCGAGCGCTCCGCTCGCACAGTACGTGCGGCTCATCATCGTCTTCGCGCTCGCCAACGGCGTGGCGCGTCTCGGCTCGCGGTTCGCGATCGTCGGCGGTGGCCAGCGGATCGAGTACGACTTGCGCAACGACCTCTACGCGAGCTTCCTCGGGTTCCCGCCGCGCTTCTACGCCGCCCACCCGACGGGCGACCTGATGACGCGCGCCTCGAGCGACGTCTCCGCCGTCAAGGCCCTCGTCGGCTTCGGCGCGGTGAGCCTCGCCGCCACCGCCTTCGCGTTCGCCGGTGCGCTGCTCGCGATGCTCGCCGTGGACCCGTGGCTGACGCTCTGGGCGCTGGCGCCATACCCGGCGATGATCGTGCTGTCCAAGCGCTTCAACGCGGTCGTCCACGAGCGGTCGCAGGCCGCGCAGGACCAGCTCGGCGTCCTGTCGGCCAAGGTCCAGGAGTATCTCGCGGGCATGGCGGTCGTGCGCGCCTACACGCTCGAGGCGCGGGCCACACGCGAGTTCGGCCGCGAGAACACCGAATACCTGGGCCGGAGCCTGGCGCTCGCGCGGAGCCAGTCGTCCTTCGCGCCGCTCATGGGGCTCATCGCCGGCGTCGGGACGCTGATCGTCCTCTGGGTGGGGGGCAAGGCGGTCGTCGACGGCCGGCTGACCCTCGGCGCGCTGGCCGCGTTCAACGGCTATCTCGCGTACCTCGCGTGGCCCACGATCGCGCTGGGCTGGACGCTGTCGATCGTGCGGCGCGGCTTGACGTCGATGCAGCGCATACAGGAAATAACCGAGAGCGCCGTTGTCGCGGGAGAAGAAAAGATCGGACTTGGAGGTACGGAGCCACCGCGCTCCTCTCTCAGGCCACCTACGGTCGAATCCGTGCTCGCGGACCCCGCTACAGCGGACCCCGCTACAACTAGCGCACCGTCCATCCGGTTTGCGGACGTGACGTTTGCGTACGACGGGCGGCCGCCCGCGCTTCGCGGCGTGAGCTTCAGCGTCGGAGCCGGGGAGACGGTCGCCGTCGTCGGGCCGACGGGGAGCGGCAAGTCCACGCTCGGGCTCCTCCTGGCCAGGCTCTGGGAGGCGCCGCCCGGGACGGTCCTTGTGGGCGAGCGCGACGTCGCGGGGCTGCCACGCGGCGCGCTCCGGGTCATGCTCGGCTACGTGCCCCAGGAGGGTTTCCTCTTCTCGCGCTCGATCGCCGAGAACATCGCCCTCGGGAGGGAAGACGTGGACGCCGCGCGAATCCGCGAGGCCGCGGTCGCGGCGGGAATCGCCGACGAGACGCAGGCGTTCACTGCGGGCTTCGACACGGTGGTCGGCGAGCGGGGGCTCACGCTCTCGGGCGGTCAGCGCCAGCGCGTGGCGCTCGCGCGCGCCCTCGTCGGCCGCCCGCCGATCCTCATCCTCGACGATCCCTTTGCGTCGGTGGACGCGGCAAAGGAGGAGGAGATCGCCGCGAAGCTCCGCGCCCTCGCGCAGGGACGCACGGTCCTCCTCATGACCCACCGGTTGCGCGCAGCCCAGCTCGCCGACCGCGTCGTGGTGCTGGACGCGGGGCGTGTCGTGGAGCAAGGACGGCACGCGGACCTCGTCAGCTCGGGCGGCCTCTACGCCCGGCTCTGGCGGATCCAGCAGCTCGAGGAGGAGATCGCGCGTGCCTGATGCCGGCGTCGAGTTCGACGAGCGGCTCGGCCGCGCCTTCGACCGGAGGCTCGTGGTCCGTCTCTGGCAGGCGGCTCTGCCTCAGCGGTCGCTGATCGCCGGCTCGCTTCTGCTCTTCCCCCTGATCGCGGCGGTCGAGCTCGCCCAGCCCTACCTCCTGAAGGTCGCGATCGACGACCACATTTTGAAAGCCGACTGGCTCGGCCTCACGTGGATCGCCGGCCTCTACGTCGGGGTCCTGGTTCTCCTCTACGCGCTCCACTGGCTCGAGGCATATCTCATGAACCTGACCGGCCAGCGGGTGATCCACGACCTGCGCGCAACGCTCTTCGGCCATCTCCTGCGCCTGGAGGCCGCGTTCTTCGACCGGAACCCGGTGGGGCGGCTGATGACGCGCGTGCTGGGCGATGTGGAGGCGGTGAGCGAGGCGTTCACGAGCGGGCTCTTCGCCGTCGTCGCCGACGTCATCACGCTCATCGGCGTCGTGGCGGTGATGCTCTGGCTCGACTGGCACCTGGCGCTCGTGACCTTCTCCATCGTGCCGGCGCTGGTCGTGGCGGCCGGCTACTTCCGCATCCGCGCGCGCGACGCGTACCGTCGAGTCAGGCAGCGCCTCGCCCACCTGAACGGGCTCTTGCAGGAGTCACTCCAGGGGATGGCGGTCATCCAGCTCTTCGCGCGCGAGCGCCACGAAGCCGGGCGGTTCCGCGACGCCAACGGCGCCTACCGGCGCGCCCTCTTCGCCTCGACGATCTACGAGGCCTCGCTCTACGCGTCGGTCGAGGCGCTGGGCTCGATCGCCTTGGCGCTGCTCGTCTGGTACGGCGGCGGCGAGATCGTCACCGGCGCGGTGAGCTTCGGCGTGCTCGTCGCGTTCATCCAGTACACGAATCGGTTTTTCCTGCCTATCCGCGACCTCGGC
>WNGH01001936.1_pt1 | contig 19472 bp, 20 predicted proteins | sample 5400631 | NCBI WGS metagenome assembly WNGH01 (sample SAMN13153373, study PRJNA577476) | soil metagenome | isolation source: 115 cm soil or saprolite under Garry oak tree replicate 1 | place: USA:California | collected 2016-06-15
GGACCCGTTCTCCAGGATACGCGCCTGTATGGTCCGCACCCTGGCTCCTGCCGGAACCCGAAATGTTCCCTCAACTCGACGAAAATACTTGAAGTTGAGTCTGAAAGCAGTGCTGCCTGTCTCGGCTGAATCGGGGATGATGATTGTAGCATCCCTACCCTCCTGCTGCATCTCCACAACGAGCTGCAAAGACCCGTGAAACTCGCGGTCGAGACGGCCTCCCTGAAGGACGAGCAGCCGGTAGCGAAACTCGCCGGGAAGCACGTCACGCTCGACTTTGAAGCGGTGGATACTGACTTTCTCGCCGCGTCGCTCGCTCGGGACGAGATTTTCGAAAAAGGCAAGATCTTCCTTAAGCCTGTTGTTTTCGTCTTCGAGCGCCTTCACCTGAGAGGCAAGCTGGGCTTGCGCAGTTTGTTCGATCTTCAGGCGCGACTCACTGGCATTGGCGATCGAGCGTAACCTCGCCGCCTCGCTCTCGAGGCGCCCCATCGATTCGCGAAGCCTGGCGAAATCGTTTTGCAGCTCGCTGCGATCGAAACCGGCGAAACGACGCCCGGCGTCGTACATCCACGCTGCCAGCGCAAGCGCGAGCGAGAGGAACACCAGCATTCCAAGCCAGCGCCAGTACCAAGCGACGTGCGTCTGGACCGTCATCCTCGGCGCAGAAATTCCGAAGCGCTGGCGGAATTGTTTGAAAAGCTTGGACATTGGATTCTCCCCCGTCGAGTCAGGGCACCACGGCCAGATGCGAGAGGCCCATCGTCTCCTCGAATCCAAACATGATATTCATATTCTGCACCGCTTGTCCCGAAGCGCCTTTCATCAGATTGTCGATCACTGAGAGCACGACAAGCATGTCTCCCCCATGCGGGCGATGAATCGCGATGCGGCAAGTATTTGTGGCCCGCACCGAGCGCGTATCCGGTTCGCTTCCGTCAGGGAGCACGTCGACGAAAGGCTCGCCGCGATAGCGATTTTCGTACAGCTTCTGAAACTCGATGTTAGCAGTGATGCGTGCATACAGAGTTGCGTGTATACCCCGAATCATGGGCGCCAAATGCGGCACGAACGTGAGGCCAACGCTCCTTCCTGCGGCAGTGTCCAGCTCCTGCCGAATCTCTGGCCAATGACGATGGCCCGAAACACTATAGGTTTTGAAATTATCCGAAGCCTCGGAGAAAAGCAGGTGTTCTTCGGCCTTCTTGCCGGCACCGCTTACCCCGGACTTCGCGTCCACGATCAAGTGATCGAGGTCGACGGCGCCGGCTTCCGCAAGGGGCAACAAGCCGAGCTGAACCGCGGTCGGATAGCACCCAGGATTCGCCACCAGGTGTGCGCTCTTGATTTTTGCGCGATTCACTTCCGGCAGACCGTACACTGCCTGGGCGAGGAGCTCGGGCGCAACGTGTTTGACCTTGTACCACTTCTCCCACTCAGCCAGGTTCTTGATGCGAAAATCGGCCGAGAGATCCACGACGCGCACGCCGGCCTCAACGAGCGCCCTCGCTTCACCCATTGCGACGGTGTTGGGCGTCGCGAAAAACACCACATCGCATTTGGCGAGGTCCGACTTGACCGGATCCGAGTACGCAATCGTCACGGCCCCGCGCAAGCTCGGAAAAAACTCCGCCACCGGAGTGCCGGCTTCTTTGCGCGAAGTGATCGCGACCAGCTCCGATTGCGGGTGGCGCGCGAGGATGCGCAGCAATTCGATCCCCGTATAGCCGGTCCCGCCCACGATGCCGACTTTGATCATCACTACCTCAGAAAGCCAATCTACCAGTTGGGTTCCGTCGAATCGCGCCATGCCCCGGAAGTCGCGTTCCGGCGGAAACGGGAACCGCAAACAAAAAAGCCGCCCGAAGGGCGGCTTTCCTGTGCCAATCTCTGAACATCAGCGTTTGGAGTATTGCTTGCGCCGCCGCGCCTTATGCAAGCCGACTTTCTTTCGCTCGACTTCGCGCGCATCACGAGTAACCAGACCCGCCTTGCTCAAAAGCGGCTTGAGCGCCGGGTCGTACTCGATCAGGGCGCGCGTCAGGCCGTGGCGCACGGCCCCCGCCTGGCCGAACTCTCCCCCTCCCGATACGTTCACCATGACGTCGAACTGGGTCAGCTTGTCGGTCAGTACGAGCGGCTGACGTACAACCATTTGCCCGGTTTCACGCGCGAAGTATTCGTTCGCCGGACGGTCGTTCACGATGAAATCGCCCTTGCCTGGCTTGATGAACACGCGCGCGACGGAACTTTTGCGTCGGCCGGTTCCGTAATAGTATTGTCCGATCATGCGTTGATCTCCAGCGCTTTGGGCTGCTGCGCTGCGTGAGGGTGCTCTCCACCCGCGTAGACTTTCAGCTTCTTGAGCATTGCGTAACCGAGCGGCCCTTTGGGCAGCATGCCTTTGACTGCGATCTCCAGCGCCCGAGTCGGGAACCGCGCCTGCATCTTGCCAAACGTAGTCGCATAGACCCCGCCTGGGTAGGTGCTGTGTCGATAATAGGTCTTGGCTTCGCGTTTGTTCCCCGTAACACGGAGCTTACCGGCGTTCACGACGACCACATAATCCCCGGTGTCGACGTGCGGGGTAAACTCCGGCTTGTGTTTGCCACGTAGTCGGCGAGCGATTTCGGCGGCAAGTCGCCCAAGCACCTTGCCACTGGCATCAATCAAATACCAGTTGCGCCTGACCTCATGCGACTTGGCGGAGAAAGTGGTCATGGCTTTGCAGGCTGGCGTCCCGTAGCGTAGTTACGAAAGCGCGTGATTTTATTGAAGAAGTAGCGAAGTGTCAAACGCATCTCAGCCCGCGGCCGCTCCCCAAAAAAGCGCAAGCTCGAAAGCTTGCGCCAAATCCACCAAAGGAGGAGGGTGGAGGAGACAAGTTCGTCGAGCGACTAGAGTAACTGCTAGCGCCCGGCACAAGACATTATGATGGCAGAATTTGTGCGGTGCAAGAATATCTTGGTGCGGTGCGATTAAAAACTGGATTCAATATGAGGAATCCATAAAATAATAAACATATTCAATTTATTAGAGTTGAGTTTGAAAGCGCGAAAAAATGGAATGCAAAGTTAAGTGGGTGGGTCCGGACGACATGAGCTTTATCGCCGAAACTGAGAGCGGCCATGCCTTCGTGATGGACGGTGCGCCCGAAGGCGGAGGGCGTAACCTCGGGCCGCGGCCGATGGAGACCGTGCTCGCCGGGACCGGCGGCTGCACTGCCTACGACGTGGTGCTGATCCTCAGGAAAAGCGGCCAAAGAATTTCGGCTTGCGAAGTCCGGCTAAGCTCTGAGCGCGCGGAAATCGATCCCAAAGTGTTCACCAAGATTCATATGCACTTCGTCGTACGAGGCAAGGATTTGAAACCCTCGATAGTCGAAAGCGCGATCAAGCTCTCGCACAACAAGTACTGCTCGGCTTCGATCATGCTCGGAAAGACCGCACAGATCTCGCACGACTACGAGATCATCCCCGATTAAACCCCCGGCCGCTAAATCCAGTACGAGAGCGTTGTCATCAAGCGCGCGGCCAAGCGCATGCCGTGTCTGGCCGGTTCAGGCAGTTCGCGTGCGCCGAGCGCTTCGGCGGTGCGCCGGTGTCCAGCCTCTTCCCGTTGCATGCCCTCAACCAGCGCCCGCGTCTTGGCGTCGCGGCCACCGAGCCGATCGATATGCCTTTGCAGGTGCTGCTCGACCTGCCGTTCGGTTTCGGCGAGAAATCCGAGGTTCCAGCGGTCGCCGAACCGCCCCGCGGCATAGCCGAGAGCGAGCGAACCGGCGTACCACAGGGGGTTGAGCAAGCTCAGCCGGCCACCCAACTCGTGCACGCGTTGCGCGCTCCAGGCGAGATGATCGGCCTCTTCGCTTGCAGCCTTTGCGAGCGCTCCCTTGATGCCTTCGCTTGCAGACGCCAGGGCCTGGCCTTGGTATAGCCCCTGGGCGCAGACCTCGCCGCAGTGGTCGACGCGCATCAACGCGGCCGCGTCGCGGCGCAATCCCTCGTCGAGATCGCCTTCGGCGACGGCCTCCGCCGGGCTCGGCCGGCGCGCGGCAGGCTCGCCCAGCAGCACGCGCAGGCTCTTATCGAACTCGACAATGCAGTAATCGAGGTCCATGTAGATTGAGTCCTCCGTTGGTGCTGACTCGGGATTCGGCAATGATAGCCAAGTCGGTCAAAAAGTGCGCGCAAGCCGGCGCCTGAATGCCCGACGCTGGTTGAACGTCCCGGCATAAAAAATATGACGCAAAAAAAAGGCGCCCGAAGGCGCCTTTATTTGCTGCTTTTCCTGCTGCATCAGAACGAGTGCTGTATTCCGACCCCGATGGTAGTCACGTCCGTACCGGCCTGAATTCCGCTCGAAGTACCGAGACCACCACCGACTACGGCGGGTGCCGCGGCGGAGGCTCCGTTGTTCCCCGCGGGACCGGCGATGTAGTAGTAGTTCGTGCGCAGACCATTGTCGATCTTGGCATACGCGACGTACACCTTGGTGCGCTTTGACATGACGTAGTCGTAGCCCACCACGGTCATCTTGGCGACTCCATCGCTCCCGCAGGACGCGTTGCCGATCGTGGTCGTGCCGGAGCAGTCTTTGCCACCGTTGGTCTTGCTGTAGCTGGCCCACAGAGCGCCGGGACCCACGCCCCACCTGCCGTCGACCACATAGGCAGGCACCTTCAGGCCGTTGTCGCCTGCGGCGTTGTTGGCGACGTACTTCAAGGTCTCGTATCCCACACCCACCTGACCGGGGCCGAAATCCCATTTGCCCCCAAGCTGAAAGCCCTTGTCTTTCGGATTGGGAACCCCTCCGGCTGCTGCGCCCGGCCGGAATCCTTGGTGGATTTCGTACGCCGCAGCGAGCGCCAAGGGACCGCGCGCATAAGTGACGTTACCTGAATAGTATTTCGGCTTCTGGACGCCGCTTAAAGTGGGGGCATTGTCGGCTGATTGATAATTGGCCAGTGCCGTCGCGAGCCTGAACTGCGCGCCGTTTACCACCGGCGACCAGTATTGGATCGAGTTGTTGTTGCGGCGGGACCACGACGTGCCGTTGGCGGCCGCTTCGGTCGTGCATACCGGCACGTTCACACTATTGGTAATCACGCCGGATGAGTTGGATATGGTCGTCGTGCACCGCGCGTTCGGCAAAGCACCGGTGGTGTCCCCGTTCCCCATGATGATGCCGGAGGACGCGAATCCACCCGAATTGACCACATTCGCCGTGTTGTACGCCAACTTGTAAGGCGCATCCCAGATGCCGTACATGACGTCACCCCAGGAGCTCGAGATGCCGAGACCCGAGTTCCTGCCGCCGAAGTGCTGACCACTCGTCGCCGCGCTATCAAGGCGTCCATCCGGCCATACGCCTGCTTCCAGCTGGAACCACGCCGCGGTGCCGCCGCCAAGGTCTTCCCTGCCGCGCACACCCAACGCGTTACCCGGCGAAAAGATATCGTTCTTTTTCACTTCAGGAATCCCGTTAAAGCTATCCGCCGAAAATTTCTGAATCATGACCGCCGAATCGAGACGACCGTAGAGCGAGACGCCCGGGCTCCCGCCGACCTGTGCAACAGCGAGGCCCGGCGCAGTCAGCGCGCCGGCGACTGCCACTGCCATTAGCTTCTTGTTCATCGAGAATATCTCCTCTTCATATTTTGACTCGAGAGCAGCCGGACCGCGCCGCCCGCTTAACCCCTGTTGGAGGTTGTTGCAATTCTGCCCATCGCGACAAGCAAACTCAATATGACGCGTGAATTTTTGCGCTTAAAGATTAGTCGATGTTGCGTTTTCGCAACAAGGAAAGTAAAATCGACATATATCTTTCAATATCAAATAGTAATAAACAGACGTTCGAGCTCTTTCCCAGGATCCTGAGCACGCATCAGAGCCTCTCCGACCAGGAACGCGTGAACCCCCGCTTGTCGCAGGCGAGCTACATGTTCGGTGGCGAGAATTCCGCTCTCGGTCACCACGATTTTGGGCTGAGGGACCCGGGGCGATAGCCCGAGAGTCGTCTCGAGTGAAATCTCGAAGCTGCGCAAATCGCGGTTGTTGATTCCGATCAGCGGGGTCGCGAGCTCCAGGGCGAGGTCGAGCTCGGCGCGATCGTGCACTTCGGCGAGCACCGCCATCCCGAGCGACTCGGCTACAGTCTCCAGCTCGCGCATTTGCGGCAGCTCGAGCGCCGCGACGATGAGCAGAATGCAGTCGGCGCCCATGGCGCGCGATTCGTACACCTGATAGGGGTCGATCACGAAATCCTTGCGCAACGCCGGGAGGTCGCAAGCCGCGCGTGCAGTGGAAAGGTCCTCGGCGCGACCCTGGAAAAAACGTTCGTCGGTGAGCACCGAGAGGCAGGCCGCGCCGTGCCGCGCGTAAGAGCGGGCGATCGCTGCCGGATCGAATCGCTCGCGAAGAACACCCTTGCTCGGACTCGCCTTCTTGATCTCGGCGATCACTGCCGGCCTTCCGGCAGTGATTTTCGCGCGCAGGGCGCCGATAAAATCCCGCGGTTTTCCCGCAGCTTGCGCTTGACGCCGCACAGCGGCCGCGCTCAGGGTTTGCTTCGCCTTTGCGATTTCCTCGGCCTTGACCGCAAGGATCCTATCCAGGATATCAGCCACGCGCGAGTTGTTGGGTGAATTTCACGAACGCGTCGAGTTTGGAACGCGCGGCGCCGCTCTTGATCAACTCGAACGCCTTCTCCACACCTTCCTCGAGACTTGCGGCCTTGCCGGCCACGTAGATTGCGGCTCCGGCATTGAGAGCCACGATGTCACGCGCGGCTCCGGCCTTGTTTTCCAGCGCCGCCACGACCACGTTTCGCGATTCTTCCACCGTCATTACGCGCAGGGTTTTCGGATCGTGCACGGGCAGCCCGAATTTTTCGGGGTGAATCATGTACTCAAGAACTTTGCCGCTTCGCAACTCCCCGATCATCGTCTGGCCGCTCACCGAGATTTCGTCCAGGCCCTCCAGGCCGTAGACGGTCATCGCGTGGTGCGCGCCGAGCCGCTGCAGCACCCGAACCTGGATCCCGACAAGATCGGGATGAAAAACGCCCATCAGCTGTGTAGGCGCGCCGGCCGGATTGGTGAGCGGTCCGAGAATGTTGAACAGGGTGCGGACACCAAGCTCGCGCCTCACGGCGGCGGCGTGTTTCATCGCCGCGTGGTGCGCCGGCGCGAACATGAACCCGACTCCTACCTCGTCTATGCAGCGGCCCACTTGCTCGGGCTTCAGGTTGATGTTTGCGCCCAACGCCTCTAGCACGTCCGCACTTCCCGACTGCGAAGACACGGCCCGGTTGCCGTGCTTGGCGACGCGACCCCCCGCCGCGGCGCAAACGAACATGGACGCGGTCGAAATATTAAAGGTTTGCGCGCCGTCCCCGCCGGTGCCCACGATGTCCACTAAGTTGTCCGGATCCTTCACCGTCACCCGCGTCGCGAGCTCGCGCATCACCTGCGCAGCCGCGGTGATCTCACCGATCGTTTCCTTCTTCACTCGCAAGCCTACGATGATGGCCGCAATCATGACGGGCGAAATCTGTCCACCCATGATCTGTCGCATCAGGTCGAGCATTTCGTCGTGGAATATCTCGCGGTGCTCGATGGTCCGCGTCAGCGCTTCCTGGACCGTAATGCTCATGCCGCCTCCCGTTGCAGGAAATTTTTCAAGAGCGCGTGTCCATACTCCGTGAGAAAGGACTCGGGGTGGAACTGTACGCCCTCCACCGCGAACTCACGGTGGCGCACGCCCATGATCTCGCCGTCTTCGGACTCTGCGGTGACCTCGAGGCACTTGGGCAGGGTCGTGCGGCGGATCGCCAGCGAATGGTAACGCGTCGCCACGAAAGGGCTTGGGAGTCCGCGAAACACGCCGAGGCCCAAATGGCTGATCGTCGAGGTTTTCCCGTGCACGACTTTACCCGCATGCACGACCTCGCCGCCGAAAGCCTGGCCGATCGCCTGATGGCCGAGGCACACGCCTAATATCGGGATCCGGCCGGCAAACTCGCGCACCGCGGCGAGCGAGATCCCCGCTTCGCTGGGGGTGCAGGGCCCGGGTGAAATGACGATGCCCTCCGGTCTCATCGCAGCGATATCCGCCGCCGCGATCTCGTCGTTGCGAAACACTCTGACGTCAGCGCCCAGCTCGCCCAGATACTGCACCAGATTCCAGGTGAAGGAATCGTAGTTATCGATCATCAGGATCATGCCCGCCTGTCCATTCCGTTCAAGGCGATTTCTGCGGCGCGCAGCACGGCGCGCGCCTTGGCACGGGTTTCCTGCAATTCGCTTTCGGGCACCGAGTCGGCGACGATCCCGGCACCCGCCTGCACGTGCATATGGCCGTCTTTCACCACCGCCGTGCGGATTGCGATGGCCAGGTCCATATCGCCGTTGAATCCCAGATAGCCGGCGGCACCCGCGTAGACGCCACGCTTGTCCGGTTCGAGCTCGTCGATGATCTCCAGGGCACGTACCTTGGGCGCGCCGCTTACCGTTCCCGCGGGAAACGCCGCGCGGAACACGTCGAGGCAATCCAGCCCCTCCCGCAGCCGCCCTTCCACGTTCGAGACGATGTGCATCACGTGCGAGTAGCGCTCAACCGTCATCGTTTCGGTGAGCCGGACGGTCCCCGTCGCGGCCACGCGCCCGACGTCGTTGCGGCCGAGGTCGGCCAGCATCACGTGTTCCGCACGCTCCTTCGGGTCGGCAAGCAACTCGCGCTCCAGCGCCACGTCCTCGTCTTGCGTCGCCCCGCGGTGGCGCGTTCCGGCGATCGGGCGTACGGTAACCGTACCGCGCTCCAGGCGCACTAGGATCTCAGGTGAGGCGCTGACCACCTGGAAGTCGCCGAAATCGAAATAGAACATGTACGGCGACGGGTTGATCGAGCGCAATGCCCGATACAAGGATAGCGAAGAGCCGGCAAACGGACGCGACAAGCGCTGCGACAACACGACCTGCATGATGTCGCCGTCGTGCACATACCGGATCGCGCGTCTGACAACCTCGCGAAACGCCTCGCCCTCGAAGTTCGTGGTGACTTCGGCCTCGCCACCCTGACGTTCGGGAGGTAGGGAGAGCGGCAGCCTGAGCGCGCCCAGCAGCTCGCGCAGGCGTGCTTGGGCGTCCTGCCAAGCACGCGGCTTCGCAGGGTCCGCGTAGACGACGAGGTAGAGCTTGCCGGAAAGATTGTCGATCACGGCCAGTTCTTCCGAGACCAGCAGGAGCATGTCGGGGCAGCCCACAGGATCGGGCTTGAGCCATCCTCCGGAGAGCCGTGGCTCGATCCAGCGGACCACGTCGTAACCAAAATATCCGACGAGTCCCCCGCAGAACCGGGGCAGTCCGGGAAGTTCCGCGACTCGATAGCGCGAAAGAAATTGGCGCACGAACTCGAGCGGATCGGTAGCCTGGGACTTTTCCGTGATCGCATCCCCGTGCGTCACCGTCACGAGCCTCCCGACTGCGCGCAACCGCACAGGGGCTGCAAGCCCGATGAACGAATACCGCCCGAAGCGTTCGCCGCCGACGACCGACTCGAGCAGGTAGGTGTTGGAGCGGTTGGCGAGCTTGAGGTAGAGCGAAAGCGGCGTGTCCAGGTCGGCGTAGGTTTCGGCTACGAGCGGAACACGATTGAAGCCTTGGGCGGCAAGCCGCTGAAACTCCACTTCAGTCATTTGACTGCTCCACGAAAACGTTGCGGGTTACTGCGGGTGCGCGCCGCTTTTCACAGATGCGGCGCACGAACGACGACTGGCTAGCTGCGCCACCAGCGCCAGCTGTGCCATTTCACCCGATTCCCGGCGTCTTCGAAGAGCATTTCGACTGCGACTTTTTGAGAGCGGCTACTGTATAACAGCCCAGCGCGGCTTGTCCAGTTTCCGAGCACGGCCGTAACAAGATTACCCATGGCCGTTAAAGCAGCTTGCCTGGATTCATGATGCCGTGAGGATCGAGGGTGCGTTTGATCTTGCGCATCAGTTCCAGCTCCAGCGAAGACTTGTAGCGACGGATTTCCTCGCGCTTCAGCTGTCCCAAGCCGTGCTCGGCGCTGATCGAGCCGCCGAAGCGCGCCACACTGTCGTGTACGATGCGATTGATCGGCACCGTGTGCATGGCAAAAGCGTCGGGTGCGACCCCTTCGGGAGCGGAGACGTTGTAGTGCAGGTTGCCGTCGCCGAGATGACCGAAAATCACCATTCGGACTCCCCGATGGGCGCGCTCAAGCTCCGCGTCCGTCGTCGCGATGAACTCGGAAATACGCGAAATGGGAATTGACACGTCGTGCTTGATATTCGGCCCTTCATGGGCCTGCGCTTCGGAGATGAATTCGCGAAGACTCCAGAACGCCCGAGACTGGGATTCGCTCTGCGCGACCGCCGCGTCGAGAATGTTCTCCTGCTCGAGAGCCGTTTCGAGCATGCTCTCGACCAAGGTCCTGACGCTTTCACCCGACTGCATGTCCGAGAGTTCCATCAGCACATAGTGAGGGAAGCGGCGCGGAAAAGGTGCGGCGGTCTCCCTGAAATGCTTGAGCACGAGCGAGAGGCAAAAATCGGAGAATAGCTCGAAGCCCGTAAGCCTCTCGCCGCATGCCCCCAGGGCCCGCTCCAGCAGTGCCAGAGCCTTTTCCGGACTTTGCAGCGCCACCACGGCGGTCGCGTGGGACTTGGGCAGGGGAAAGAGCTTCAAGACTGCCGCGGTGACTACGCCGAGCGTTCCTTCGGCCCCGATGAAAAGCTGCTTCAGGTCATAGCCCGTGTTGTCCTTGCGCAGGCCGCGCAAGCCATCCCATACCTCTCCGGAGGGCAGCACGACCTCGAGTCCCAGCACGAGTTCGCGAGCATTGCCATAGCGCAGCACGGCGGTGCCGCCCGCGTTGGTGGAGAGATTGCCGCCGATTTGGCTGCTTCCCTCGGCCGCAAGGCTCAAGGGGAAAAGCCGCTGCGCTTCTTCGGCCGCTTTCTGCAGGTTGGCCAACACACAGCCAGCCTCGGCGGTCATGGTGTTGTTGCGTGCATCGACTTCGCGGATCCGGTTCATGCGCGAGAGATTGAGAACGATCTGCGTACCGCTCGCGTCCGGTGTCGCCGCGCCGCACAGACCCGTATTTCCTCCTTGAGGGACGATCGCCGTGCGCGAGTCTGCGCAGGCGCGCACCACCTCGGCCACCTCGGCGGTGGACGCCGGCCTGACAACGGCTGCCGGCTTTCCCAGGTAGCGCTTTCGCCAATCTGTCGCGTAGGGCGCGACCTCCATCGGCGACGTGATCAGCCCCGCCGGTCCGACGATGGCCTGAATCTCCTCAATGAACGATCTCATTTCGGCCTCTGGGCGTGGCCGCGCAGCACTCCGCGATAGCCGTCTCTAGCCGACGGACTTGAGTGCATCTCGCATCTGCGAAATGGCCGCCCGGTAGTCCTTCGAGCCGAAAATCGCGGAGCCCGCGACGAAAGTATCGGCTCCGGCGCGCGCGATGCCGGCGATGTTCCCCGCGTTCACGCCGCCGTCCACTTCCAGCATGATTGCGCGCCCCGTGTCGTCGATTTTCCTGCGTGCGTCGCGCAACTTCTCCAGGGCGTGGGGGATGAATTGCTGCCCGCCAAATCCGGGATTCACCGACATGATGAGAACCAGGTCGAGTCTGTGCAGGACGTGATCGAGATAGCACAGCGGCGCGGCGGGATTCAATACAAGGCCAGCCTTGCAGCCCGAGTCCTGGATCAGGCCGATGGTGCGATCGACATGCTCGCTCGCCTCCGGGTGGAAGCTGATGATGTTGGCTCCGGCGCGAGCGAAATCCGGAATGATCCGATCGACCGGTCTAACCATCAAGTGCACGTCGATCACGCTCTTGGTAAGCGGGCGGATCGCTTCGCACACGAGCGGCCCCACGGTGAGGTTCGGGACGTAATGATTGTCCATCACGTCGAAGTGAATCATGTCGGCCCCGGCTGCGACGACCGCAGCCACTTCATCGCCGAGTCGTGCGAAGTTTGCCGACAGGATGCTCGGTGCGATTCGGAACGTGCGTGCAGCCATCGCCGGAAATTCTACTTGGATTCGCCCGGTGCCGCACTAAACGGCGATCATCTCGCCCTTGTCAGTCCGCGCGATTTCGTGTGGAATAACCGCATGGTCGCGGAGAACAAATACGAGGTCACGGTCTCCTCGCAGACGCAGTACATCCCGGAGCAGTCCGACGAGCAGAACGCTCGCTTCGTCTTCGCCTATACCATCACGATACGCAACAACGGAAGCCTCCCCGCTCAACTGATCTCTCGGCACTGGATCATCACCGACGGCCGCAACCAAGTGCAGGAAGTGCGGGGGCTGGGCGTGGTCGGCGCTCAGCCACTGCTCAAATCCGGGGAAAGCTTCGAGTACACGAGCGGCACCGCGATCGCGACGCCGGTCGGGACGATGCGAGGCAGCTACCAGATGGTGGCCGAAGACGGCACTCAGTTCGACGCACCGATTCCCGAGTTCACGCTGTCCGTACCCCGCGTGTTGCACTAGTGCCGATCGCGATCCTCGTTTTCCCGCTTGCGCGGCAGCGTCCACCACACGAGGAACGCGACGAGCGCGAGGGCGAGCCCCGCCTCGAGCACGATGATCCACAATCCGGAACTCACTTGGCAACGCCCTCTCTAAGCCGAAGGAAGCCGATGATAGAGCACTTGCGCTGGTCCTTCCTCGCGGCCGCGGCCTTGATTGCTGGCTGCGCTCTCCAGCCGCTGCAGGACGGAGCTTGCCCGTGTCCCGGGCTGCCCCCCGTCGCCACTCGCACTAACCCGCTCGAGCCCGTCGATTTCGGAGCGCTGACGGGCTGGAAGGACGGCGAGCAGGCGGCGGCCTGGCCGGCCTTCCTCGCATCGTGTCAGGCATTGCGCTGGCGCGAGGCGTGGCGCGGCGTGTGTGCGCGAGCGATGGAGCTGCGCTCGCCGGGCGACGAGGAGGCGCGGCGTTTCCTGGAGGAAAATTTCACGCCGTGGCGTCTCGCAAACCCGGACGGCGCGATCGAGGGGCTGGTCACGGGTTACTACGAACCGCTCCTGCGCGGCAGCCGCGCCAGGGCCACCCCGTTTCTTTACCCTCTCTACGGTCCACCGGACGACCTGCTCACGATCGACCTGTCTGCGACCAACCCGGAGTTGCGCGGCATGCGCTTGCGCGGGCGCGTCGAGGGAAAACGTGTCGTGCCGTACTACTCGCGCGCGGAAATCGCTCGCGGCGCCGCGCCCGTCGCCGGAAAGGAGATCCTGTGGGTCGACGATCCGATCGAGGCCTTTTTTCTCCAGATCCAGGGTTCCGGAAGGATCCAGCTCGAGGCCGGCGAGACGCTGCGTCTCGGCTACGCCGACCAGAACGGCCATCCTTTTCAATCGATCGGACGCTACCTCGTCGAGCGCGGTGAACTCCAGCTCAGCGAAGCTTCGATGCCTGCGATCAAGGCCTGGGCGGCGGCGAATCCGAAGCGTCTCGAGGAGCTCCTCAACCAGAACCCGAGCTTCGTGTTTTTTCGTGAACTGCCGCTCGCCGACCCGGCGAGCGGTCCCGTCGGCGCGCTCGGCGTTCCGCTCGCACCGGGCCGCTCCATCGCCGTCGATCCGCGCTACATTCCGCTTGGCGCTCCGGTATTTCTCGCGACGACGTTTCCGGCAAGCGCGACGCCTCTGACGCGTCTGGTCGTCGCCCAAGACACTGGAGGTGCGATCCGCAATCCCGTGCGCGCGGATTTCTTCTGGGGATTCGGTCCCGAGGCGGGCGCCCAAGCGGGCCGCATGCGGCAACAGGGGAGGATGTGGGCCCTTCTCCCGAAGGACCTGAAACCCGCTCCGGCCGGCGCGGGTGATATCCCGAAGCCAGGCACGCCCACCCAATAGTTTATTTTTTGGCCTCGCCGATCAGTTTGACCAGCTCTTCGGGCCGCGCGCCGAGGATTCTCTCTCCATTTGTCGTGAAGCTGGTTGGCGTCGCTCGCACGCCCATTTTTTTACCGAGGGCAAGCCACTTGTCGACCGGCGCGTTGCAGGAGGGCGCGGCCGCCGGCTCTCGACCGTTCAACATGAAATCGTAGTAGGCCTTGGCCCGGTCGGGCGCGCACCAGATGGTACGCGCCTTGTCCGGCGATTCGGCCCGGAGAATGGGATAGAGAAAGGTATAGATCGTGATGTCGTCCTGGCGCAACAGCGCGCGGTCGAGGTTCCTGCAATAGGGGCAGAACGGATCGGAGAAAATGGCCACCACGCGTTTGCCGTTGCCCCGCACCTGCTTGATCGCGAGATCGAGCGGCAGATCCTCGAACTTGATCGAGGTAAGTTTTTGCTGGCGCTCTTCGGTGAGATTCTTCTGAGAGCGCGCGTCGATGATATCGCCCTTGAATACGAAGTTCACTTTCTCGTCGGTGTAGAACAGCGTCTCCCCGACCACGATCTCGTACAGGTCGGCATAGGATGTCCTGGTCACGCTGTCCACCTTGATTCCGTCGAAGCGGGCCTCGACGCCTCGCCTCACCGATGCCTCGTCGGCGAGCACCGTCGCCGTAAAGGCCGCAGCGAAAAATAGAACGGGAAGTCGCAAACTCATCCTGGTTCCTTGTGATGAATGCCCCCGCCAATTCCCATGGCGCGGCGCGCAAGCAGCGTCTTGATGACCGGACTGGAGTTCGTCACGTTCAATCCGATGTTCCGGATCCGCGCGGCGATTCGGTGGTCCGCGTCAAAAAGCCGGAACAACCCATCCGTGACCCATCGTAATGCGAGTATATCCTCGGCGCGCGCGCGCTCATAGCGCCGCAGCAGCAGGCGATCTCCCGGGTCGGGTGCCTCGCGGAGCAAGTCGGCGAGCGAGTGCGCGTCGCCCAATCCCAGATTGACTCCCTGCCCGGCGAGCGGGTGCACGACGTGCGCCGCGTCGCCGACGAGCGCGAACCTCCCCTGCGCCATCTGATCGGCAAACATGCGACTCAAGGGAAAGGCAGCGGGCGGGGTGAGCGGTTCCAAGGCGCCCAGAGCCTCTTCGCCCGCTTCGCTCACGCGCGCGCAAAGCGCTGCGGGCGCGAGGGCGAGCAACTCGCGGGCATGCGTTTCCGGCGCGGACCAGACGATCGAGACGCGCCGATCGGGCAGGGGCAGATAGGCGAGCACTCCGTCACGCCGAAACCATTGATACGCGATATTGCGATGCGCACGCGAGCAGGCGAAGTTGGCGACGACGCCGAGCTGTGCGTAGCTCCTGCTCCGGACGTCGATCCCCGCGGCGCGCCGGACCCACGACTCGGCTCCATCCGCGCCGACGGCCAGTTTCGCGGTGACCACATTGCCGTCTTCTAGACCGATTTCGACGCGATTGCCGGCGCGACGCAGCTCCGAGGGCGCCGCTGGACACAGCAACGAGAGATTTCGCTGGCGTTCGAGGCCTTGCCACAGAGCATGCTGAAGCCGGCCGGATTCGACCGTCGCAGCGAGTTGCAGCATCCCCGATTCGTAGGCGGAAAAATCCAGCCGCGAGCGCCCGTCATCGCCGAACACCCGCATGTCGTAAATCGGCGTGACGCGCCCGGCTTCGAGGTGCCGCCACGCACCGATGCGATCGAGAAACGCGATGCTGGCCGGGGTCAGGGCGTAGATGCGCGAATCCCAATCGGAACCCGGTGAAGGCGGCGCCTTGCGCTCGATGAGGGCGAGCCTAAGCCCACATTCGGCAAGCGCCGCTGCCAGGCTTGCCCCGGCAAGTCCTCCACCTATGATGACGATGTCGAAATCCACTCGCAGATTGTACGCGAGTCTTCCTTGACAACCATTCAACGCAAAAAGGATAATTTCCGGTTTTCTGTGGCGAATTAGCTCAGCTGGTTAGAGCGACGGAATCATAATCCGCAGGTCCGGGGTTCGAGTCCCTGATTCGCCACCATTTCTCTCCTCTAGTGAGCGACCATGGCCTCACGCCGCGCCGCATGCCTTGCGCTCCTGCCGGCCCTTCTTTGGGCCGTATCGGTTCTCGCTCAGGCGCGGCCAAGCCCAATCCCGCAGGACTCCAGGCGAGGCTACATCCGGCACGTCGAAGAGATGGCGGTAACCGTGGACGACAAGGCGATGCAGCTCGCCGCAGGCGCGATCATCCGCGATCGGCAGAACCTGATCATCGTACCGCTGACCATTCCGCGCGAGGGAGCCTGGGCCGCCTACAACCTGGATCGCGACGGGCAGATTTTTCGCGTGTGGCTGCTGACACCCGATGAGCTCGCGCGGCCGAGCCCCGAGGGCGGATGACGTGACGAAAAGGCTGTTCATTCGGACGTTCGGCTGCCAGATGAACGAGTACGACTCGGACAAGATGGCGGATCTCCTGCGCGCGGCGAGAGGTTTCGAGCTCACCGACCAGCCTGAAAATGCGGACCTGATCCTGTTCAACACCTGCTCGGTGCGTGAGCGGGCGCAGGAAAAGGTATTTCACGATCTCGGGCGCGTGAAGCACCTGAAGCAGGCGCGGCGCGACCTTCTCATCGGCGTGGGCGGCTGTGTCGCGAGCCAGGAAGGCGCGGCGATCGTGGCGCGCGCGCCGTATGTCGATCTCGTGTTCGGCCCGCAGACGCTGCACCGGCTTCCCGAGTTGATCGACGCTCGGCAGAGCTCCGGCCAACCTCAGGTGGACGTCTCCTTCCCGGAGATCGAAAAGTTCGACAGGCTTCCCCCGGCGCGCGTCGTCGGACCGAGCGCCTTCGTATCGACTATGGAAGGCTGCAGCAAGTACTGCAGCTTCTGTGTCGTTCCCTACACCCGCGGGGAGGAAGTGTCCCGCCCCTTCAACGATGTGCTCACCGAGGTCGCGGACCTCGCCGAACAAGGCGTCAAGGAAGTGACTCTGCTCGGTCAGAACGTCAATGCCTATCGCGGCACGATGGCAGACGGCGTGATCGCGGATTTTGCGCTGCTGCTCGAGTACGTCGCAGAGATTCCTGGCATCGGGCGCATTCGTTACACCACTTCGCATCCGAAGGAATTCACCCAGCGTCTCATCGATGCACACACACGGATTGAAAAACTCGCGCCGCAGGTGCACCTCCCGGTGCAGTCCGGCTCGGACCGCGTGCTCGCGGCGATGAAGCGCGGGTACACGTCCCTCGAATACAAGTCGATCGTGCGCAGGCTGCGCGCAGCGAAACCCGGCATCAGGATCTCTTCGGATTTCATCGTGGGCTTCCCCGGGGAGACTGAGCAGGATTTCGAAGCGACCCTGAGACTGGTGGACGAAGTCGGTTTTGACAGTTCGTTTTCGTTTGTTTACAGCCGGCGGCCGGGAACCCCCGCCGCCGAGCTTCCCGACGATACGCCGCAGGAGGTCAAGCGCGCGCGGCTTGCCCGGCTTCAGCGGAAAATCGATGCGCATGCGAGCAGGATCGGCGAAAGCATGGTCGGCACGCGCCAGTGCATTCTCGTCGAAGGAGCCTCGCGCAGGGACACCGGGGAGCTCTCGGGCCGCGCCGCAGACAACCGTGTCGTCAACTTTCGCGGCCCCCGGCACCTCGTAGGGCAGTTCGTCGAGGTGATCGTCACTGCGGCGATGGCTCATTCGCTGCGCGGCGAGGTCCGCGTCGCGGCGTAGGCCTTTGAAGACCCGCCCCCTGGAACTCGTCCTCACGCCTGTCGACAACCAGCGCCTCGCCAATCTTTGCGGGACGCTGGACGAGAACCTGCGGCAAATCGAGACCGCGCTGGACGTCACGATCGCCCGCCGTGGCGAGCGCTTTACGGTCCGCGGTGCGCAGGCGGCCCAAGCGGCCGAAGTGCTGCAAAAATTTTACGGTGACGCTAAACGCGGCCTCACCCTGGATGACATTCAGCTCGGCCTGATCGAAGTGCGTTCCCGCGGCGGGGCGAAGGAGGACACGCCGCTTCTCACTCGGCGGGCGGACCTGCGCGGCCGCACGCCGAGGCAGCGGCAGTACATCCAGAATATCCTCGAGCACGACATCACCTTCGCGATCGGTCCCGCGGGAACCGGCAAAACCTATCTCGCCGTAGCGTGCGCGGTGGACGCGCTCGAGCGCGACGCCGTGAAGCGCATCGTGCTGGTGCGGCCTGCGGTCGAGGCGGGCGAGCGTCTGGGATTCCTGCCCGGCGACCTCGCGCAGAAGGTCGATCCATACTTGCGGCCGCTCTACGATGCGCTCTACGACCTTCTGGGTTTCGACAAGACCGGCAGGCTCTTCGAGCGAGGCGCGATCGAACTCGCGCCGCTTGCCTACATGCGCGGCCGCACGCTGAACCATTCGTTCGTCATTCTCGATGAGGCCCAGAACACCACCCCCGAGCAGATGAAAATGTTCCTCACGCGCCTCGGCTTCGGCTCGAAGGCGGTGGTGACGGGGGATATCACTCAGATCGACCTCGCGCGCGGGCAGAAGAGCGGAATGGTAGCGGCGCAGAAAATCCTCGCAAACGTTCGGGGTATCGCGTTCAGCGCGTTCAAGAGCGACGACGTTGTCCGCCATCCACTGGTGCAACGCATCGTGGATGCCTACGAGCGTCACGAGGACGAGTAGCCGCCGTGCCGTCCCGCGGCTGGTCCGACGCCGCACCGCGAGCACGACCGCGTCGCCGGCGAAAGCCGCGCCTCACGCTCCATCTTCAGGTCGCCTCTCGCGCCGCCCCCGTCCCTGCTTCGACCCAGGTCCGCCGCTGGGCACGCGCCGCACTCAAAGGCTCGGCCGAGATCACCGTGCGGATCGTAGGAGCGGCCGAAGCTCGGATTCTCAACCGTCGCTATCGCGATCGCGACTACGCGGCCAACGTGCTGAGCTTTCCCTACACCCTGCGACGCGGCTTGGTGCAGGGCGACATCGTCCTTTGTGCCCCGGTGATCGCCCGCGAAGCGCTCGCCCAAGGCAAGACGGTGGAAGCGCATCTTGCGCACCTGACGGTTCACGCGCTGCTGCACCTCCAGGGCCACGATCACCTCCGGCAAGGCGACACCGCACGCATGGAAGCGCTGGAAAAGAAGCTCCTCGCCAAACTCGGTTATCCTGATCCCTACGATGATTTCGGATGACGAATCGCCGGGTTGGGTAAAACCGGCCCCGAGGCGCCAGCCCGCTGCAAGCATGGACGAATCGAACAAACCTTCGCTGCTTGAACGGCTCTCCGCGCTGCTCATGCGCGAGCCTGAGGACCGCGAGCAGCTGCTCAAGCTGCTGCACTCCGCCTTCGAGAGAAATCTCCTCGACGGCGACGCCCTGTCGATGATCGAGGGCGCGCTGCAGGTCTCCGAGATGCAGGTCCGCGACATCATGGTGCCACGCGCCCAGATGGACATGATCGACGTCAACGAGACCCCCGACAAGTTCATTCCGCACGTGATCGCCACGGCGCACTCGCGCTTCCCGGTCATCGACAAGAATCGCGACGACGTCATCGGCGTCCTGCTCGCCAAGGACCTGCTGCGCTACTAC
>WNGH01003680.1_pt1 | contig 19465 bp, 16 predicted proteins | sample 5400631 | NCBI WGS metagenome assembly WNGH01 (sample SAMN13153373, study PRJNA577476) | soil metagenome | isolation source: 115 cm soil or saprolite under Garry oak tree replicate 1 | place: USA:California | collected 2016-06-15
TTGGCCCGCCGGGTCATCCCGAAGGCGGCGATCTTCGCATGCCCGAGCCGCTCGTTGCGGATGCGACGGAAGAACTCCGCGTCCTTGGGGTTCGAGCCCGGCCAGCCGCCTTCCAGGTAATGGATGCCCAGCTCGTCCAACCGCCGCGCGATTTTCAGCTTGTCGTCGACCGAGAGCGACAGGCCCTCGCGCTGCGTGCCGTCGCGCAGTGTCGTGTCGTACAGGAACATGTTCCTCGCCCCTCGCGTGCTTCCATCAGGGATCACACAAAGCGGCGCGGCCTCTCGACTTTCGAGAGGCCGCGCCGCGCACTATCGGGTCCCGCAGTCCGTCAGCCGAGCGCCGGCACGCCGCCTCTCACGAAGAGTCGGATGGTAATGCTCGTAATCGACAGGCCGGCGTAACGGGCGCTCATAGCTGTGATACTAACCCCTGAGCGGGATGCGTCAATCCCACTGCTTCGCCGGTCAGGAGCTCGCGCAACCGCACCACCTCACCGACCACCACCGTGGCGGGAGGCTCGAGACCCTCCTCCGCGACCCGTTCGGCGAGCGTCGCGATGGTGGCGACCACCGTTCGCTGAGCCGGGAGCGTACCGCTCGCGATCACGGCGGCGGGGGTGTCGGGATCCGCGCCGTGCTCGAGCAGCCGGGCCGTGATCTCGGGCAAGGCCGAGAGCCCCATCAGCACGACCAGCGTCGGCACCCGCGCGAGTGCCTCCCAATCGAGGCTCGACATCCCGTCGCACTCGTGTCCCGTGACCACCGCGAAGGCCGACGCCAGCCGGCGGTGGGTGACGGGAATCCCGGCCGCCGCGGGCGCGGCGATCGCAGACGTCACGCCGGGGACGACGCGAAACGGCACCCCCGCGGCATGCAGGGCCTCGCACTCCTCGGCGCCGCGACCGAATACAAACGGATCACCGCCTTTGAGCCGCACGACCGTGAGCCCGCGCCGGGCTCGGTCGACGAGCAGCGCATTGATCTCCTCCTGCGCCAGGTCCGCTCCCCGACTGTGAGGGCGCTTCCCCACGAACACGCGCTCCGCCGAGGGCGGTGCTTCAGCGACCAGTGCGGGCGCAACGAGGCGATCGTACACCAGGACGTCGGCCGATCGCAGGATCTCGAGTCCCCGCGCCGTGATCAGGCCGGGGTCGCCGGGCCCGGCGCCGACCAGATGGACGACACCCATCCTCACCCCCTGACCCCCTCTCCGTTCCGGAGAGGGGGGACGGCACATAGTTCCCCCTCTCCCGAAGGGAGAGGGGGCCAGGGGGTGAGGACCGGGCCCGACTTCAAGAAGCTCTTGGATACGCCGGCGCGCCCCTTCCATATCCCCCCGGCGCACGAACTCGATCACGTCCGAGTCGACGATGCGGTACCACAGGGCCGTGCGTGCGCGCGCGTCCGGGACACGAGCAGCCACCTCCGGCCGCAGCGCACCCAGAAGGTCGCACAGGCGCGCCTCCGCGGGCCCCACCAGCCTGGCCACGCGGTGGCGCAGCCGAGCGGCCAGCGCCGGGCTCTTCCCCGATGTCGATATTGCGACGGTGATGTCTCCCTCCCGGTGGATCGCAGGCGCGATGAAGCTGCAGTGATCGAGATCGTCCACGGCATTGAGCAGCACGCCCTCCCGCTCGGCCTCGGCCCACACGCGAGCATTCGCCCCGCGATCGTCGGTCCCCGCGATGGCAAGCCAGGCCCCGGCGAGATCGCCCGAGCGATAGGGCCGGCGGCGCAGCTCGATCCCTCCGGCCGCCGCGAGATCGCCGAGACGACGCGTGGTCTCGGGACTCACCACGGTGACGTGCGCGCCGGCCCCGAGCAGGCCGAGCACCTTCTGTTCGGCGACCGCGCCGCCGCCGATCACCACGGCGCGGCGGCCGCGGAGATTGAGGAACACGGGGTAGAACGTCACGGGCCAACCGGGACGGAAGCGCGCAGCGCTTCGAGGCCCACACGATGGCAGAAGTCGCCGAACCGCTCGTCATCGAGCCGCTCGTCGCGGTAGCGCTCGAACAGCGGCCGGACGGTGGCGACGAGCCGGTCGCGCGGGACGAGATCCGCGTACAGCGTACCCAGCCTCGTCCCGAGCATGCTGCCACCCACGAACACGCCGTACTTGTGGAGCGAGCGACCGACAAAAGCGAGATCGGCGGTGTAAGGCCGCGCGCAGCCGTTGGGACATCCGGTCATCCGGACCGTGAGTGCGGCATCGGCGACGCCCAGCCGCTCGAGCTCGGCCTCGAGCTCCGCGATCACGTCGGGCAGCACCCGCTCCGCTTCGGCGACCGCGAGACCGCAGGTGGGAAGTGCCGGGCACGCCATCGACCAGCGTCGCACCACCGAAAGTGCGCGGTGACCGACGACGCCGTGGTCGGCCAGGATCCGGTCCACGAGCCGCCTGTGCCGGTCGGGGATATCGGTCAACAACAAGTTCTGTTGGGGAGTGAAATGGACGCCGCCGCCGACGGTCTCGACCACGCGGCGCAGCGCGCTCCGCAGCCGCTGATCCGCACCGTCCTGGATGCGGCCGTTCTCGATGAACACACCCAGGAACGAGCGTCCGTTGCCCTGCTCATGCCATCCGAGATGGTCCTGGATATCCGAAACCTCGACCGGTGCGGCCGGCGCGAGCGGGCGACCGAGCTGGCGCGCCACCTGGTCACGGAACCAGTCGAGCCCCTGCTTGTCGAGGAGATACTTGAGCCGGGCATGACGCCGGTCGCTGCGATTGCCGTGATCGCGCTGCACCTTCACCACGGCCTCCGCCACCTCCACGACCTCCTGCATCCGGGCAAAGCCCAGCGTGTCGGCGAGCCGCGGGTAAGTGTCCGTCTTGCCGTGCGTACGCCCCATGCCACCACCCACCAGCACGTTGAATCCCGCGAGTCGGTCTCGTCGTGCGACGACCAGGAACCCCAAGTCGTTGGAGTGCACGTCGCAGCAGTTGTCGTCCGGGAAGGCGAACGCGACCTTGAACTTGCGCGGCAGGTACCGGGTCCCGTAGATGGGATCGGGCTCTGGTGGCCCACCCGCCACCGGCTCGCCGTCGAGCCAGATCTCGTGATACGCCCGCGTTCGCGGCAACAGGTGATCCGAGAGCCGCCGGGCAACCCGCAGAACCTCCTCTCGCAGTCCGCCCGCCACCGGAGCGGGGCACGAGATCACGTTCCGGACCACATCACCGCAGGCACCCAATGTCGTGACCAGCACGTCGTTCACGGAGCGAATCGTCGCTTTGAGATCGCCCTTGAGCACGCCGTGGAACTGGTTACCCTGGCGCGTGGTGACACGCAGCGTGCCGTTGCCGTAGCGGTCCGCCAGCTCGTCGATCACGAGGTACTGCGCGCCGCTGAGCACGCCGCCCGGGAGCTTGCAGCGGACCATGAACTGGTGCGCCGGCTCGCCGTCCGTGCCGCGTCGCGCGCGGCGCTGGTCGCGATCCTCCTGCTGGTAAGTCCCGTGGAACTTGAGGAGCTGAGCGCCCGCGTCCGAGAAATGGTCGGTGCCGGCGGCGAGCTCTCCCGCGAGATCACCGCGCAGACCGTGGCTCTCCTCCTTTACTCTCTCGACCGCGCTCGGCGGCTTGTCGGTCATGCGACCACCACCTCCCGCAGTCCATCGGCGAGCACCTGGCCGACTTCCGGCCGGCTGAACTCGGGCGGCGGCAGGGTGCCGCTCCGCAGCATCTCCCGCACTTTCGTGCCGGAGAGCGTGACATGCGACTCGGCGTCGTGCGGACACGTCTTGGGTGACGCCATGCCGCCGCAGCGCTGGCAGTAGAACGTGTGCTCGAAACAGATGATGTGAATGCCGAGCTCACCCGGTGCGAAACGGTCGAAGATGCGCTGCGCGTCGTAGGTGCCGTAGTAGTTCCCCACCCCTGCGTGATCGCGACCCACAATGAAGTGAGTGCAGCCGTAGTTCTTGCGCACCAGCGCGTGGAACACGGCCTCCCGGGGGCCGGCGTACCGCATCGCGGCCGGGAAGCCGGCAAGGAGCACGCGATCCCGCGGGTAGTAGCGCTCGAGCAGCACGCGGTAGCTCTTGACGCGCACGGCGGCCGGGACGTCGTCGTCCTTGGTGGGCCCGAGGAGTGGATGCAGCAGCAGCCCGTCGACCGTCTCGAGCGCCGCCTTCTGGATGTACTCGTGCGCCCGATGCACGGGATTCCGCGTCTGAAAGCCGACCACCGTGCGCCAGCCGCGCTCGGCAAACGTGCGCCGGGTGTCCGCAGGATCGAGCGCCAGCTCGGGGAAGGCCGCCGCGGTGCGTCGCAGCAGTCGGATGTCTCCCCCGACCAGGAAGTCGCCCTGGACATAGAGCTGCGCGACTCCGGGGTGCTTCGGGTCGGTCGTCCCGTACGCGAGCTGAGCCTCCTCCTCCTTCGAGTGTGTGAAGACCTCTCGGACCTCGAGGAGGGCGACGGCCCGGCCGTCCGGCGCCCGGAGCGCCACGGTGTCGCGGACTCTCTTGGCGTCGGTCACGCGCAACGTGATCGGGAGCGACCAGGGGAGCCCGTTCGCCAGTCGCATCTCGTGGAGGACGCGCTGGTAGTCAGCCAGGCCCATGAAGCCGGTCAGCGGGCTGTACGCCCCGGTCGCGATGAGCTCGAGATCCGCCACGGTCCGCGCGTCGACCGTAACAGACGGCAGGGCGGCCGCCAGCTCGAGCGCCGCTTGATGCTCCTCGCCTGCGATGACCCGGCTCACTAGCGTCCCGCCATGCGGCGCGATCGGCGTGGTTTCAGAGCTCACAGCTTTGCCCCCCCTGCTTGACGGTGAAGGTGTGCAGGCCGCACTCGGTCTTGCCGCTGCCGCTCCACCGCCCCGCCCGCTCGGCCTCGCCGGGGGCGGTGGGGCGGGTGCACGGCCAGCAGCCGATGCTCGAGTAGCCCTGGTCGAGCAGCGGGTGATGCGGCACGCCGTTTTCCCGGATGTAGCGCCATACGTCCGCTCGATTCCAGTTCGCCAACGGAAACACCTTCACAATCGGGCGGCCGGCGACCTCGTGCAGCTCGACGAGCGCCGTCGACCTTGCGGATGAAGCAACAGCGGTCCGGATCGGTCTTGTAGAGCGGACCCGGATCGGTCAGAGGCTTGAGCTCGACGAGATTGAGGCCGTACCGCTTGGCGAACCGCTCCTTGAACGCGTACGTCTCGGCGAAATGGAACCCGGTGTCGAGGAAGAGCACCGGTACGGTCCGGTCGATGCGGCTGAGCAGGTGCGCGAGCACCACGCCGCCCCCACCGAAGCTCACCGTCAGAGCCGTCTTTCCCGGAAATGCATCTACGGCCCATAAAAGAATCGTCTCGGGGTCGGCACGCTTCAGGGCGAGGGCCCGCTCGCGAACTTGCGCGGCGCTAAGCATCGCTCGCACTCCGCAGGTGGCCGAGCTCGAGCAGACGGTCGATCACGCGGGTGGCGCTCTCGGCGACCTCCTCGCGCTCCGTGTCGATCACGAGCTCCGGGGACAACGGCTCCTCGTAGGGATCCGACACACCGGTGAACTGGGGAAGCTCCCCGGCCAGCGCGCGGGCGTACAACCCTTTGGTGTCGCGTCGGATGCACTCGTCGAGCGAGGCCTTCACGTACACCTCGAGGAACGCGCCGATGCTCTCGCGCACCTCGTCCCGGATCGCGCGGTAGGGAGAAATCGCGGCCGTGATCACCGCCACCCCGTTCCGCGTGAGCAGCTTCGCCACGTAGCCGATCCGGCGGATGTTGATGTCGCGGTCCTCGCGCGAGAATCCCAGCCCCCTGGAGAGATTCTGGCGCACCTCGTCCCCGTCGAGCACTTCGACCGGGATGCCCCGACCACGCAGCTCCGCGCTCACCGCCGCGGCGAGCGTGGACTTGCCGGCGCCCGACAGACCGGTGAACCACAGCGTGAAGCCGTGCGCCTGCGTGATACGCCTGTCAGTTACCAGCTCGGGTTGAGGCATCTCTGTCCGACCATCCCTTCCTCCCCCCTCTCCACAACGTGGAGAGGGGGACAGGGGGTGAGGAAACAACAAAACGGGCCCGCTTCTCTGTGAAGCGGGCCCGATCTGCGTCGCGCGTGCCGTTTACAAGCTAGTCGAGCATCATCCGATGTCGGCAACCACAGCGCCACAACCGCGTCCGCTCCCCGGGGAGCAAGGACACATCATCCGACAACAACAGCGGGTAGTGGTGTGGTGGGCGATCATGATTTTGGTATTTACCCGGCACGTCCCGTCATGTCAATCACACGATCGGAGGGGTTGGAACCGCCGGTAGTTGACAAGGATCGCGTGGGTGGCTTAGTTATCAGCCATGCAGCGTACGCGTTTGCACCACCGGCACCACCATCACCACCCCGTTGGATGGGGGGAGCCGGAGGCGTACGCAAGGTAACGAGTAGCCTGTAGACCTTGAGTCCACCGCCGACGCCGGCCCCCCGGGGTCGGCGTCGTGCTTTTTGGGACGCTCGAGCTCCGGGGCCGGTTCGGCCAACGATTGGAGCGCGACCCGATGTCCCGACTATCCGGTTCCTCGACACTGCTGCGACTCGGCCTGCCGAAAGGCCGCATGGAGCAGGGAGTGCTGACCCTGCTCGGCGACGCCGGCATCCGGATTCGCCCGGGCGCCCGGGGCTATCGCCCCGACGTCTCCCTCCAGGACACCGAAGCCAAGACCCTCAAGCCCCAGAACATCGTGGAGATGCTGGCACTTGGCAGCCGGGACGTGGGTTTCGCCGGTGCGGACTGGGTGGCGGAGCTCGAGGCGGACGTCGTCGAGCTGCTCGACACGGGACTCGACCCCGTGCAGGTGGTCGCCGCGGCGCCCAGGGCAATGCTCGTGGACGGGCACCTGCCCGCCCGTCACCTGGTGGTGGCGTCGGAATACGAGCGCCTGGCGCAGCGCTGGATCGCCGAGCACGGCCTGTCCGCCGAGTGCGTACGCTCGTACGGGGCGACCGAGGTGTTCCCGCCGGAGGATGCGGACGTCATCGTGGACAATAGCGCCACGGGCGCGACGCTCGAGGCGAACGGCCTCGTCGTGGTGGACGAGCTGATGCGCTCCTCCACGCGCCTGTATGCGAATCCATCCGCGCTCAAGGATGGCGCTCGGCGCCGGCGCATCGACGATCTCGTGATGCTGCTCGACTCCGTGCTCGTGGCGCGACGGCGGGTCATGCTCGAGGTGAACGCTTCGGCGGAGTGCCTCGAAGCGGTGGTCGCCGCGCTGCCGTCGATGCGGCAGGCCACGGTGGCTCCGCTGTTCGGCAACGGCGGCTACGCGGTGAAGGCGGCGGTGCCGCGCGACGCGCTCCCACAGGTGATCCCCGCCGTAAAGGCGGCGGGCGGCACCGACCTCGTCGTGTCCACCTTCTCGCAGATCGTCCCATGACGGCCACGACGTCGTCTTCTCCGACCGGCCCCGTCTCGCGGATCGACCCGGCCACCGCCTACCGCCGCCCGCCGAGCGGTCCCGGCACGCTTCGCCTCGATTCGAACGAGGGGGTCCTGCCATCACGCGCCCTGCTCGGCGACCTCGCCAACGCAGACCCGGAGCTGTTGCGCCGATACCCGGACGTCTCCGCGCTCGAAACCGCCCTCGCCGCCCGCGTCGGCGTGGCGCCGGAGCGCGTGCTCGTGACGGCCGGCGCCGACGAGGCGATCGATCGCGCGTGCCGTGCGTTCCTCGAACCGGGTCGTTCCCTCGTGCTGCCGGACCCCAGCTTCGACATGTTCGATTGCAGTGCCGCGCTCGCCGGTGGTGAGCTCGTCCGCGTCGCGTGGTGGGGCGACGCCTTCCCGAGCGACGCGTTCGTGAGCCGACTCGACGCGCGCACTGCCGTCGTCGCGATCGTGTCGCCGAACAATCCGACGGGGAGCGTCGCGACGCTCGGCGCAGTCCGGCACGTGGCTGCGGCGGCGCCGAACGCGCTCGTCGTGCTCGATCACGTGTACGTCGAGTACGCGGACGAAGATCTCACGCCCGGGGTGCTCGACCTGCGCAACGTCCTCGTGCTGCGTACGCTGTCCAAGGCCTGGGGCCTTGCGGGGTGTCGTGTGGGATACGCCGTCGGGAGCCCGTATGTCATAGCCGTGCTGCGTGCGGCGGGCGGTCCCTACACCGTGGCAGCGCCCTCGGTGGCGCTCGCCCTCGCCCAGCTCGAGCGCGGCGCCGGGCCGCTCTCCGCCCACGTCGCGCGGGTGCGCGAGGAGCGCCGCCTGCTCGGCGTGCGGCTGACCGCCGCCGGCCTCGCGCCCCGGCCGTCGCAGGCGAACTTCGTGCTCGTCGAGTGCGGACCGCGTGCCGGCTCGATCCACGCGGGCCTCGCCGCCCGCGGCGTGCTGGTGCGCGACTTCCCCGACCGCCGGGGGCTCGAGACGGCGCTGCGCATCACCCTGCCCGGGAATGCGCCCGACTTCGATCGGCTGCGCGAGGCCCTGGAGCGGACGCTCCAGGCCGAGGGCCTCGAACCATGACCGCGCGCACCGCAACCGTCACCCGCACCACGCGCGAGACATCGATCACGGTCACGCTCACCCTCGAGGGTACGGGGAAGACGGACGTGAAGACGGGCCTCGGCTTCCTCGACCATCTGCTCGATGCGCTGAGCCGCCACGCCCGATTCGACCTGACGCTCGCGTGCAAAGGAGACCTCCAGGTCGACGACCACCACACCGCCGAAGACTGCGCGCTCGCGCTGGGTCAGGCGGTCGATCGGGCCCTGGGGGAGCGGCGGGGCGTCAACCGGTTCGGTTGGGCGTACGCCCCGCTGGACGAGGCGCTGGCACGCGCCGTGGTGGATCTCTCGGGACGGTCCTACGCGGAGGTGGAGCTCGGATTGCGCCGGGAGGCGATCGGCGGCCTGGCGTGCGAGAACATCCCGCACATCCTGCGCTCGCTCGCTGCCGCGGGGCGGTTCACACTGCACGTCGACGTGCTGAAGGGTGAGAACGACCACCACCGCGCCGAGGCCGCCTTCAAGGCGACCGCCCTCGCACTCAAGCAGGCGGTCGCCTGCTCGGGCTTCGACGACGTGCCGTCCACCAAGGGGACTCTCGATGTCTGACGTGGTCATCGTGAATTCCGGCGTCGCCAATCTCGCTTCGATCACCAGCGCGTTCCGCCGGCTCGGCACGAGTGTGGTCGTGACGGACGACGTGGGCGTCGTGGCAGCGGCGCGCCGGGTAGTGTTGCCGGGGGTGGGGGCCTTCGGTGCGGGGCTAGCGGCGCTGCGCGCGCGGCGGCTCGACAGTGCGATCACCGACGCGGTAGCGCGAGGCACACCGCTGCTCGGCGTGTGTCTGGGAATGCAGATGCTGTGCGAGGGGAGCGAGGAGTCGCCTCGCATCTCCGGGCTCGGCGTCATCGCGGGCGTGTGCCGCCGGCTGCCTGACCACGTGCGAGTGCCGCACCTCGGCTGGAACGCCGTCACGGCCGTACCGCAGGTCGCCCTCCTCGACTCCGGCGTGGCCGCGTTTGCGAACTCCTATGCCCTGCTCGAGGCGCCCCCGGGTTGGACCCCCGCGTGGACGACGCACGGCGTACGGTTCGTGGCGGCACTGGAGCAGGGCCGCATCCTCGCGTGCCAGTTCCACCCTGAGCTGTCCGGAGCGTACGGGGCGGCGCTGCTGGAGCGCTGGCTCTCCGGGGCAGAGGCCGCGCCATCCGCTCCGGTGGGCAAGGGGCCGGAGCCGGGGCTCTTGCCGCGCATCGTGCCCTGCCTCGACGTGAGGGACGGTCGGGTGGTGAAGGGGGTGCGGTTCCAGCACCTGCGCGACGCGGGTGATCCGGCCGCGCAGGGGGCGTTGTACGAGTCTCAAGGCGCGGACGAGATCGTGGTCCTCGACGTGGCCGCGTCGCCCGAAGGGCGGGCCACGCAGATCGAGACAGTGGAGCGGGTGCGCTGGGCCATCCGCATTCCCCTCACCGTCGGTGGCGGGGTCCGGAGCGTAGATGATGCGCGCCGGCTGCTCGCGGCGGGTGCCGACAAGGTGAGCGTGAATACCGCCGCGGTGCAGCGTCCCGCACTCCTCTCCGAGCTGGCGACCGAGTTCGGCAGCCAGTGCGTCGTACTCGCCATCGATGCGCGTCGCACGGGGGCTGAAGGTCGGTGGGAAGCGCTCGCGTTCGGCGGCCGTGAGCCCGGGCGACCCGATGCCGTGGCGTGGGCGCGGGAGGGCGCGTGTTTGGGTGCGGGGGAAATCCTGCTCACGAGCTGGGATCGCGATGGCACGCGTCTCGGTCCCGACGTGGAGCTCCTGCAGGCCGTGGCAGGCGCCGTGCGAGTGCCGGTGATCGCCTCGGGCGGGATCGGAGAGCGCGCACACGTGGCGCAGGCGTTTCGCGCGGGCGCGGACGCCGTGCTGGCGGCGTCGGTGTTCCACGACGGCGATGACACCGTCGACGGTATCAAGGCGGATCTCTCCCTCCGCGGGATCAGGGTACGGCGATGATCGTCCCCAGCATCGACCTGATGCAGGGCCGCGCGGTCCAGCTCCGCCGGGGCCGGGACTTTGTGCTCGACGGCGGCGACCCCATGGCCAGGCTCGAGGAGTTCGCGGTGGCCGGGGAAGTGGCGGTGGTGGACCTCGACGCCGCGCTCGGTAACGGCTCGAACGCGAGCTTAATCCGCGCGATGGTGCGCCGGGCGCCGTGCCGCGTCGGTGGTGGCATTCGCGACCTCGACGCGGCGCGCGGGTGGCTCGACGCCGGGGCGGCGAGGATCATGATCGGCACGGCAGCGAGCCCGGAGTTCTGCGGCGCCCTTCCACGCGAGCGCGTGATAGCGGCGGTGGACGCCGAGCGCGGCCACGTGGTGGTGGCGGGCTGGCGGACCGCTACCGGCACGCCGGTACTCGACCGGATCCGCGACCTCGCGCCCTTAGTCGGCGGGTTTCTCTTCACGCAGGTGGAGCACGAAGGCGCCATGAGCGGCTTCGACTTCCCCGCGGTGGCTGACGCGGTGCGCGCGGCGGGGCAGGCCCGCCTCACCGCGGCCGGGGGGATCACCACGGCGACGGAGATCGCCGAATTGGACCGGATCGGCGCGGACGCGCAGGTGGGCATGGCGCTCTACACCGGCCGGCTGTCATTGGGGGAGGCGGTCGCGGCGCCGCTCGCGAAGCCGCTGGACGGTGACGTCTGGCCCACCGTCGTGTGCGACGAGTGGGGACACACGTTGGGACTCGTTTGGAGCACGCGCGAGTCGCTCGCGCGTGCCCTTGCGGAGCGCCGGGGCGTCTACTGGTCGCGCTCGCGCCGGACCCTGTGGGAGAAGGGCGCGACGTCGGGCAACACGCAGGAGCTGGTGCGCGTCGAACTGGACTGCGACCGCGATGCACTGCGCTTCACCGTACGGCAGCGCGGTGCCGGGTTCTGTCACCTCGACCGGCGGTCCTGCTGGCCATCTGGGTTTGATCTCGACGAGCTCACGCGCACCATCGCGGAGCGGGCCGCCCGCCCGGAGCCCGGATCGGGAACCGCGAAACTGCTCGCGGACCCGGCGTTGCTCGCGGCGAAGCTGCGGGAGGAGGCCGAGGAGCTGGCGCGGGCCGACGCCCGCGGCGATGTGGTGCACGAGGCGGCCGACCTGTTGTACCTGACACTGGTCGCCGTGGTCCGCGGCGGCGGCACGCTGGCGGAGGTGGTGGCGGAGCTCTCCCGCCGCCGCGGCGCGGTGACGCGTCGGCCGATGGTCACCAAGTCGGAAGCGGCCCGATGAGGGACCGCCTGGTGCCGCTGCGCTCGCTCCCCGAGGTGGCGCGTCGCCGGCGGGAAGGCGTGTCCACTCAGACGCTCGCCGAGGTGGCGCCGATCGTGGACGCCGTACGCGCCGGGGGTGAAGCGGCGCTGCGCGAATACGCCGTCCGGTTCGGCGACGTGCAGGCTGGAGAAGGCCTGTTTCACGACCGCGCCGCGCTCGATCGCGCCCTCACGCTCCTCCAGGCGGGCGATCGCGCGCGGCTCGAGCGGGTCGCGGAGCGGATCCGGCGGTTCGCGGAAGCCCAATACCGCGCCCTCTGCCCGGCAATGGTCCGGGTGCCCGGGGGGGTTGCCGAGCATCGGATTGCGCCGGTGGAACGCGCCGGCTGCTACGCACCCGGAGGCCGCTATCCCCTGCCCTCCTCGGTACTCATGACCGCGGTGACCGCTCGCGTAGCCGGCGTGCCAGACGTGTGGGTTGCCAGCCCTAAGCCGCAAGCCTTAAGCCTCGCCGCCGCCGCAATTGCGGGCGCGGACGGTTTGCTCGCGGCTGGGGGTGCGCATGCGATCGCGGCGCTCGCCTACGGCGCTGGACCGATCGCTTCCCGCGACGTGATCGTCGGTCCGGGGAACCGCTACGTGGCGGCGGCGAAGCAGCTGGTCAGCGGCGCGGTTGCCATCGACATGCTGGCCGGCCCGTCCGAGCTGACGATATTCGCGGACGACACCGCCGACCCCGGCCGCGTCGCGGCAGACCTGCTCGCACAGGCGGAGCACGACCCCGATGCCGTGCCGGTGCTCGTGACCCTCGATCCCACCCTGCCGGATCGCGTGGAGGCGGAGCTCACCCGGCAGCTCGGCGACCTGCCCACGGCCGTGACGGCGCGGGCGGCGCTCGCGAACGGCGGCGTGATCCAGGTGGCGAGCCTGGACGATGGGATCGGCGCGTGCGACGCGATCGCACCCGAGCATCTGCAGCTCGAGGTCCGCGACGCAGCGGCCGTGGCTCCCCGCCTCGCTCACTACGGCGCGCTGTTCGTCGGCGCGGGCGCCGCGGAAGTGCTGGGCGATTACGGCGCCGGACCGAATCACGTCCTGCCGACCGGCGGGACGGCGCGCGCGACCGGCGGGCTCTCGGTCTACACCTTCCTGCGCGTGCGGACCTGGCTGCGCATCGACGACACCACCGCCGCCCGGCCGCTCATCGAAGACGCAATCTGGCTCGGCCGCGCAGAAGGACTCGAGGCCCACGCGCGAGCGGCGGAGCGACGGCTGCGGTCCTGAAGAGCCCTGTGCTTCAAGCGCAGTGCGTCACTGGGTCCACTCTTCAGAGTGGGAATGAGGAACGAGCCGGGGGGTAGGACAGCACAGGGCACGTTGCGCATCTGCAGGGTATCTTTTCTGTCCGAACAAATGTCCGGAGTGAGGATATGCGGAGCATTTTGCTGATCGCGGCCCTGACGTTGGCTCAGGCCGAAGCAGGCAGCAGACAGGCGGCTCCGTTCACCTGCTGGATCCGTGGACCGGCGGACAAGCTGGCCGAGCGGGCCAGTCCGCTCGATTCGATCGCCGTGCAAATCGGCGGGGGCACGATGAGACTGTGCTACAGCCGGCCGTCGGCGCGCGGCCGCAAGGTCATCGGCGGCCTGGTCCCGTTCGACCAGCCGTGGCGGCTCGGCGCGAACGAGGCCACGAGCATCCAGGTCGCCTTCGCCGCCGAAATCGCCGGGGTGCGGGTGGAGCCGGGGACGTACACCCTGTATGCGATTCCGGGTGCATCGAAATGGCAGATCGTCGTCAACCGCGGGGTTCAGCGCTGGGGCGTTCCGATCGACAACGATGTACGCGCGAAGGATGTCGGCGCCGGCACGGTGACCCCGGAGTCCCTCGGCGCGCCCGTCGAGACGCTCACGCTCAAGTTCGCGCCGGCCGCAGGCAACACGACCGAGCTGGTCCTCGAGTGGGAGAAGACCCGCGTGCGGATTCCGATTCGCCGGGCATCATAGGGGATATGACGGTGGCCACGGACCTGGTCTCGGAAATCCAGGCGCTCAAGGCGAAGCGGCACGCGGCGATCCTGGCGCACAACTACCAGATTCCCCCGATCCAGGATCTGGCCGACGTCGTGGCCGATTCGCTCCAGATGGCGCGCCGGGCGACCGAGCTCGACGCGCCCCTGCTGGTGATCTGTGGCGTGCAGTTCATGGCCGAGACGGCCGCCATCGCCAATCCCGATAAGCGGGTCCTCATCCCCGATCCCGAGGCCGGCTGCTCGCTCGCCGCCGCTATCCAGCCCGAGGACGTGCGGGCGTGGCGGGCCGAGCACTCCGACGGTCTCGTGGTGGCGTACGTGAACTGCAGCGCGGCCGTCAAGGCCGAGGCGGACTACTGCTGCACCTCGGGGAACGCCGTCGCCGTGGTTCGCGCTCTCCCGCCCGACGTGCCGGTGCTGTTCGTCCCGGACTTCTTCCTCGGCAGCTATCTGCGGCGGGTGACCGGGCGCAACCTGGACGTGTGGATGGGCGAGTGTCACGTGCACGCCGCGCTGACGCCGGACGTGCTCGCGGCGCAGCGACAGCGGCACCCCGATGCTGAATTCCTCGTCCACCCGGAGTGCGGCTGCGTGACGAGCGCCATGTACTACGCCGAGTCCGACGGCGACGTCGCGGCAGGGCGGACGACGATCGTCTCAACCGAGCAGATGATGCGCCGTGCGCGCTACTCGGACGCCCGGAAGTTCGTGGTCGCTACCGAGACGGGCGTGCTGCATCGGCTACGCCGGGCGAACCCGGAAAAGCAGTTCCTGGCGGCGGCCGAGTCGGCGGAGTGTCGCTACATGAAGATGATCACCCTCGAGAAGCTGCGCGACTCGCTCCGCGACGAGAAATACGAAGTCACCGTGCCCGAGGGAATCGCAGTCCGGGCCCGGCGGGCCATCGAACGGATGCTGGCTATTGGCTGACGCCTTGGGCCTGGAGGAGGTGCGCCGGGCGCTGGCCGAGGATCACGCCGGTGAAGACGTGACCACCAGGCTGCTCGGTCCCGCCGCGCACGCCCCGGCCACTGCCCGCTTCGTCGCAGAAGATCGCTTCGTGGTCGCCGGGCTCCCGATCGCCAAGCTGATCTTCCACGAGCTTGACCCACAGGCGTGCTTCGAGTGCCATACCGCGGAAGGCGATTGGACCGCGCCAGAGAAGGCGTTCGCTACGCTGCGGGCGAGCGGGCGAGCCGTGCTCGCGGGCGAGCGGGTGGCGCTCAACTTCTTGCAGCGGCTCTCTGGAGTGGCGACCCTGACCCGGCGGGCCGTGGACGCGGTGGCGGGAACGCCGGCGAGAATCACACATACGCGGAAGACCACCCCCGGCCTGCGGGCGCTCGAGCAATACGCGGTCCGGGTGGGGGGCGGAGTCGACAACCGCGCCTCCCTCGCCGACGCCGTCCTGTGGAAGGACAATCACTGGGCGCTGCTCGGCGCCCGGCGGAGCGCGCTCACCGACGCGCTCCGGGAAGTCCCACCGGGCGTTCCGATCGCCGTCGAAGTCGAGAACGACCAGCAGCTCGAAGCGGCGCTCGCCGCCGGTGTGACCCACATTCTCGCCGACAACCAATCGCCGGAGCGCATCCGTGTGTGGGCGCGTCGGGCCGGTCCGGCCATCACCATCCAGGCCTCCGGTGGGATCACGCCGCAGACCGCTCGCACGTACGCCGAGGCCGGCGCGACTCTCATATCCATCGGTGCGCTCACACACTCCGCTCCGGCAGCAGGGATGAGGTGCGACGTCACCGTTGACACCCCACGACGCGCGCTCTAGGTTGCACCTTCACATGCGCTCGACGTCGCTGTGTTGTCTCGGCTGTTGTTGTAGCCGCCCCCCCACCCGCGGGGTTGGACGGACACCACGGCGCACCCAGTGACGACATGAGGACTCGCTAAGCCTCCTCGCCTTCTGAGCCGCTCCCAGGCCCGGCCACCCCAGCGTGGACCGGGTTTTTTGTTTGTACCATTTCACCCCAACGACACGACGAACAATGATGGATGCGACTTCAAGCGCGCTGGTCCTGATCCTTATCACCCTCGTCGCCGGTACCGTCAACGGTGCGCTCGGCTACGGATTCTCCTCGATTACCGTGCCAGTGGCCCTGCTCTTCTACGCGAATCGCGTGCTCAACCCGGCGCTCGTGTGGGTCGAGGTCGTCTTGAACGCCTACGTCCTCTGGGTCAATCGGGCGAGCGTTCCCCGCGTCTGGCGTCGAGTCGTGCCGATGATCGTAGGCCTGGCGCCGGGCGTCGTACTGGGTACCTCTCTCGTGCACCGAGTGCAGCCTGCCTGGCTCAAGCTCGCGACTTTCATCGTGCTGCTGCCGCTGATTCTCTTGCAGGCAGCCGGGTTTCGCAGGCCCATCAGGGATGAGCGCCGCGTCGGGCTGGTCTTCGGAGGCGGCCTGGGCGTACTGTACTCCGTCACAACGATCTCCGGCCCGCCCCTCGCCGTGATGTTGAGCAACCAGGGCTTCACGAAACAGGACTTCCGAGCCGGGCTCGGACTCGTGCGGCTCGCGGAGTCGACGTTCACGGCGGTGGCGTATTACTTCGCCGGGATGTTTTCCAGCGAGAGCGCCGGCCTGCTGCCCTACATCCTCCCGAGCCTCGTCGTCGGGATCCCGCTGGGCGTGCGGGTCATACGCCACGTGCGACCCGAGACCTTCAGACGCGTCTGCATGAGCTTCGACGCCTGGGTCGTGGGCTTCGGCATCTCGACACTATTGCGACAGCTACATGTCATCGAAACGGACGCGGCGTTCTCCGTCCTGGCCGCCGTGGCCATGCTCGACATCTGGCTCTTGTACCGGTTCTTCCGCAACCAGACGCCAACCACGGTCGCGCCGGAAGCCCAGCCAGCCCCCGCGACTCAATAGAGATACGCGACCGCCAAAGCCACGGTGACCTGGTCCTTCTTCCCGTTGAACGCCCCCAGCGTGGACCGGTCGTACCGCAGCTCTGGCCGCACCACGGCACTCGGCCACGCCTTGATGTTCAGCGTCGCCGTGCCGCTGCCGAACTTCTGTCCCAAGTTCGCGGGGAACCCGACCCCCACTCCGTTGACGGTGCTGCGGGCGCCGTTCTCGTCATTGACGTAGTCGCCCCGCAACGCGAGACCGAGGGCCGAGCTGAAGTCATATGTGAGCCAGCCACCGAGGGCCCACCACTTCGCGTCCTGCGTCGGTTCCGGCAGCGCCGCATTGGCCTGCTCCTGTCCGTAGTCGCCTTGGATCCACACCGCCGCCTTGCCGAGCTTGCGCCACAGTAGACCCTCGATGCCGTAGCGGTTCGCGGTGTTGTCGTTCGCTTCTTCGGGCCCCCAGAACCCGACAATGCCGAGGGACGTCGACGCATCCGGGTAGATGCCGATCCGTCCCATGAGCGACTTGCGAGTGTTGTTATCGGAGACCTGATCCCACCCGTTGATGACGCGGAACTGAGCGTCGACATGGTCGTTGAACTTGGTTTCGACGCTCACGCCGGTCCCGGTGAAGTTCTCAACGTAGATGAACTGGTTCCCCTCCGACCAGTTGGGGTTGGCCACGGTCTCGATCACCTCCAGGCCCATCAGCGTGGGGATGCGCCCCACCTTGAACTGCAGCCCGTTCCCGCTGGCGGTCGGGACGTTCAAGGTGACATACAAATGCGGGAGGTCAGCCTGAGACCCGAGGTTGAAGCCTCCCGACTGGATCACCGTGGCGTCCTGCCCCACCAGGAGCTCCGTATGGAACCCCGCGCTGAACTTCGCCGGGTCGTAAGGCTTGTCGAGCACGACCGCGAGAGCGTTGAGCATGAAGCGGTTCTGCAGCCGGTCGTACAGCCGCCCGACGATGGCCGTGTCCCCGCTGCTCCTGCCTGAGTAGGCGTACGAACCGGCCGCATAGCCGGTGAGTTTGAAGCCTGCCAAGGTCGTCTCCAGATGGTTCCCCGGAGGCGGAGGGGGATCGGGCTTTTTGGCCGCCGAATCGACCGGGGCCGACGCGCCGCTCTGGGCGCGAAGTATCCCTGGGGCGGCGAGCCACACGCCCACGAGCGCGGCTCGCGCTAAACGGCTTGCTTGCACTCTCATACAGTGGCCTCCTTCAGGGCCTGACGCTGTACTGCGTCCGCTGTCACCGCCGTGACCGCGGCGGTGTCCACCTCGCCCGTGCGGATCCGAACGATCCGCGTGAGCGCCTGGACGAAGATTTTCCCGTCGCCCACCTGACCGGTGCGCGCCGATGTGATAATCGCCTTGATGGTCGGCTCCACGAACGGCTCCGAAACCGCCATCTCGAGCCGCACCTTCTCGCGGAATTCGAGCACAACGGTAGAGCCGCGGTACTGCTCCTGCTGGTCGCGCTCGCCGCCGTGACCGCTCACGCGACTGATCGTGATGCCCGTGACGCCGGCTCGAAACAGCGCGGCCTTCACCTGCGGCAGCCGCTCGGGGCGGACAACAGCAGTGATGAGTTTCATCAGACCGCCTCGGGCTCGGGCTGGAGCTGCCCGATCCCTCCGGTGGAGGCCGTCTCGCGGAGGATCACCGCCGAACCGATTTCGTGCGTGTCGGGATAGGCCAGCGCGCCCATCTCCGGCAGGTCGAGACCGAGCTCTTCGACCTCGGGCGCCACGCGATGGCCGCTGACGACGAACGCCGTCACCTTGTAGGCGACGAACGCCATGGCGCCCACCCCCACGATGTTGGCGGCGCCGCCGACCAGCTGGGCCACGAACTGACTCGCGTCCCCGTAGAACAGCCCCCGCACGGCCCCGTTCACACCATTCCACCCGTCCCCGTACGTGCCGTCGGCCAACAGTCCGAGCGACAGGATGCCCCACAGCCCGTTGACGCCGTGTACCGAGATCGCGCCGACGGGGTCATCGATGCGCAGCTTGCCATCGATGAAAAACACCGCGACGCAGACCAACACCCCGGCTATGCCGCCGATCAGCACCGCCGACGGCGCGGTCACGAACGCGCACGGCGCCGTGATGGCTACCAACCCCGCGAGCGTGCCGTTTGCCATCATCGAGGGATCGGGCTTGCCGTACTTGAACCAGATGTACAGCATCGATGTGATCCCACCCGCCGCCCCAGCCAGCATCGTATTCGTCGCGATGACCCCGATGCGCAGGTCTGAACCTGCCAGCGTCGAGCCGGCGTTGAACCCGAACCACCCGAAGGCGAGAATGAACGTTCCGATCAGCGCCATCGGGATGTTGTGACCGGGGATCGCATTGACGCTGCCGTCGGCGTTGTACTTGCCACGACGCGGACCCAGCAGCGCCGCCGTGACGAAGGCCATCACGCCGCCCGTCATGTGCACGACGGAGGATCCCGCGAAATCGACGTGCCCGTGCCCGAGCCCGAGGTTCTTGCCGAGCATCGCGAGCCACCCGCCGCCCCAGGTCCAGTTGGCGTAGATCGGGTAGATAAATGCGCCGACGAAGACGCTGAACACGACGAACGCCGAGAACTTCCACCGCTCCGCCAGCGCCCCGGTCGGGATCGTGGCCGCGGTATCCATGAAGACCATCTGGAACAGGAAGTACGCGAACACCGGCGCGGTGTACGCCACCCCCGTGAGAAAGAACCCGGTCCCACCGAACAGACCCCACTCCTTGCCTGCGATCGTGAGGGAGACCTCATTGGCCAGCTTGTCGTATCCGCCCAGGGTACCCAGGGCTCCCACGCCACCAGCCTGGAGCGCGAAACCGATCGCCCAGTAAGCGATCATCGCGATGCCGTAGACCA
>WNGH01001937.1_pt1 | contig 19459 bp, 12 predicted proteins | sample 5400631 | NCBI WGS metagenome assembly WNGH01 (sample SAMN13153373, study PRJNA577476) | soil metagenome | isolation source: 115 cm soil or saprolite under Garry oak tree replicate 1 | place: USA:California | collected 2016-06-15
GCCAGAGGGCCAGAGGGCCAAGGGGTCAACGTAGCCTGCGGCGGCACTAGTCCACCTGGGAGACATGGCTGAATCAGGAAGGCGTGCGCCGGCGCCAGGTCCAGCTCATCAGACAGAGCCCGCCAGCCGTAGCCAGTCGCGCGGCGGTTCAGCAGCGGCCCGGCGAGGGGCTCGAAGCCGGTCGCTGACATGCCGAGCGGATCGAGGATCAGCTCCCGTACATACCGGGAATACGGGATACCGCTCACTCTGGTGACGATCTCGCCGAGCAGCTGATATGCGAGGTCGGAGTATTTGTGCTGCCCCGTTCGGCGGCAGCTTGAGCACGATGTCGCCGGCCTGCGCGAGAGTCACCTCCGGCGCGCCCTGGTAGACCGGGACGGACCAGTCCGTCCCTGGCGGCTCGGTGGCAAGACCCGACTCGTGCGAGAGCATCCGCCGGATCGTCACGGCCTCGGTCGTCGTGAACGGGCTGACGGCGCCGCGCAGTCCGGGCAGATAGTCCACCGCGGGATCGTCGAGGCCCAGCTGTCCCGCATCGCGCAGCTGCATGATGGCCGTTCCGGTGAACGTCTTCGTGATCGAGGCGATCCGGTACAGCGTCTCCGGACGACTTGGCCGCTGCGCGCCGGTGTCAGCGAACCCGGCGCCAGCCATCCAGGCGAGCTCGTCCCCGTGAACGACACCTGCCGCCGCGCCGGGCAGCCGGTTCTGCCTGACGAACCCGCTCAGCCTCGCCTCCAGCTCAGCAGCGCCCGCTGCTACGAGCCCGGTCTAGTTAGGCCACGCAGCGGCGCGGCTCGTGATCGTCATGAAAAACTTACCGGCGGGTATATCGCGAGGCGGCCGGGATGCGCCAAGATCCAAGCCAGGGCACCCGGACCGGCGGAGCCCCTGGCCGCGCCCGCGGCGGAATCCTCGGCAGCGGAGGTGTCATGAGGGATCGGGTGATCGGCCCGCCGGACGTGCCGTCGCTGGCGCTGGCCGAACCGACCCAGCACGTGCGGCACCGCTGGATCGTCGGCCTCACGCTGGCCAGCCTGGGCATGTGGATGGCGACCCAGACGCCGCTGCAGGTCATGCTGGCGCTCCAGTTGCAGGACATCACGCCCCGGCACAAGATCCTCGCCCTCGGGGTGGTGACGGGGGTCGGGGCCATCTCTTCCGCCCTGGCCACCCCGGTCATCGGCGCGCTGTCCGACCGCACCGCGCACGGCGGGCGGCTGGGCCGGTTCAGCGGCCGCCGGCACCGGTGGACGCTCGCCATGGCCGTGCTCGCCGCGGCCTGCATGGTGCTGCTGGCCGAACAGGCCACGGTGCTCGGCGTGGCCCTGCTCTGGTTCGCCTTCAGCGCCTTCCAGAACGGCGAGTACGCCAGCCTGAGCGCGGCGATCCCCGACCACGTGCCGGTACGGCAGCGCGCCACGGTGGCCGGCTGGGTGGGCATGCCGATCGCGCTGGGCCTGGTGCTCGGCACCATCCTGGTCGTGGATGTCCTCGGCCAGCACCTGGTCAGCGGCTACATCACGCTCGCGGTGCTGATGGTGGTGCTGGCGCTGCCGTTCGTGCTGTTCACCCCCGACCACCCGCTCGCGCCGCACCACCGCGAGCCGTTCTCCTGGCGCCGGGTGGCATCCGCCTACTGGCTCAGCCCGCGGGCCTACCCCGATTTCGGCTGGGCCTGGCTGACCCGCTTCCTGGCCAGCCTCTCCATCGCCATGGGCACCCTGTACCTGCTCTACTTCCTGCGCGACGCGGTGCACTACGCGCGGCTGTTCCCCGGCCAGACCGCTGCGGACGGGCTGCTCATCCTGATCCTGATCTACACCGGCTGCGTGGTGATCACCTCGATCATCGGCGGGATCATCTCCGACCGCACCGGCCGCCGCAAGATGCTGGTCACCGTGTCCGGCCTGCTGATGGCGGCGGCCGCGCTGCTGCTTGCGTTCTTCCAGACCTGGCCGGCGGCGCTGGGCGCGGCGGTGCTCTACGGCGCGGGCTACGGCGCCTACATCGCGGTCGACCAGGCGCTGATCACGCAGGTGCTGCCGAAGGCTCACGACCGGGCCAAGGACCTCGGCATCATCAACATCGCCATCGTCTGCCCGGGCGCCATCGGCGCGGCGATCGCGGCGCCCCTCGTCTCGCTGGCCGGCTACCCGACCCTGTTCGCGGCGACGGCGGTGGTGGCCGTCGCGGCCTCGATCGGGGTCTGGCGGATCAAGAGCGTCCGCTGACAGACGGCGGGCATGATTGCCGGTATGCCTCCCGGTACCGGAGTTCATTCCGACGGCGCCATCCTGGACGGCGTCCTGGAGCGCATCACGTTCGCCAATCCGGAGACGGGCTACACGATCGCCAGGATCGACCCGGGCCGCGGCGGCCCGGACATGATCACCGCCGTCGGACCGCTCCTGGGCGCCCAGGTGGGCGAGTCACTGCGGATGCGCGGCCGGTGGACGAGCCACCCGAAATACGGCAAGCAGTTCGAGGTGCACTCCTACACGACGGTGCTTCCGGCCACCGCCGCGGGCATCCAGCGTTACCTCGGCTCGGGCCTGATCAAGGGGATCGGCCCGGTCATGGCCGAACGCATGGTGAACCGGTTCGGCGTCGACATCATGCACATCATCGAGGATTCGCCCGGGCGCCTGATCGAGGTGGAAGGCCTGGGTCCCAAGCGCACCGCGATGATCACCGCCGCCTGGGCGGAGCAGAAGGCGATCAAGGAGGTGATGATCTTCCTGCAGGGGGTCGGGGTGTCCACGTCCCTGGCGGTGCGGATCTACAAGAAGTACGGCGACGCGTCCATCTCGGTGGTCCGCGCGGAACCGTACCGGCTGGCCTCGGACGTGTGGGGCATCGGCTTCAAGACCGCGGACACCATCGCCGCCGCGGTCGGCATCGCCAGGGACAGCCCGGAACGGATCAAGGCCGGCCTGGCGTACACCCTGTCAGAAGCCGCCGACGACGGCCACTGCTACCTGCCCGCCCCCAACCTGATCGCCGACGCCGCGAAGATCCTCGACGTGCCCGCTGAGCTGATCACGCCGTGCCTGGACGAACTGGCCGCGGCCGAGGGGGTGGTGCGCGAGGCCGTGCCCGCTTCGGCCGGGACCGACCCGCAGGTCCCCGCCGTCTACCTGCCGCCCTTCTATCAGGCCGAACGGTCCCTGGCTTCGTCGCTGCTGCGCCTGCTGGCCGCCCGGGAGGACCGGCTGGCGGCGTTCACGTCCGTGGACTGGGACAAGGTGCTGGGGTGGCTGCGCGGCCGGACTGGTTCCTCGCTCGCGCCTGAGCAGGAAGAAGCGGTGCGGCTCGCCCTGACCTCGCGGATCGCGGTGCTGACCGGCGGACCAGGGTGCGGGAAGTCGTTCACCGTTCGTTCGGTGGTGGAGCTGGCCCGGGCCAAGGGGGCGCGGATCATCCTCGCCGCGCCGACCGGGCGGGCGGCCAAGCGGCTCGCGGAGCTGACCGGCCACGAGGCGGCGACCATCCACCGGCTGCTGCAGCTGCGGCCCGGGGGCGAGCCGTCCTTCGACGCCGCCACGCCGCTCGACGCGGATCTCGTGGTGGTGGACGAGACCTCGATGGTGGACGTGATCCTGGCGAACAAGCTGGTCAAAGCGGTGCCGCCGGGGGCGCACCTGCTGCTGGTCGGGGATGTGGACCAGCTGCCGTCGGTGGGCGCCGGGGAAGTACTGCGTGACCTGCTGTCCGCCGGGTCCCTGCCGGTAGTGCGGCTGAGGAGGATCTTCCGCCAAGCGCAGCAATCCGGCATCGTCATCAACGCGCACCGTATCAACGACGGCCAGCCGCCCGGGCTCACCGGCTTCGCCGACTTCTTCTGGTTCTCCTGCGAGGAGGCTGAGCAGACCGCGGAGCTCGTGGTAGACATCGTGGCGCGGCGGATCCCGGCCAGGTTCGGCCTGGATCCGCGCCGTGACGTGCAGGTGCTGTGCCCGATGCACCGGGGGCCGACCGGGGCGGGCAACCTGAACACGCTGCTGCAGGAGGCGCTGACCCCGTTCCGGGAGGGGCAGCAGGAACGACGGTACGGCGGCCGGGTGTTCCGGATCGGGGACAAGGTCACCCAGCTGCGGAACAACTACGAGAAGGGCGCCGCGGGCGTGTTCAACGGCACCGTCGGCGTCGTCACCGGCATGTCGCTCGACGATCACACGCTGACCGTGCTCACCGACGAAGACGAGAAGGTTGACTACGGGTTCGACGAGCTGGACGAGCTCGCGCACGCTTACGCGGTCACCATCCACCGGTCCCAGGGCAGCGAGTACCCTGCCGTGGTCATCCCGCTGACCATGGGGTCCTGGATGATGCTCCAGCGCAACCTGCTCTACACCGGCGTGACCCGGGCCAGGAAGCTGGTGGTCCTGGCCGGCTCCCGGCGGGCGCTGGCGGTGGCCGTGCGGACCCGCGGCGCCGGCCGCCGCCATACCTCGCTGGGATACCGGCTGCGCTTACATCGCGCCCAGCCCGAGCAGCAGGCCGGCCGTCGCGACGGCCGGGGAACTGGTCACGAACAGCGGGACGCCAGCTGCGGGCGCGGTGATCGTCTGCAGGACCCGGGCCCCGTCGATGCTGCTGACGGTCCCGAGCAGCTGCCCCTCGGCCACCGCCTCGCCCGGACCGACGGCCGGCTCCCACCAGCCCTCGTCCTCACAGCGCAGCCACAGGAAGCGGCGAAGATGAGCCGGCGACCGGTCCGGGCCGGTGCCCGCGGCCGGGTCGTCGGCCATGCCGAGCGCCGCGAGGACCCGGTCGAGCCCGCGGACGTGCGCGTGGACGGCGGCCCGTTCGACGAGGCCGCAGCCGCCGGCTTCGGCGATGATGGCAGGGATGCCGGCGGCGGCCGCAGCCGCGCTGGTGGTGCCGCCGACCGCACGGTCCGGACCCGGTTCCTGGCGGATGACGTAGCCGAGCCCGTACGCGGTGGCCAGCTCGCGGGCCCTGGCCTCTTCCGGGCCCGCGTCGTAGAGCGCGAACGGCTCAAGCGCCTCGACCATGTCGCCGGCGTGCACGTCGATCAGTGCATCGGAGCCCGAGATGAGCTGCGTGAACGTCGCGTGCGCGAGCCGGTCGGCGAGAGTCCCGGCCGGGTCGCCGGGGAAGCACCGGTTGAGGTTCTTGCCGTCGTCGGGAACCACGAACGGGCTGCGGGCGCGGAACGCCGGCAGGTTCAGCACCGGCACCGCGACCACGCTGCCGCGCAGTTCCCGTTCCTCCAGCCCGCGGGTCCACTGGCGCAGGGCCGCCATCGGCGCGTACTCACAGCCGTGCACCCCGGCCAGGACGGTGAGCCGCGGGCCGTCGCCGGCGCCGGTCAGCTCGACGACGGGTACCTCGAGGCCGGCCAGCGTGAGCGTGCGGCGCAGCGCAGTCGTTGGCATGCGTCTGTCCTCCTTGGCTAGGGTTTTCGCGGCGGCGGCACCGCTGGTTCGGCGGTACCCGTGAACAGGTGCTCCGCGGCCGCGGCCACCCGGAGCAAGGCCAGGTCAGCGCCACGGCGGCCGGCCAGCTGAAGGCCGGCCGGAAGGCCGGCGGATGGCACGGGCAGCGACACGGCCGGGTGGCCGGTGAGGTTGTACGGGCCGGTGAAACGGCCTTCCGCGCTGTCGTCACCGACCCCGAACGGCGGGTCCTGTTCCGGAGCCTGATAGCCGACGGTGGGGCCGGCCAGGACGTCGACGCCCGTGAGGCTGGCCTCGACCGCGGCGGTGAGTTCCGCGCGCCGCTCGAGCGCCCAGGCGTAGCGGTCGCCGCTGACCGACGCGCCGAACGCCAGCAGCGCCTTCGTGCCCTCGGCGTAGCGGCTCGTATCCCGGTGCCTGTGGACCAGGTACGCCTGCTTGGCCACGATCACGGCCAGCGCTTCCTCCCAGCCGGGCAGCTCGCCGAGCCACCGCGAGGTCAGCTCCCTGACCTGCCATCCGGCCGCGCCGAGTACGGCGAGCGCGGAGCGGACGGCGTCATGGACCGCCGCCGTGACCGACGGGTCGGCCAGCTGGGCGCGAGGACGCCCACGGTGAACGCCGCGGGCCCGGTCTCGGCGGGCCCGGTCTGGGCGGGCCCGGTCTCGGCGGGCCCGGTCCCGGCGGGTTCCGCGAGGGCGGCCAGCAGGTCCATGGCACCGGCCACGGTGGCGGTGAGCGTGCCCGCGTGATCGCAGCTGGGCGACAGCGGGAAGATCCCCTCCAGCGGGAGGAGCCCGTAGCTCGGCTTGAGCCCGACCACCCCGCAGTAGGCGGCCGGGATCCGCACCGAGCCGCCGGTATCGGTGCCGAGGGCCAGATCGCACACGCCCGCCGCGACCAGCGCCGCCGACCCGCCGGATGATCCGCCTGAGGTGCGGGACGGGTCGCGGGGGTTGCGCGTGCCGCCGACCTCAGGGTGCGCGAAGCCCGCCGCGTACTCCAGGCACTGGGTCGTCGCGAACACCTCCGCCCCGGCTTCCCGCAGGCGGCGCACCACGGTCGCGTCGCGGACGGCCGGCCTGGGGTCGCTCGCCGGGCTGCCGCAGCGGGTGGGCACGCCGGCCACCGCGATGATGTCCTTGACGGCGACCGGGCGCGCGGCCAGCGGGCCGGCCGGAGCGCGATCCGGCGCGCCGATCACCGAGCAGACCGCATTGAGCGGCCGGCCGAGCCGGTCCAGCCGCTCATGGGCGGCCAGCAGGCCGAGGTTCGCCGCCGAGCATGAGCGCCGGCCCTGCTCGATGGCCTGCACGACGTCGACGACCCGGCGCAGGAGGGTGCCGTCTCCGTCCGTCCGCGCCTGCCGGGCGACCTCGAGCAGCAGCGGCTGATAGCGGGGATCGCCGAGGACGTCGGCTATCGGCAGATCACTGACGGCGGTGACCGCCAGAATCGCGCGGTACACCTCCTTGACCCAAAGGTAGGGCACGGCGCGTAACGCTACAGCATGTAACCGGATCGCGAAACGTTACGAGGTGGCCCGAATCGTAACAACGGCGTAAAAGCCTCGTCCCGGGCGCCAGCGGCTATTTACAACCCGCCGATTTCCGGTCATCTTGGCTTAGACAAAGGTTTGTCCTGCCGTGCGTCCTGAAGCGCCCCGCTTCCGGCCGCTGCCGTTCCCCGGGCACCGCCCGGACGTTACAGGGAGTTGCCGTGAAGCACCGAACCACAGCAGCAATCACCCTGATCGCGGTCAGCGCACTCGCGGTCCTGGCCGGCTGCGGCGGGTCAGGTTCGACCACGTCGGCCGGCCAGAGCGGCGCGCCCGCGCGCGGCGGGGACCTGGTCATCGCCCGGACCGCCGACTCGCAGTCGATGAACAACACCACCGTGTTCGACAACGAGTCGATCTGGATCTTCGAGCAGGTCTTCCAGACGCTGTACACGGTGACGCCGAACGGCAAGGGCGTCCAGCCCATGCTGGCGACCGGCTACACGGTCTCGGCGGACAAGAAGACCTACACCTTCACCCTGCGGTCCGGCGTGAAGTTCTCCAACGGCACGCCGATGACGTCGGCGGACGTGAAGTTCTCCCTCGACCAGGCGCGCGCCGCCGCCAAGGGCTGGGGCTACATCGATACGGCCGTCAAGTCCGTGGCCGCCCCCACGCCGTCGACGGTCGTGGTCACGCTCAAGTACCCGTGGGCTCCGCTGCTCGCCGACCTGTCGCTGTTCTCCAACGGGATCGTGCCCGCCAACTACGGCGGCGAGAGCGAGACGCAGTTCTACAATGCCCCGGTCGGCACCGGGCCGTTCAAGTGGGACTACTGGCACAAGGGCAGCGCGCTCAAGCTGGTGCGAAACCCTGACTACTGGCAGCCGGGCAAGCCCTATCTCAACAGCGTGACCTGGACCGACGTGCCCAGCGACAACACCAGGGAACTGCAGCTCAAGGGCGGCCAGGCCCAGGTGGACGAGTTCCCGGCCTGGGCGACGGTGAGCAGCCTGAAGAGCACGCCGAGCGTCACGATGAACCTGTTCAACTCGACCAGGACCGATTACCTGGCCTTCAACGAGCAGCGCAAGCCGTTCGGTGACGTGCACGTGCGCCGGGCGATCTCGCTGGCTGTCAACCGGGCCGCGCTGGTCAAGGCCGTGCTGTTCGGCAACGGCAAGCCGGCCAACTCGCTGTTCCCGCCGCAGGTGCCCTACTACCAGGCGGCCACCCAGGGTCTCCAGTTCGACCTGGCCGCCGCCAAGCAGGAGATGGCCAAGTCCAGCGTGCCGCACGGCTTCTCCACCACGATCCTGGTGTCCTCGGGGTTCTCCGACTACCTGACCATCGCCACGATCCTGCAGTCCGAGCTCAAGCCGCTGGGCATCAACCTGAGCATCCAGCGACTCGACCCCAACGTGGCGAACACGAACCAGCAGAGCCTCAAGTACGACATGACGCTGACCTACTGGACGATGGACATCCCCGACCCCGACGAGCTCGCGACGTTCGGCGTCGACCCGAACTCGGGAGCCAAGTCCTTCTTCACCGCCTACGACAACCCCACCGTGGTCAAGGACACGCACGACGCCGAGCAGACCCTGGCGACCCCGGCCCGGCAGGCGCTGTACGACACGGTCCAGTCGGACGCGGCCAGCGACGCGTTCATGTCCTTCCTGTACTACTCCCCGTACGCCTACGCCACCACGTCCAGCGTGCACGGCTTCTACGTCACGCCGCTCGGCAACTACCACCTGGAGAACGTCTGGCTCAGCAAGTAGGCAGGCAGGGCCCGACGCGGCGAACGGGAGGCTAGGTGGGACGGACCGGGTTCGTGGTGCAGCGGCTGCTGCTGCTCCTGCCCGTGGCCGTCGGGGTGACGATCATCGTCTTCTTCATGGTCCACCTGATCCCCGGTGACCCGGCGGCGACCATCCTCGGCTACCACGCGACCCCGAAGGCGATCGCCCTGCTGCACCAGCAGTGGGGCCTGGACCGGCCGCTGCCCAGCCAGTACTGGCTGTTCATGGACCGGCTCTTCCACGGCAACCTGGGCCAGAGCCTGTACTACGGCGCGTCGGTGTCCAGCCTGATCCTGAGCCACCTGCCGCCCACCCTGTGGCTGCTCGGCTACGCGATCGTCCTCACGGTGCTGATCAGCGTGCCGCTTGCGGTGCTCGCGGCCAGCCGGCGGGACGGGATCAGGGACCACGTGGTCCGGGCCGTCCCGCTGGTCGGCCTGGGCATGCCCCAGTTCTGGCTGGGGTTCCTGCTGATCTACGGGTTCGCCATCTCGCTGCGGATCTTCCCGGTCAGCGGGTACGGCTCCGGCTTCACCGGGCACCTGCAGTCGATGTTCCTGCCCGGCCTGACGGTCGCGCTCGCGCTCACCCCGGTGGTCATCCGCAGCCTGCGGGCCAGCATGCTCAACGTCCTCACCGCCGAGTACATCGTCACGGCGAGATCCAAGGGAGTTCCCCCGCAGCGGCTGTTCCTCCGGCACGTGCTGCGGAACGCCGTCATCCCCGCCGTCACGGTGCTGGCCATCAACATCGGCTTCCTGATCGGGGCTACCGTCATCATCGAGCAGATATTCGCGATCCCCGGGATCGGCCAGCTGATGATCAACTCGATCTTCCAGCGGGACTTCCCTGTGGTGCAGGGGGTCACGCTGGTGTTCGGCGTCATGGTGGTGCTCGTCAACCTGCTCGCGGACCTGTCCTACGCGGCTCTGGACCCGAGGGTGAGGTTCGGCCGGTGAGCGCGATCGGGGCCCCGGCCGACGCTGGGCCGGCCAGCACTGGGCCGCTGGCCGCGGCGCGCGCGCAGCGCCGCGCGGGGCGCCGGTGGTACCGGCAGCCCGCGCTGATGGCCGGGATCGTGATCCTCGTCATCGTCGTCGGCATGGCCCTGGCCGCGCCGCTGCTCACCTCGTACAGCCCCATTACCCAGAACCTCAGCGCATCGCTGCTCGGGCCGGGCGCCCACCATCTGCTCGGCACCGACCAGCTGGGCCGCGACACCTTCACCCGGCTGCTCTACGGGCTGCGGCTCGACCTGCGGATCGCGTTCATCGCGGTGCTCTTCCCGTTCTGCCTGGGTACTGTCCTCGGCTCGCTGGCCGGCTACTTCGGCGGCTGGGTGGACGCGGTCATCATGCGGCTGGTCGACATCGTGGTCGCGTTCCCGTTCTACGTGCTGGTCATCGCCCTGGTCTTCGTGCTCGGCCCGGGCGAGCGCAGCATCTACATCGCGATCACGGCCGTGGGCTGGGTCGCCTACGCGCGGATCATCCGCGGCGAGATCCTGGTGGCCAAGCGGCAGGACTACGTGACCGCCGCCCGGGCGGGGGGCCTGTCCAGCCTGCGCATCATGGGCCATCACCTGCTGCCCAACGTGATCACCCAGGCGTTCATCTACGCCATGTCCGATATCGTCCAGGACATCCTGGCGATCGTGACGCTCGGGTATCTCGGCCTCGGCATCCCGCCGCCCACGGCCGACCTCGGGTCGATGATCAATGACGGGCAGAACTTCCTGTCCACCCACTGGCAGCTGACCACCATCCCTGGCCTGGTCGTGGTGGTGGTCGGACTGGGGCTTTCGCTGGTCGGCGACGGCCTGGCCGACCTGTTCAGGCCGGGCCGGTGAGTGCCGCGATGGGGACTGAGACGATCCTCGAAGTCCGCGACCTGCACGTGCGGATCGCGAGCCGCCGCGGCATCGTCCGGGCGGTCGACGGGGTGTCCTTCGAGGTGCCCAGGGGCGGGGCGCTCGGCGTGGTCGGAGAGTCCGGATCCGGCAAGAGCATGACCCTGCGCGCGATCCTCGGCGTGCTGCCGCCCGAGGCGCGGGTCACGTCCGGGCAGATCCTGCTCGATGGCGTGGACCTGGTGCAGCTGCGCAGCTCCGAGGTCAACCGCCTGCGCGGCCCGAAGATGTCGATGATCTTCCAGGAGCCGATGAGCGCGCTCAACCCGGTGATGCGCATCGGCCGGCAGATCGCCGAGGGGCCGCAGGTGCACCTCGGCTACAGCCGGGCCCGGGCGGCCGAGCGCGCGCTCGAGCTGATGCGCCGGGTGGGCATCCCCGACCCGGAGCGGCGGTTCCGGGCCTACCCGCACGAGTTCTCCGGCGGCATGCGGCAGCGCGTGATGATCGCGATCGCGCTGTCCTGCGACCCGGAGATCATCCTGTGCGACGAGCCGACCACCGCGCTCGACGTCACCATCCAGGACCAGATCCTGCGCCTGCTGACGCGGCTGTGCCGCGAGTCCGGCGTCAGCCTGGTGTTCGTCACGCACGACCTGCCCGTGGTCGCCCAGGTCTGCCAGGACATCGCCGTCATGTACGGCGGTCAGCTCGTCGAGCGCGGGGAGGTCCGCGAGGTCCTGCTCGACCCGCGCCACCCGTACACGCTCGGTCTTGTCCGCTCGGCACCGGACTTCGAATACGTCAGGGACGCCCTGGTGCCGATTCCCGGCTCGCCGCCGAGCCTGGTCAGCCCGCCGCCCGGCTGCCGGTTCCACCCGCGGTGCGACTTCGCCGAGGACGACTGCCGGGTGAGCCAGACGCCACTGCGGCTGCTGCCCGGCGGCCGGGCCACCGCCTGCCTGCACTACGAACGCTGCCTGGACGTCATCGCGGCGGATCGGGGCCGGCCATGACCGCCGTCCCGGCCGGCCCCGCGGCCGTGACGCCCGGCGCGGGCGAGCCGTTGCTTTCGGCCCGCGGGGTCTCGGTGTCGTTCCCGGTCGGCTCGCCGCTGACGGCCCGCATCCGGCACGAGGAACGGCTGCTCCGCGCGGTCGACGGCGTCGACCTGGAGCTCCGGCGCGGCGAGGCGCTCGCCCTGGTCGGCGAGTCCGGGTCCGGCAAGTCCACGCTCGCCCAGGCGCTGGCCGGGCTGCTCCGCGCCGACCGGGGCGAGATCCGCTTCGACGGCAGGCTGCTCCAGGCCAGCCGCTCGCGCGCGGACCGGCGCCGCATCCAGATGGTGTTCCAGGACCCCTACTCCTCGCTGAACCCGCGGCTGACCGTGGGCGGGATGCTGCGCGAGCTGCTGCGGGTGCATCACGTGGTGCCCAGGAGCCAGGTGGGGGCTTTCAGCGCGGAGTTGCTTGGCCTGGTCGGGCTCGCCGAGGCGGACCTGTCCGCCTACCCGCGCCAGTTCTCCGGCGGCCAGCGGCAGCGGGTGGCGATAGCGCGGGCGCTCGCGCTGCGGCCCGACGTCCTGGTCGCCGACGAGCCGGTGTCGGCGCTCGACGTCAGCGTGCAGGCCACCATCCTCAACCTGCTGCGGGACCTGCGCAACGACCTCGGGCTCACGCTGCTGCTGATCTCGCACAACCTGGCCGTGGTGCGGCACCTCTGCGACCGGGTCGCGGTCATGTATCTCGGCCGCATCGTCGAGGTCGCCCGCACCGAGGAGATTTTCAGCGCGCCCCGGCATCCCTATACCCGGGGCCTGCTCGCCGCGATCCCCAGGCTGACGGAAAGCGCCGCGGACGACAGGACGCCCGCCATCGCCGGTGACCCGCCGAGCCCGCTGCGGATCCCGACGGGGTGCCGGTTCCGCACCCGCTGCCCGCTGGCGCAGCCGCGCTGCCAGGAAGAGGACCCCGCCCTCGCCGTCTCCCCCGACGGGGGCGGGCACCTCGCCGCCTGTCATTTCGCCTTCACGCCGGCCGTGGCGCTGAACGACGCCGAGCATGGGGACCTGTCATAACACATGACGGCCTGATGCGGGGCAGGTGACACGTTGTCCGAGGACGCGGGGAGCACGCATCCAGAGGTGCCGCCGGCCGGCCCGGCCACCGGGGAGGCGCCGGACGCGCCGGAGGCCGCCGCGCTCGCCCCCCGCCGGGGGTCTCGCCTGGTCGACATCGCCGAAGCGGTCGGCGTGCACGTGTCCACCGTGTCCCGGGTGCTCAACGGCGACCCGGCACAGTCGGTCCGGCCCGAGGTCTACCGCCGGATCCTCAGCACGGCACGCCAGCAGGGCTACCGGCCCAACGCGATGGCCCGGGCGCTGAAGCGGCGCCAGACCGGGGCCATCGCGTTCGTCATCCCGCTCCTGCGCAACCCCATCTGGGTGCGGCTGCAGCGCGGCGCCCTGCAGCGGGCCAGCGACCGCGGCTACGTGGTCATGATCATGGAGGAGCCCGGCGACGACCCGAAACCCCCCGACGCCTACCGCTACCTGGTCGATGAGAGCCGGGCGGACGGCCTGCTGCTGGCCACCGCGCTGCGGAACCCCGGCCATGCCGCCGGGGTGCCCGGAGTCCCGCACGTATACGTCAATCGCCGGGGCCCCGATCGCGGCCATGACGTGGTCATGGACGAGCCCGGCGCGGTGCGGCTGTTCGTCGACCATGTGGCCGGGTTCGGCCATCGCCGGGTGGCGCTCATCGACGGGCCGCCCGAGGTGGACACCGTCCACCGGCGGGTGAGCGCGGCGCGGCGGGTATGCGCCGCCCGGGGGATCAGGCTGACGATACGGCACGCCGCGGCCACGGAGGATGGCGGCTGGGACGCCACGACGCGGCTGCTGCGCCGGGGCCCGCTGCCCACCGCGTGCGGCGTCGGCAGCCTCAACCAGCTGTTCGGGGTCATGGCGGCGCTGCGCGACGCCGGCGTGGGGGTGCCGGGCCAGATGTCGGTGGTGAGCTTCGACGAGGACGAGTGCCTGGCGTTCCTCGAGGTCCCTGTCACCAGCGTGTCCATGCCGCTGGCGGAACTCGGCGGCGCGGCCGTGGACGAGCTGATCGCCCGCATCGAGCGCAAGCAAGCCGGCGAGGTGATGATCCGCGAGCCGATGAGACTGCTCATCCGCCGGTCGGTGGCGCGCCCGCAGGCGGCGGAGAGGTAGATTTCGGCGTATTCAACCGGCATGAGCGGGTTTCGGCAGGTATTACTAGCGAAGGGACGCGGTTGTGCCCGGTGGGCCCGAACCGACGAACCCTGAACGAGGAGGAAGGAGGAACTGGCGTGAGACCTGCCCTCCCCCGGTTCTCAAGTAACGCGTTCGCCCTGAGCGCCGCCGCGGTCCTCGGCCTGAGCGTGCTGGCCGCCTGCACCAACACCAGCAGCTCGAGCAGCAGCCCCGGCCCGGCCGGTACTTCCAGGGGCACGCTCACGATCGGCGCGTCGCTGTCCCTGACCGGGGACTTCGCGGCTGACGGCCAGGCGTTCCAGCGGGGGTACCAGCTGTGGGCCAAGGACGTGAACGCCCACGGCGGCATCGGCGGCCGGCCAGTCAGGCTGAAAATCCTCAATGACCAGAGCTCGCCGAACCAGGTGGTCACCAACTACCAGACGCTGTTCGGCCAGGACCACGTGGACCTGGCCTTCGGGCCGTTCTCCTCGCTGCTCACCAGCCCGGCGTCGTCGGTGGCCGCCCGCTACGGCATGGCGCTCGTGGAAGGGGCCGGCGGCGCCCCGTCGGTCTTCGACACCCCGTCCAACCAGGCTGACCACAACGTGTTCGACGTGAGCCTGCCGATCGCGGACGAGATGGTCCCGTTCGTGGACTGGATCAACTCGCTGCCTCCGCAGGACCGGCCCAAGACCGCGGCCTACCCGATGGCTCAGGACCCGTTCGCCGACCCGCCGGTGCAGGTCGCCCAGACGCTGCTGCACAATCTCGGCATCCGGACGGTGTACTCCAAGGTCTTCCCCGAGGAGGTCGCGCAGTACAAGACCCCGGCCGACGAGGTGGCCGCGAGCGGCGCCCAGCTCGTCGTGCTCGGGTCCACCGACGTGCCCACCGTCCAGGCCTTCATGCAGGCGTTCGAGCAGCAGCACTACACGCCCAAGATGTTCATCGCGGCGGCCGGGCCGGACCAGGGCGGCGCGTTCACCAGCGCGGTCGGCAGGGGCAACGCCAGCGGCATGATGGTGCCCAACGGCTGGTACCCCGGGTATGCCAACCCGGCGAGCCAGCAGATGGTCAAGGAGTACGTCGCCCAGTACGGCGGCACCGCGTCCAGCGTCAACGCCGACGTGGCCGAGGCTTATTCGGTGGGCCAGGTCATGGCCCAGGCGGTCGCCGCCACCGGCGGCACCGATAATTCCAAGATCATTAGCTTCCTGCACAGCGGGGTCACCCTGAAAAGCGTGCAGGGGCTGGTGAAGTTCGACGCGCTGGGGGAGAACGGGGCCGCGGCGTCCTTCATCTTCCAGTGGCAGCAGGGCTCCTTTACCCAGGTCCTGCCGGCCAAGACCGCCGGCTCGGTGCCGATTCTCACCACGAAGCCACCCTGGGCCGCAGTGAGTCCTTAAGCGCGCGGGACCGGCCGGGGCTCCGGCGGGATCACCGTGACCTGGGGCCTTCTGGCGTCTGTCCAGGTCAGGAGATCAGGATTTGCCGGACATTTCATACCACGGGCGATTAAAGTGGCGTGACCCCATAGTTGTGCAGCCGGAGGCCGGCGGTCCTGGGGGTCATCTCGAGCCGACAGTACAGCGGTTTGAATAAGGCGCGTAACCAGCAAGGACATCAACAATGGGAAACCATGGGGTTGCAAGCGCCAGACTGCGCGCCGGCAAGACCAGCCAGGACACCAAGGAATCGGCGAGCCTGCAGGTCCGGAATCCCCGGACCATGACCTTGCGGGACTGGCCGGTCTCGTGGCGGCTGGTCGCGGTGATCGTGCTGGCCCTCGTCATGGGCCTGGTCTTCGGCGGCCTGAGGGTAGCGGCGGCGGCGGACAGCGCGGCCCAGTTCGGCCGGGTGTCGCAGCTCGCCAGCCTCGGGCAGCAGGTCACCGGGCTGGTACAGGCCATGCAGGACGAACGCGACCAGACCGCCGGGGTCATCCCCGCGACCAGCGCCAAGACCGCCCAGGCGGCCCTGGTGCACTGGTACCAGGCGACGAACGCATCGGCCGCCAAGGTCAAGGTGCTGGCCGCCGGCGTCGGCGGCTCCTTCCCGGCGAACATCCAGTCCCGGGTGGCCACCGTGCTGTCGGTGATCAACCACCTGGAGGCGCTGCGCTCCACGGCCCAGGCCAGCCAGTCCGCGCTGGCGGTGATCGCCGACTACTCGGCCCCCATCAACGACATGATCTCGCTGAACGACCAGATGGCGCAGGGCACCGCCGACGCCAGTCTGGCCAGCAGCGTCCAGGCGCTCAACTCCCTGTCCCTGGCGAAAGACGAGGCCGCCCAGCAGCGCGGGATCCTGAGCAACGCGCTCGCGCAGCAGATCTTCGCCGACGGCGAGCTGCAGGCCCTGACCACCTCGGAGTCCAAGCAGGGCACTGACCTGACCGCGTTCGGCACCACCGTGTCACCCGCTGAGCAGACCTCCTTCCGCAACACGGTGGCCGGGCCGCTGGTGAACAAGGCCGAGCTGATCGAGAACTACGTCATCAGCGTCGGCGTCCCGGACACCGGTCCCCTGCACCTCGGCCAGGGAGCGCCGCAGGCGCAGTGGTACGCCATGATGTCCGACACGGTCGCCAAGATGCAGGCGTTCGAGCAGGGCGTGGCCAGCTCCATCGTCGCGCGCAGCCAGTCGCTGCAGCGGAGCGCGGAAGAGTCCGCGCTGCTCAATGCCGTCCTGACGGTGGTCATCCTGCTCCTGGTGCTGATCGCGACGCTCGTCGTGGCCAGGTCCCTGGTCCGGCCGCTGCGCAGGCTGCGGGAAGGCGCGCTCGACATCGCCACGGTGCAGCTACCGGAGCGGGTCCGCCTGCTGGGCGAGGCGGTGGATCCGGCCACCAGCCTGGAGGTGGCGCCGATCGACGTGCTGTCCGCCGATGAGATCGGCCAGGTCGCCCGGGCGTTCGACCAGGTGCACGCGGAAGCGGTGCGGCTGGCCGGCAACGAGGCGATGCTGCGCAACAGCTTCAACGCGATGTTCGTCAACCTGTCCCGGCGCAGCCAGTCGCTGATCGAGCGGCTGGCGCGCATGATCGACGCCCAAGAGCAGAACGAGGCCGATCCTGACCGGCTGTCCAACCTGTTCTCGATGGACCACCTGGTCACCCGAATGCGCCGGAACTCCGAGAACCTTCTCCTGCTGGCCGGGCACGAGAGCGCGCGCAAGAGGAGCGAGCCGGTCCCGCTGGCGGACGTGGCCCGGGCCGCGACGTCGGAGATCGAGCAGTACGGCAGGGTGACGCTCAAGATCCAGCCCGGGATCGCGGTCATCGGGCAGGCGGTATCCGACGTCGTGCACCTGCTGGCGGAGATCATCGAGAACGCCACGATCTTCTCCCCCAAGGACACCCCGGTGCACGTATCAGCCCAGGACCTGACCACCGGAGGGGTGCTGATCGAGGTCATCGACAGCGGGGTCGGCATACCCGAGGCCCGGCTGCCGGAGATGAACTGGCGGCTGGACAATCCGCCCGTCATCGATGTCTCGGTATCCCGGCACATGGGCCTGTTCGCCGTGGCGCGCCTGGCCGAACGGCACGGGGTCCGGGTCCGGCTGCGGGCGAGGCCCCCGCGCGGGCTGGCCGCCCTGGTGTGGTTGCCGGACGGCATCACCGAGCGGGGAACCGGCTCGGCCTCCTGGCCCGGAGACCAGCCGGAGCGGGCGACTGCCACCGCCCGCCGCACGTCGGGCAGTCACGGCACCGCCGTGCCCTCGACCGCGACCGTGCAGTACACGACCGGCCAGTACGCGACCGGCCAATACGCGACCGGCCAATACACGACCGACCAGTACGCGACCGACCGGTTCGCCGCCGTCCCGCCCGCGCCAGCCCCCGCCGCCCCGCGCGAGCCCGTGCCGACGGCCGCCGCACCGCGCGAGCCCGCCCCAGCCGCCACCGCACCGCGCGCGCCCGCGCCGGCCGCCTCCCCGGTGATATCGGACTGGTTCCGCAACCCCCGGACCTCCGGCATGAGCCCGGCGAGAAACGGCGGCACGCTACCCGCGGCGGCCCCGCCGGCGGACGGCGGCAGGCCGTCTGGGACGGAACTCCCCGGCACGGACCTCCCCGTGAGAACGCCCGCTAGGACAGGGCCCTCCGGGACAGGGCCCTCAGGGACAGGGCCCTCAGGGACAGGGCCCTCCGCGGCGGCGCCCGCCGCGGGGAACGCTTGGGCTCAGGGCAAGCACGCCGCCGAGATCATCGCCGAACCGGTCCGCGGCGACCAGACCGCCGCCGGACTGCCCGTGCGTATCCCGCGGGCGAACCTGCTGCCCGGCTCGGCCGGCGGCCCGCGGGCAGGCAGCGGCGCGTCCGGCCGTCCGGCCGACGGGCCGACGCCCCCGGCCTCCCGGCCGCCGCGATCACCTGAAGTGGCTCGCAATCGCCTGAGCGGGTTCCAGCGCGGTGGCCAGCGCGCCAAGGCCCAGGCACCCCGCGCAGGAGAGGAAGCCGATCGTTGAGTTATGCCTACCGCCAGGACCTGAACTGGCTCGTCACGGACTTCACCGTCCGGGTCGCGGACGTCGCGCACGCGGTCGTGGTGTCCGCGGACGGCGTGCCGCTGGCGCTGTCGGAGTATGTCCCCGTTGGCTTCGCCGAGCAGCTCGCGGCCATCACCTCGGGGCTGACCAGCCTGATGCTGGGCGCGGCACGGATCTTCGAGGCCGGCCAGCCCATTCAGGCCCTGGTGGAAATGGATCGCGGCCTGATGTTCGTCATGGCGATCAGCGACGGGTCGAGCCTGGCCGTCCTGGCCGCCCCGGAGTGCGACGCGGACCTGGTTTCTTACGAGATGTCACTGCTGGTCGAGGCGGTCGGCCACGTGCTGACGCCGGCCGCCCGCACCGCTCAGGGATATTGACCGATCCGGCGGCGGGAACCCCGGGATCGGGGTTCCCGCCGCCGGGGCCCGGGCCTAGTGGGCCGGGAAGTTGAAGTAGTGCAGGCTGACGAAGGGCGGATTACCGCCCGCGCCGGAGGAGAACTCCAGGTAGACGTCGTGGGTGCCGGTGACGGCCGAGATGTTGGCCGGGATGGTCCGCCACGACGACCAGCCGCCGGTATTGCCTACCGCGAAGCTGCCCACCGGGGCGTTAGCCGGGTTGTCCAGCACCACCTCCACCAGGCCGCTCACGCCGCCGGCGGCTCCGGACGCGACCCTGGCGTCGAACTGGGTCGAGCCGGATCCGAAGTTGACGCCGGCGTACTTCAGGTAGTCGCCGTTGGCCAGCTGGGCGGCCTGGTTCGAGTCCACCCCGCTGGGATCGCTGTCGGTGGTGGGCGTGACGCCGATCGTGCCCTGGCTCGCGGTGAAGCAGTCCGCGGAGATGTTCGACGTCGCGGTGGTGGTACACGACGTGCCCCCTCCTCCGCCGCCCCCGCCCCCGCCGCCTCCGCTGCCGGAGGTCTGGTAGACGGCCACGTAACCGACGCTCATCGGCGCACCCGAGCTGGTCGAGCTGGCCGGTGTCGTGCAGTTGCAGACGCCGTTCGGGAATCCGCCGCCGATGGCGACGTCCAGGATGAGGAAGAAGCCGTGGTCCACGGCGGCCTGCCAGGCTGACGTGCCGATCTGGCTTTCGGTGACGGTGTGGTAGGCGGTGCCGTTGAGGTACCAGGTGATCGACTCGTTGCTGGTG
>WNGH01001942.1_pt1 | contig 19451 bp, 15 predicted proteins | sample 5400631 | NCBI WGS metagenome assembly WNGH01 (sample SAMN13153373, study PRJNA577476) | soil metagenome | isolation source: 115 cm soil or saprolite under Garry oak tree replicate 1 | place: USA:California | collected 2016-06-15
CGGCGGCCTGGCCGCCGCGGCCGCGATGCCGGGTGTCTGCGCGGGCCCGGCACCGAAAACCTCCGTGCGGATGTGAGCAGGCTGGACGCCGGCCGCGATCAGGGCAGCGGACACCTCAGCCATGAACGCGGCCGGTCCGCACAGGTAGGCGTCGGCGCCGCCGGGCAGGTCCAGGGCGTCCAGGACGGACGCCGACAGGCGTCCGGCCGTGTGGTAGTCGCGGCCCCGGATGTCGCCCGGGCCCGGGCTGCTGTAGCAGATGTGGCGGTGCGCGCTGGGCAGCGCGGCCAGCAGGCCGGCCGATTCCGCCGCGAACGGCTCAGCGGCCCGGCTGCGCGCCCCGTGCAGCCACCAGATGTCCCGGCCGGACCGGGCCGCGGCGAGCGCGTGCAGCATGGCGAGCACGGGCGTGGCGCCGACGCCGGCACTGATCAGCAGCACCGGGGCCCGCCCCGGCCGGAGGGTAAAGGTTCCGCGCGGCGCGGCGGCCGCCAGCACGTCGCCCGCCCGCACCCGGGCATGCAGGAACTGGCTGCCGGCGCCGCCGGGCTCCCGCTTGACGCTGATGCGGTACTCGCGGGCGCCGGGCGGGCCGGACAGCGAGTAGCTGCGCAGCAGCGGCGGCCCGGCGGGGTCGGGCCGCAGCCGCAGGGTGAGGAACTGCCCGGGCAGGGCGGGCGGCACGCTCGCGCCCTCGGGGTCGGCCAGCTGGACCGAGGCCACCGTGTCGCTCTCCCGGCCGATTCCGGTCACGGCGAGCGGCCGGAACCCGGGCCAGGCAGGCGGCGGGCTCGCCGCGCCGAGGCCGGCGTTGCCGGCCGCACCCGCGCTCGCGCCGGGCCGGCCCGGCTCCCCCGGCTGGCCGGCCAGCTCCCGGAACGAGGCCTGCCAGCCGGGGCTGAGCGCCGGGATGCGCAGCGCGCGGAGCACCTGCTGCCGGGGATGGCCGGGAAGGTAAAGCAGGGCGTCGATCTCCGCGACCGTCATGCCCTCCGGCCCGGCGGCCAGCCTGGTGATCTCGTCCCCGGCCCGCACGGCGCCCTCGGTCAGCACGCGGAAATAGAATCCGGGCCGGTGATGCGAGACCAGCAGCGCCGGCATCTGAGGATCCTCCAGCCGGATGCCCACCCGGTAGCAGGTGACCCGCGGCTGGGTTACCTCGAACACCGCGCCGCCGATCCGGTACCGATCGCCAATGCACACCTGGTCGTCGGCCAGGCCCTCGACGGTGAAGTTCTCCCCGAACTGCCCGTAGCCGAAGTCGGCGCGGCCCAGCTGCTGCTCCCAGTACCGGTAGGACTCGACCTGGTAGACGAACACCGCCCGCTGCTCGCCGCCGTGCCCGGCCAGATCCCCCTGCCCGTCACCATCGATATTGAGCCGCCGCACCATCCGCGGCCCCGCGACCGGCTGCTTCCACACCGCCGTGTGCACCGTCCTGCCGTGCCAGGTCACGTCCCGCGGCATGCCCACGTTGACCGACAGCAGAGCCCCGGCGCGCTGCACGGAAGTCACCATCAGGTCAGCCTACGGCCGGCCAACGGCCGGGTGGCCGGCCGCGGCGCACGCCGTCAGGTGCCGGGACCGTGCGGCGAGCCGCCCTCGGCGTCAATGACGGCGGACGCGGAAGTTGACTCCACGGCAACCAGTTCGATCCCGAAGTCGCGCAGCCGGTCGAGGAGCCCGTACAGGTGCGCCTGATCACGAACCTCGCCCACCAGCACCGTCTGGTTGGGACCGTGTTCGAGGACCATGCCATCGAACGCGGACTCGAAATGCTCGCTCAGGCGGCCGCGCAGCACGATGCGATATCTGCTCGGGGCCACGGTCAGCACCCGTGCCGCGGTGCCTCGCGCCGGTCCGCCATTACCGGGTCGCGGCGGGCGCGGCGCTGCTGGGCCTGGCTGATGGCCCAGGCGGCATTGATCAGGCCGATATGGCTGAACGCCTGCGGGAAGTTGCCGATCATCTCGCCGCTGCTGGCATCGACCTCCTCGGCCAGCAGGCCCACGTCGTTGACGGCCGCCACGGCCCGCTCGAAGGTCTTCGTGGCCTCGTCAAGCTCTCCGGCGAGCGCTTGCGCATGTGCCAGCCAGAACGTGCAGAGCAGGAAGGTTCCCTCCTCACCGGCCAGGCCGTCGTGCGCCAGGTACCTATACACCAGGCCCCGTTCATCGGTCAGCCGGGCGGCCGTCGCGTCGATGGTCGCCTTCATGCGAGGGTCATCGCCGGGCAGGAAGCCGGTGATCACCAGCATCAGGTTGGACGCGTCGAGGTCCTCGCTGCCGAAGGCCTGGGTGAAGGCGCCAGCCGACTCGCTCCACCCATGATCGGTGATGGCCGCGCGGATCTCGTCGCGGGCTGCTTTCCACCCCGCAGCCTGGTCCGCCGCACCGAGCTGCGGGGCCAGCGCGATCGCACGGTCAAGGGCTACCCAGCACATGAGCTTGGAGTACAGGAAGTCGCGAGGCTCGCCGCGGATCTCCCAGATGCCCTGGTCCTTCTCTTTCCAGCGGCTGGCGGCGGTATCGGCCGCAGCAGCCAGGAACCGCTGCGTGGCCGGGTCGAGCTCACCGAGCTGCTCGACGAGCCGCTGAGCGGCGCCAAGCAGCTCGCCGTACACGTCAAGCTGGCGCTGGTTCCATGCGCCGTTGCCGACCCGGACCGGCCGGCTGGCCCGCCAGCCGGCCAGGTGCGGCAGCTCCCGTTCGGAAAGATCGCGCTCGCCGCCGATCCCGAACATGATCTGCAGGTCCATCCCGCGCTGCAGCTGCGAAGCCGCGGCGTCGGCCAGGAAGGCGAAGAACTTGTTGGCCTCGTCGGGGCATGCCGCCACCCACAGGGCCTCCATGGTCAGGCTGGCGTCGCGTACCCAGGTGTAGCGGTAGTCCCAGTTGCGCTCGCCGCCAACGGTCTCCGGCAGCGAGGTGGTGGGCGCGGCGACGATGGCGCCGGTCGGCTCGAAGGTGAGCGCCTGGAGCACGCGGCCGGAGTGGTGCACCAGGTCGCGCCAGGGACCCTCGTAGGTCTGGTGGATGGCCGACCAGGAGCGCCAGCCCTCCAGGGTGTCCGCCAGGCGGGCGGCGATCTGGCCGGCCTCCCAGGCGGCCAGCGGCGGCTCCCAGGTCTGCCCGTGCTGCAGCGCGAAGCCCACCGTCTGGCCGGCTGCCAGCCGGAGCCGCGCGGTGGCGGTAGCCCCGTCGACTCCGAAGGCAGCCGGCCCGGAAAGCAGCAGCCTGCTGGCACCGCCGCGGGCCGCAAGCCCGCCGGGGACGGCCTCCAGAATCGGGTGAATCAAGCCGTACTCGGGCCGCGGCGCGTACGTGACCTCGACTTCCATCTCCCCGTCGGTGCACGCCAGGCGGCGCAGCAAGACCCCAGGGGACCCGGCACCAAGGCCGTGGCCCCGGTCGTTGCGCCCGACGGCCATGGCGTCGGTCAGTACCGCAGTGCCGCTCGCCGACCGGAACGTGGTTTCCAGCACCATGGTCTGCGCCACGTATTCGCGGCCGACCTGGAATTCGCCAACCGGCCTGATGGCGAAGTGGCCGCCATCGGAGTCGAGAATGCGAGCGAACACGGCTGGCGCGTCGAACCGCGGGAAGCATAGCCAGTCCACCGAACCGGCCCGGCTGACCAGTGCCGCTGAGCGGCAGTCCGACAGGAGGGCGTAGTCGCCGATCGGCAGGCTGTTCATCGCGGTTTCCTTTCCTTGCGGGGCTTAGAGGCCGTACGCCTCGAGTAGATGGAGCCAGACTTCGCTGACGGTGGGGAATGACGGCACCGCGTGCCATAGCCGGTCGACGGTCACCCCACCGCAGATCGCGACGGTGGCCGAGTGCAGCAATTCCTGCAGGCCGGGGCCGGTGAAAGTGGCGCCGATCACGGTCCTTCGGTCGTCATCGATCACCAGCTGGCTGGTGCCGCGGATGTCGTTGCCCTGGGTGTAGGCGCCGGGAACGTCGCCCGTCGGGGTGCTTACCACGGTGACACGCAGGCCAGCGGCCCGGGCCTGCGCGACAGTCCTGCCAACCGCGCACACCTGCGGATCGGTGAAAGTCACCCGCGGAACGATGGCGTGCGCAGGCAGGTCAGTCGGCGCACGGCCGAGAATCGCCGCGGCGGCGATGCGCCCGTGGTACTTCCCCATGTGCGTCAGCGGGGCGAGCCCGTTGCAGTCGCCGATCGCATACAGCCATCCGCCGTCCACCCCCGCCGCCCGCAGCCGCCCGTCGACCGGAACCGGCTCTCCTGGCGCAAGCCCGACAACCTCCAGGCCGATGCCGACGGTGGCTGGCGCGCGGCCCGCCGCCACCAGGATCTCGTCACCGGTGAACTCACGTCCGTCGGCCATGCTCGCCACTACCGGGCCGTCCTTGGCCTGGCGGCGGGCGGCGGTCATCCGGACGCCGGTCACCACGGTGATGCCCGCCGCCTCGAAAGCGTCCCGGAGCTCCTGGCCGGCAAACGGCTCCTCCCCCGCGAGCAGTCGCGCTGCGCCCTCAAGCACCACCACCGCCTCGCAGCCGAGGCGCTTGAACGCCTGTGCCATCTCGACGCCGATGGCACCGCCGCCCAGCACCAGCAGCCGCCTGGGCAGCTCCTTCGCGCTGGTGACCTTCCGGTTGTCCCACGGGCTCGCCTCCCGCAAACCTGGAATCGGGGGTATCAGCGCGCTGCTGCCGGTGGCCAGCACGACCGCACGGGCCGCGCTGAGCCGCCGGCTGGTGCCGTCGGCGGCCGTTACCTCGACAGCCCGCTGCCCGGTCAGGCGGCCCGATCCGCGGACCAGCTCGATGCCGCTGTCCTTCAGCCAGCGGACCTGCCCGTCGTCACGCCAGTTCGAGGTCATGTAGTCGCGCTGGGCGAAGGCCGCGGCCGCGTCGAGCTGGCCAGTGACCGCCGCCGCGGCGCCCGGCGCACGCCGCGCCGCGGCCAGCGTGTCGCCTGGCCGGATGAGTGTCTTGGAAGGGATGCAGCCCCAGTAGGAGCACTCCCCGCCGACCAGCTCTCGTTCCACGATGGCAACCGTGAGGCCGCCGCCGGCCAGGCGGCCGGCGGCGTGTTCGCCGGCCGGGCCTGCGCCGATCACCACTACGTCATATGCGTCGGTCATGCTGGTGAACCTCCTGCCCCACCCGGTCGTCGTCATGGCGCTATTGCTAGCGAAGTCTCGCCCCAGCGATCACTCGGACGACCAGGTCGTCTCGAATGAGGGGTAGAGCGTGAGGCCACCGTCGACAAAGAGGGTCTGCCCGGTGATGTACGCGGCCTCATCGGAGCACAGGAATGCCACCGCCGCGGCCATCTCCTCGGCATCGCCCGCCCGCCGCATCGGGATGTGGCTTTCCACCATCCGCCGCCTGGCCGGGTCGTCGATCCACGACCGGTTGATCGGCGTGACGGTCGCGCCCGGACCGATGCCGTTCACCCGTATTCCCCTGGAGGCGTACTCCAGCGCCAGCGAGCGGGTGAGGTTCTGCATGCCGCCCTTCGACACCGAGTAGCCGAGGAACCGCGGCTTCGGGATCACCTGATGCACGCTGGACACGTTGATGATGACGCCGGGCTGCTGCGCGGCCAGGAATTGGCGCACGGCGCCGCGAGCGCACATGAACGCGCCGCGAAGGTTAACCGCGATGACTTTGTCAAAGTGCTCGGTGGACAGTTCGTGCGAATCCTCGGCAATCTGGATGCCGGCGTTGTTGATCAGGATGTCCAGCCGCCCGTACTCGCTCAGCACGCGGTCGAACATCTGCTCCACCGCGTCCTCGTCGGACACGTCCGCGTCGACCAGGATCGGCCGGCCGCCTGCCTCGGCCACCTTCTTCATGCAGATCTGGACTCCGTGCTCGATCGCCTCCCTGGTGGCGACCGCGCCTGCTGGCCGGCCCACGTAGTTGATCGCCACGCTGGCGCCCTCGGTACCGAAGCGGATGGCGATCGCCTGGCCGATTCCGGAGCTGCCCCCGGTGACGAGAACTACTTTTTCCTGCAGGCCTTTCATGGCGTCCTCCTTGTGGTACTGCCCTTGGAATGTGCGAGAACCCGCGCTCGGGCGTCGCGGAAGAAGGCGACCATTTCCGCCGCTGTGCGGACCTGGCGGATGGTGCGGGCGGCCCCGAACGGCGCGTTCCAGAATGCCGTGTCGCCCGGCGGCGGGCCCTGGTGCGGGCCCACGTAGACGTACGGGACCGGCAGGTCGTCGTCGCCGGGCGAGGCCCCGTAATTGATCGCGCCGGCCGTGCTGCCAAGGTCGAAGTGTTCCGGCCACAGCACGGCGGCGCTCGGCTCGTCGGCCGGAATTTCGGCGGCGAGGCGGCGCAGCGCCTGCGCGCCGAGGCCGTACCAGTCCGCCAGCTGGCGGGCGGCGTCCGGCTCAATCAGCAGCGGGCCGTCGAGGTCCAGCGGTGTCGCGGGCTTGTACACGTGAGCTGGCGCGCCCGGCGTGATGCCGGCGAAGTCTGCCGCGGCCCGGACCGTGGTAAGCACAGTCCGCCGGGTGCCTGCGGCGTCGCCGACGACCAGTTCAGCGCCATCGACGGCGAGGAACCTGCCGCTCGCCCCGAAGGGCGGGGTCGCGAAGCCGCCGGGCGCTGGCATCAGGCCGATCTGGCCGGTCGCCTCGTAGAGCGCGGAAGCGAGCACGTGCTCCGCTACCCGGTGCAGCGCGGCACGGGTTACGGCCAGGTGGGCCGGCGGGCGGCCGGGGCTGCCGATCGTAGCTGTCATGCCTGTTGCGTCTCGCTTGCCGGTCAGGCGTTACGGAAGCCGTCGCGGCCGGCACCCGCCAGCCGTTCGCGGTGCGCAGCCTCCCGGGCTTCTCACCCGGGTGAGAAGGCGCCAGGGAGGATGCGCTCCGCCGGGGCCCCGGGTGAGGCTGCAGTCAGCCGAGACCGGGAGGCGACCCCGATGCCGCAGGTCAGCTATGGCACAGCTGCGCAGGCCGATAAGGTCACCAGGACCGACGCGAACCTTGTCACGCAGCTGCGAGCGGGTGACGAGTCCGCTCTCACCCAGCTGGTGGATCAGTGGTCGCCGACCATGCTGCGCGTCGCGAGGACGTTCGTCGACAGCCCGCAGTCCGCCGAAGACGCCGTCCAGGATGCCTGGCTCGGGATGCTCAGCGGCCTGGCGAAATTCGAAGGCCGGTCGTCGCTGCGCACCTGGACGTTCTCGATCCTGGTCAACCGGGCAAGAACTCGCGGCGCCCGTGACGCCAGGACGCTCCCCTGGTCGCCACTGGACGCCAAGGACGGGCCGACGACGGCTGACATGTTCGCCGGTCCCGGCGGCGAACACGCAGGGACCTGGACCTCCATCGGAACCCCGTCCCGCTGGGACACCCACCCGGAAGGCGTGGCGTTCTCCAAGGAAGTCCTGCGCCTGCTTGACCGGGCCCTGTCGACTCTGCCGCCGCGCCAGCGCGGCGTGGTTACCATGCGCGACCTCTGCGGGATGACCGCCGAGGAGGTCTGCGCTGCGCTGGGCATCTCGCCGCAGAACCAGCGGGTCCTGCTGCATCGCGCCCGCGCGGTCCTGCGCGCGGCCCTCGCGGACTACTACCGTGGATGACCCGCGCCATTCGCGGTCCCGCCACTGGCGGTCCCGCCAGTGGCGGGACCGGGAACGTGGCAGTTCTGGAGGGGGCATATGGTCGCTGACCTGTCCGGACGCGCGGCGCTTATCACCGGTGCCGCCGCTGGCATCGGCCGGGCCAGCGCCATCGCCTTTGCGTCAGCCGGCGCTTCGGTAGCGCTGCTGGACATCGACGCTGAAGGCCTTGAGGACACCGCGGCCGCGGCCCGGGCGCTCGGTTCGCGCGCCGAGGTGCTGCTGGCAGACGTCACCGATCTGCGGGCTGTGACCGCGGCGATCGGGCGGGCGGTAGAGGTCTTTGGCAGGCTCGACGCGGCGCACAACAACGCCGGGGTCCCCGGGCCGTACGTTTCCCTGGATGAGTATGAGGAGGAGGACTTCATGCGCGTCCTGCAGGTGGACCTGGCCGGCGTCTGGCGGTGCATGCGGGCCGAGATCCGGTACATGCGGACCCGGCGGTCGGGCGCCATCGTCAACACATCCTCCATGCTCGGCAGCGCCGCGATGCCGGACAATGGCGCCTACGTCGCCGCCAAGCATGGCGTGCATGGTCTGACCCGCGCGGCGGCGCTCGAAGTCGGCGGCGCGGGGATCCGGGTCAACGCCATCGCCCCGGGCGTGACCCGGACGGGCCTGACCTCGGCGGTCAGCGATGACCTGCTCCGCGCGGTGCCGCTCGGCCGCATCGCGGAGCCAGCGGAGATCGCAGCCGCCGCGGTGTGGCTTTGCTCGCCCGAGGCCTCGTACATCACCGGGTCAGTGCTGGTCGCCGATGGCGGCTGGCTCGCCGGGTGAACATGCGCCGCGATCGGAGCGCCGCGACATGACGGGCCATGGCAGCGCCGCCCAGCCGCCGGCCGGCGAACCGGCCGGCCGGCCGCAGCTGCCTGCCGGCCGGCCGCACCTGCGCCGTGAGCTTCGCTTCATGGAGACAGCGTCGGTTTCGATCGGCGTGATGGCGCCAACGCTGGCCATGTCGGTCACCGGGGTGGCGGCCGCCAATGCGCTCGGCAGAGCAGCGCCGCTTGCATTCGCGGTGGCTGCCCTCGGAGTCGGCCTGGTGGCCTACGGGTTCGTCCGGCTGGCCGGCGAGTTCAGCCACGCCGGATCGGTCTACGCCTTCGTCGGCAATACGCTCGGCCCGCGGCCGGGATTTCTCGCCGGATGGACTCTGCTCGGCACCTACCTGGTGTTCCCGCCGGTCTCGATCATGGGCGTCGCCATCTTCGGGCGCGCCTTCCTGAACACCACGGGGCTGGCCGCCGATGCCGACTGGTACCCGCTCGCACTAGCCGCGTGGGTGGTCATCTGGGTTCTCGCGGCCCGCGGCATCCGGCCGACGACACGGTCGGTTCTTGCCTTCGAGGTCGTGTCCGTCTGCCTCATTCTCGTGCTCATGGCGGCGATCTGCTGGCAGCTGGCGGCGGGTACGGCACCCGGCGGCCAGACCCCGTCCGGCAGCGTCCTGGTGCTCCCGCCCGGCGTGGGCGTCTCCGCCCTGGCGTTGGCGGCGACATCGGGCTTCCTCGCGTTCGCCGGCTTTGAGTCCGCGGGCTCGCTGGGCGAGGAGTCCGTCAGGCCGACGCGGGTGATCCCCCGCGCCATCGTGACGGCGGTCGCCTTCGGCGCCGTCTTCTACGTCGCCTGCGTCACCGTGCAGTCCCTCGGGTTCGGCACCGGCGCGGCCGGCGTGTCCGCTTTCCGCCATTCCCAGGCACCGCTCGGGGAGCTTGCACAGCGATACGTGGGCACCCCCCTGGCGGCCTCGCTCAATCTGGGCGCCGTGCTCAGCGCGCTCGGCGCCGGGCTCGGCGGGGTCACCGTCGCGGCTCGGATGATGTTCGCCTTCGGGCGAGACGGCCTGGCCGCCCGGCGCCTCGGCGGCGTGTCGGCGGCGACCGGCGTCCCGCAGCGCGCGCTGGCGGCGGAAATGCTCTTGGGCTTGCTCCTGCTCACGGCCTTCCGGCTGGCCGGAACTTCCGCGCTTAACGTGTTCTTCTACCTGGCGACCATAGGCACGCTGTCCCTGCTCGTGATGTACGTGCTCACCAACGTGGCCGCCGCCCGCCACTTCGGCGGCCGCTCGCCCGGCCAGGTACTGGCTCCGGCCGGCGGCGTGCTCATCGCCGGTTTCGTCCTCTATCACAACGTCTGGCCGACGCCGGCACCGCCGTATGAGTTCTTCCCTTACCTCGTGCTCGGCTGGCTTCTCGCGGGACTGATCGCCACCACCGTCATTCGCGGTTTCTCGGCGAAGGTGGACGACGGGCTCGAGCGTGTGGCCGACGCTAGATGAGCCCGCGCTCACGGGCCAGGATCACCGCTTCGCCCCGAGTTTCCGCGCCGAGCTTGCGGTAGATGGCGCGCAGATGGGTCTTCAGCGTGTTGGGCGAGACGAACAACGCCGAAGCGAGCTCACGCTGCGGGGTCGGCGCGGGCAGCAGCCGCAGGATGGTGAGTTCCCGGTCGGTCAGCGGCACTATCATTCCGTCCTGCCGCCCGCGCGCCGCCTCGGCGCGTTGCTCGGCAGCCAGCCACCCGGTCACCACCGGCCCAGGGTCGGGGCTGTGCCGCAGCATCCCGCGCGCCTCCGCCACCAGCGCACCCGAGTCGCTGCCGATGCCGCCGTGGGCGGCAAGCCCCGGACCGGGGTCAGGCATAGCGGCGCCCGGCGGGCTGGCCCTGCTGACCGCCGCCGCGATGAGCAGTGCCGCGCCGAGTTCCACCCGGCCTGCGCCGCGCCGGCCGAGTTCCACCGCTGCCGCCGCGGCACGTTCGGCAACCGCCCAGTCCGCGCGCTGGGCCGCGAGCCGCGCCTCGGCCAGCCGCGGGAACATGGCGACGAAATGCAAGTCGCTGGTTGTCTCCGCGACCGCGGACTGCGCGTCGAGCACCAGGGAGTCCGCGAGGGCCAGGTCGCCACGGTTCGCGGCCATCAGCGCCTGGCAGCCCTGGGCGTAGATATAGGCGAGCCGGTTGTCGTCGCCCTGGGCCCGCCGGGCCGCCTCGGCGAGCAGTTCCCTGGCGCGGCCGGCGTCGCCGAGCCACATCGACGAGATGCCCTGGATAAGCCGGTGGACGGTCGCGATGAACAGGTCGTCGGCACTGGGCGAGATCTCCTGCAGGCGGCCCGCCGCACCGCCCACGTCTCCTGCCTTGTACATGTGCAGTGCGCGGAGCACCATCAGCTGGGTATCTGGCTGTCCCGAGGACTCGGCAGCGTCAAGTGCCGCAGCGGCCTCCTCAAGCCGGCCAGTGTCGAGGGCTATCCAGACCCTGGCCGCGGACAGGGACGCGTCCGCGGCGACGAGCTCGGCGGGCAGCGCGTCAAGCCACCTGCGCACGGTCTCCAGCTGTCCGGCGTTGAAATGCTGGCGCCAGTGCGTCGCCACCAGCAGCCTGCTGAGCGAGTTGTCGCCCGCGGCGACCGCATGACCGATGGCCTCGGCCGCATCGCCGTTGTCCGCGTACCACTGCGCCGCCCGTTTGTGCAGCGCTGGCGGCTGCTCTGGCGCCGTGCGGATGAGCTCATGCCGCAGCAGGCCGCCGAAGAGATGGTGATATCGGAACCAGCGGCGTTCGTCGTCCAGCGGGATCAGGAACAGGTTGGCGCGATGGATGTCGTTGATGAGCTCGGCGCCGTCGGCCCGTCCGGTGAGCGCGTCGCATAGCGGCGCACACATGCGGTTGAGTACCGAGGTCAGCAGCAGGAATTCACGTACTCGCGGGGGCTGGCTGGCGAGCACCTCCTCGCCCAGATAGCTGACGATGTGCCAGTCAGCGCCGGTGAAACGCTCGATAAACGCGGACGGATCGGCCCGGTCCCGCAGGCGCAGCGCGGCGAACTGGAGGCCGGCCGCCCATCCTTCGGTCCGCGCCAGCAGCCTGTGCACGTCTCGCTCGGACAACTTCGTCTCTAGCCGCTCGTTGAAGAACTCCATCGCCTCGTCGGCGCTGAACCGAAGCTGCTCGGCCCGCAGCTCGGCGAGATCCCCGCGCACCCTCAGCCGGCTGAGCTGCAGCGGCGGGTCGGCCCGGGTGATGAGCACGAGGTGCAGCTGGGGCGGGCAACGGTCCAGCAGCGTGGCAACGGAGGTGTGCACCTGCGCGCTGGTGATCAGGTGATAGTCATCCAGCACGAGCACAACGGGATCGCGGGAGGATGTCAGCTCGTTGACGAACGCGGGGAGCACGTCACGCAGGACGTCTGAGCCGGCCGCGTCCAGCCGCCGCAGGGCGATCGCGCCAGCCGCCGCGCCGGCCTGGCCGGCGGCGAGCAGAAGGTACCGCCAGAAGCGCTTGGGGTCGTCATCGCCGGCGTCCAGCGACAGCCAGCCCGCGGCGACTCGCTCCTGCCGGAGCCAGTCGGCGACGAGCGTGCTCTTCCCCCAGCCGGCCGGTGCGCCGATGAGGGTCAGCGGCAGCGTGCGCCCCTGCCGCAGCACGTCATGCAGGCGGCTGCGCTGCACCGTCTGGTGCCGGAGATTGGGCCTGAACAACTTGGTCGCGATAACGACCTCAGCAGCGCCAGCCGTTGCCCCCACCGCCCTGTCGTCGCCAAGGTGCCGCGCCGACGGCCAATGAGGACCGGGCGCATCTTGCCGCACTTCCGGGCCGCGCTGGCGGGACCCGGCATCTCATTGACTCTAGCCTGCGGCCGGCGAAAACCGACAGAGCCGGCCGACGACGGGTGCGCGGCGGCCGGGCTAGACCGCGCTTCGCAGCGCCGCGGGCGAGCGCCCGTTCACATCAGGGGCTCCGGCTCCGGTTCCGGTTCCGGCGCCGGAACCGGAACCGGAATCGGTTCGGCCGCCACCGCGGCGGGTTCGGGCTCGCCGCGGCGCAGCATCGCGAGCGCCAGCAGCGGGAAAATCAGCACCGACAGCAGGCCGGCACACACCAGCGCGGCAGCCGTTACCGGAGTGATCTTGCCAAGCAGCACGCCGATCTGCGTGGCGGTCACGATGAACGGCAGCGAGGTTGCCTGCAGCAGCCCGAGGGCCAGCGTCGGCCTGGCGCCGTTCGCGCGCAAGCCGAGCAGCGCGGGCAGGCCGCGTACCACCAGCAGCGCCAGCAGGAACAGCGGGACGCGGACCAGCGCGGACGGATCATGCAGCAGGCCGGTCAGGTCCAGCCTGATGCCGCTGCTGACAAAGAACACTGGCACCAGGAATCCGTAGCCGATCGCCTCCAGCTTGGTGCGGAAGTGCGGGTGCGAGGAGGAGTCGCGGTCGACCAGTCCGACGATGGCGCCAGCCAGGAACGCACCGAGGATGCTTTCGAGGCCGAACCGCACGGCGAGTGCGGTGAATGCCACCAGGAGCAGGACGGCGAAGCGAACCCTGATCTCCGCGGTCGTGTCCTGCAGCCGAACGAGCACCTGGCCCAGGCGCATGGACCGGGCGACGCCAGACACGGCCAGGCCCGTCACGGCCACCAGGACCGCGAACGCGCCGAGGACCACTACTCTCGCTCCGGTGCTCCCGCCGGCCGAGGAGAAGAAGAGGGACAGCAGGACGATGGCAGCGAAGTCCGCGATGCTGGCGGCTGCCAGTGCGCTCTGCCCTACCTGACTGTGCAGCTGGCCAGCGTCCTTGAGGACGGGGACGACCAGGCCGAGCGACGTGGCCGAGAGCGCGATTGCCAGCAGTAGCGGCTGCGACACCCAGCCGGCCGCCGCGAAGGAGGCGCCCGCGCCATATCCCAGCACAAGCGTCGCTAGGTAGCCGAGAACGGCGAAGCGGAGCAACGGCCCCCGCAGGCCGTGCACGTCGATTTCCAGTCCGGCGAGGAAGAGCAGGAACGCCAGGCCGAACAGGGCGAGGATCTGCACCGGCAGGTCGATGTGCACCCAGTCGAGCACGGACGGCCCGATGACGATGCCGCCGACGATTTCAAGCACGACCGCCGGGATGCGCAGTCGCGGGAAGAAGCCGATGACGAGCGGAGCGAGCACGGCGACGAGCGCGACCACGAGCAAGTTCCCGAACGAGACGTCAGGCACGGCCGGTCACCCCGGCTGGACGCCCGCGTTGGCGAGCGGCCCGGCGCTAGGCGCGCCTGGCATGGGGGTGGACTGAGCCTCGGGCAGGCCAGCGACGCCAAGCCGCTCCGCAATGTGATCAGCAACGCGAAGGGCGTTGGCGATGATCGTCAGTGTCGGGTTGACGGCCGTGCTGGACGCGAAGAAGCTGGCGTCGACAACGTAGACGTTGTCCAGCTCGTGCAGCTTGCAGTTCAGGTCGAGCACGGATGTCGCCGGGTCGGTGCCGAATCGCGCCGTCCCGTTCTGGTGGGCCACGGCCGCGATGTCGAGCCGCCCGCCGCGGTAGGAGTAGCCGGGAAGCACGTCGTCACGGCACTGGATGGTGCCGAGCAGCCCCTTGAACCGCTCGATGAGCCGAGCGTGCGCCGGCAGGTTGGTCGGCGTGTACCGCAGCCGGATCCGTCCGTCGCGATCGAGCATCACCCTGTTGCCAGGCAGGGGCAGGTCCTCGGTGGTCAGCCAGAAGTCCATCGAGTGGCGGGCCAGCTCCGCCGGGTCAGCGGCCTCCGGGGCGTCGAAGCCGATGAGCACCGCGTCGTTCTTGCCGAGCATCTGAATGGCTCCCAGCGGGTATGGAAAGGAACCGTCGCCTGCTGGGTCGCCGAAGTAGAAGTCGTTCACGCCCAGCGTCTTCTGGAATTTCGTGGGGTTCGGGATCTTCGAGAAGGCGATGACTGAGGAGTTGTTGTGCATCATCAGATGGCGGCCGACCAGGCCGGATCCGTTGCCAAGGCCGTCCGGGTGACGCTCGCTGGCGGAGCCAAGCAGCAGCGCGGCCGAGTTGATAGCGCCGGCGGATACCACCACGATGTCGGCGGAGTACGTCTGCGTGTGCCCGTCGCAGTCGGCTACCACCCGGGTGACGGCGCCCCCTTGCGCATCCGTCTCCAGCCGCGTGACCCGGGCGTTTGTCTGCAGGGTGACGTTCGGATAGCGCAGCGCCGGCTCCACGCACACGATTTGCGCATCGGGCTTGCCGTTGACCAGGCAGGGGTATCCGTCGCAGGTGGCGCAGCGGATACACGGGGAGAACTGTGGTGCTGACTCGTCGTAGATGAGACCGACGGGCAGCGGAAACGGGTGCAGTCCAGCGCCGGTCAGGTCAGCTTCGAGCTGCGCGATCCGGGGCTCATGAGTCAACGGCGGGTACCGGTACGGGGCAGCCGATGGCGGCTCGTCCGGATCGGCGCCACGCTGGCCATGGACGTGATAGAGATACTCGGCCCGGGTGTAGTAAGGCTCGAAGTCGGCATAGGAAAGCGGCCAGGCGGGCGAGGTGCCGTCCACGTGGCGGATCTCGCCGAAATCCCGTTCGCGGAAGCGGAACAGGATTGCCCCGTAGACCTTTGTGTTGCCGCCGACGTAGTAGTTTTGCTTTGGCGAGAATTCTTCGCCGGTATCGGCGTCCGTCCAAGTCCCTGAATTATGGTAACGCAGGTCAACCCATACCGATTTGGAGTCCCAGTTCTGCGGTTCGCGAGGCAGGAAGCCGCCCCTTTCCAGCAGCAAGATTCGCTTTCCGGTCGGGGCCAGGGCGTGCGTCAGCGTCCCTCCTCCGGCGCCGGATCCGATGACGATTACGTCGTAGTGATTGTTCATGTCAGCTCCCCTATAAAATGGTCCGGTCAAGTTGGCTCGGGCGTTCACAGAATCGCCAGCGGCGCGACCCACGCGCCGGTTGCCCCGCGCAATTTGGCATGCGAAATGACGAGCAGGAACTCGTGCGCGCGGTCGCCTGCGATCTCCTCAAGGCGAAGGTTTTCGACGACTACCACCCCGTGGCGCACGTTGAGTGCCTGCGGGACGGCGAATGGCTCATCGGCCCGCTCCGGCGGGAACGGGCCGTAGCTCCAGGTGTCGCACCCGGTGAGCGCAACCCGGTGCTCGGCGAGCCACTCACCGAGTGCCACGCCAGGGCCCGGCTCGCCCGCGGCGTACCGCTCGTTGTCGGTGCCCCACAACCTGCCCCAGCCGGTGTGGAAGAACACCGCGTCGCCGGGCCGGACAGCCAGGCCCGCGGCGGCGAGAGCGGTCTGCGCGTCCTGCACCGTGATCGCGTCACCCGCTTCGAGCCGGTCACCGCCACGCGCTGCCGCCACGTCGAGCAGCAGGCCGCGGGTCACCACCTGCGGGAGTGTGTCGATGCCGAGCCGGTTCGTGCCGTGATCCTCGATGATGTCGGCGAGGACGAGGCCGTTGTAGGTACGGTCGCCTGCCTGCAGATGGTTGAGCCCGTCCACGTGCGTGCCCATCTGCTGGGTCGCCGTGACCTGCTCGACGATCCAGTTGACGCTGTTGCGCCCCAGGCCGGCCGGGCCCGCGTCGGGGTGGCGCCGGTTGATCTGGTGGTAATTGGTGGTCAGGTACTGCCGGAAGGTGCGGCCAGGGAATGCCGGAATGTCCTCGTGCAGCACATGCGCGAGGTCATACACCCGTCCCAGCCGGACGAGCCGGACCGCTTCGAGAACCTTGGCTGGCGTGATTTCGTTCAGTGCGCCGGCCTGGTCGTCGGCGCCATACCTTGACGGCCACCAGCCGGACGTCCCGTTGTCCGCGGCTGCGGCCTGCGCGTTCATCACCATGCCGGTTCCGTCCCGGCAGCGCACAGAACGTTTCACTTTTGCTGCGCGGGCGCCGACGCCGGAAGGCCGCCCCGCCGCGGCCCGGACGGCCGGCTTCGCCCACGCCGGGTGGTAGCCAGCCCGGTCTTCCGGACTGCGAGGGACGATACTGGTCGGGTGTCACACCGGCAGCGCGGCACCGGCGATTCGGTCGTCCGGCGGGACGCCGACTCGGGCGTCGTCGAGCTTGTCGGCGACCCGGACCGGCCCAGGGCCTGGACGCTGCTGGTGGACGGCATCCCGCAGTCACATGTTGACCTCGATGATCCGCGGTTCCTTGAGTTCGAGTACATGCGGCGGATCGGGCACCTGGTCGACCTGGCGGCACCAGCCCCGGAGCCACTGCGCGTGCTGCACCTGGGAGGCGGCGGCCTGACCCTGGCCCGGTATGTGGCGGCGACCAGGCCGGGGTCCTGTCAGCTTGCGGTCGAGTCGGACGCCGCGGTGGCGGAGCTTGTCCGCCGGCGGCTGCCGCTGAGTCAGCGCGGGCGCCGGGCGGGCGGGGCGCGGGCGGGCGGGGCGCGGGTGGGCCGGGTGCGCCTGCGGGTCGCAGATGCCCGCGCCGTCCTTGAGGGCGTCCCGGCCGGATCCTTTGATGTGGTGATAGCGGACCTGTTCGCTGCGGGCCGTACTCCGGCGCACCTGACTTCGGCGGAGTTTGCCGTCGCCGTGGCCCGGGCGCTGGCTCCGTCGGGTATCTACGCCGCCAACATCGGCGATGGCCCGCCGCTAGCGCACGCGCGCGCCCGGGTGGCGACGGTGTGCTCGGTCTTCCCGCACGCCTGCCTGATCGCTGATGCGGCGGTGCTGCGCGGCCGCAGGTTCGGCAACCTGGTGGTGGCCGCCGCCCAGCATCGACTTCCCGTTGCCGCGCTGGCCCGGCGGACGGCAGCAGACCCATTCCCTGGGCGGCTGGTTCATGGCGGCGACCTGGACCGATTCGCCGCCGGAGCAGCGCCGATCACAGATGCCCGGGCGCAGCCCTCTCCCGCCGCTCCGCCGGGCATCTTCGCGGTCAACCGGAAGCCTGGTCAGACGGCATCGCGCAGCGCATCCGGTCATCCCGGATAACCGGGCGGCCTGCGCCGGGCCTGCGGGGCTGTTACGCCTCCGCCTGGGTGATGTTGACCAGCCACGAGACGCCGAACTCGTCGACGCACATGCCGAACTCGTCGCCCCAGACCTGCTTTTGCAGCGGCATGGTCGTGGTCCCGCTGGCGGATAGCTTCTCCCAGTAGCCACGCAGGGCACTGGCGTCATCACCGCTGAGGCTCACCGAGCACCCGGCGATGGGATGGTATTCCATGTCGCTGGGGACATCAGCACCCATGATCGTGTAGCCGGCGTCGGTCTCCAGCATCCCGTGCATGATCCGGTCGGCGTCGGGCGAGTCCTTGCGGCCGAACTCAGCGAACGTGCTGAGGCTGAGGTCGCCGCCGAACACGCCCGCGTAGAACTCCATCGCCTGACGGGCGTTGCCGTTGAAGTTGAGGTACGGATTCAGTCGAGAGGCCATGGTTTTCTCCTGCAACCCTGTGCGGCGGACGGGAATCCCAAGGAAGGCAGTGATACTCAGCCCGACGCTACCAGCCCGGCCGCCATGGCGGTCGCAGACCAGCAGGCTGGCCGCCGTCGCGGTCGCAGACCAGCAGGCCGCCGCCATTGCCGCTAGCGCTCGGAGACCTGCCAAGGATCAGCGCCGCCCGGTTCATGACAGGAATGCAATGAAACAAGCATTGCTGAGCACGACGTTCTGGGACACGATTTGGGCAACGATCAACGTAACGTGCGTCGGCGCCCCGGCCGTATCATTTGCTCGCGTTGCGGCATGGCGCGGAGCGGCGACCCAATGACCGGCCGAGGAAAGGGGACGCGATGGGCCAGCCGAATCCGCCGCGTAGGCACGTGATCACCTGGATCGCGATCACCGTCTTACTGCTCGCCTCTCTAGTCGGGACGCTCTGGGTGCCGTTTTACGCGCGCACCACGCCGAAGCTCGGTGACTTCCCGTTCTTCTACTGGTACCAGCTGATCTGGGTGCCTATTGTCGCTCTCTTGTCCTGGCTCGCCTACCTGCTGATCAGGGGCCGCCCGGGCGCGCCAGACACGGACGCCGCTACCGCGACCGAGGCAGGCACCGGGCCTGCTGACCAGGGCGGAGGGAAAGAGCAGTGAGTCACGTCAACGGAGTCTCCTTCTCCATCCTCGTCGCCCTGTTCGCGGTCGTCACGCTGGTCGGCTTCGCGGCGGCCAGGTGGCGGCGCGCCGAGAGCCTGCTGCACCTCAACGAATGGGGCCTGGGCGGCCGCGGTTTCGGCACCTTCATCAGCTGGTTCCTGCTCGGCGGGGACCTGTATACCGCATACACGTTCATCGCGGTGCCCGCCCTGATCTTCGGCGTCGGCGCGGCTGGGTTCTTCGCAGTGCCGTATACCATCATCGTGTTCCCGATCGTGTTCGTGTTCGCGCCCCGGCTGTGGTCGGTTTCGCGCGTGCACAACTACGTCACGCCGGCCGACTTCGTCCGCGGCCGGTACGGCTCGCGCGGCCTGGCGCTCGCGGTCGCCTGTACCGGGATCCTCGCCACCATGCCGTACATCGCGCTGCAGCTTGTCGGCATCCAGGCGGTGCTCACCGTCATGGGCGTCGGCGGCACGACGAACGAGTTCCTCAAGGACCTGCCGCTGCTGATCGCCTTCATCGTGCTCGCCGGGTACACCTACATGTCCGGGCTGCGAGCGCCCGCACTGATCGCGTTCATTAAGGACGTGCTGATCTACCTGGTGATTATCGTGGCGGTCATCTACATCCCGACCAGGATCGGCGGCTGGGGACACATCTTCAGCACGGCGAACACGCATCTGGCCAAGACCAATCCCAAGACAGGCAAGCCGTTCGGCGCGTTGATCACCCCGCCAGCGGGCGAGTGGGCATACGCCACGCTTGCCCTAGGGTCCGCGCTGGCCCTGTTCATGTACCCGCACGCGGTCACCGGCGTGCTCGCCGCCAAGCGCCGCGATGTGATCCGGCGCAATATGGCGATCCTGCCCGCCTACTCCCTGGTACTAGGCCTGGTGGCGCTGCTCGGCTACATGGCGCTCGCTACGCCGGCCGTCACCAAGGGGGTGAAGGCCGGCGGCGGCAACGCGCAGCTTTCCGTGCCGCTGCTCTTCCAGAACATGTTC
>WNGH01003193.1_pt1 | contig 19446 bp, 11 predicted proteins | sample 5400631 | NCBI WGS metagenome assembly WNGH01 (sample SAMN13153373, study PRJNA577476) | soil metagenome | isolation source: 115 cm soil or saprolite under Garry oak tree replicate 1 | place: USA:California | collected 2016-06-15
AAAAATTGAAATGAATCAGCGATGAATAGCGGCCACGGATACCCGGGGGATCAAGAAAAGTATCGAGAAACTCATATTCGCCGGCGATTTCACCGAGGTAGGAATTTTCTTCGGTTAGTGTGACGAAGTGGCGCGCGGGGGAATCGATGCCCTGAGTTCTGAATCTTTCCAGAAAGTATAAAAGCAGGAAGTGTGTTTCGAGGTGCTTGCCGGATTTGTTGGCAAAGACAAAGAGAGACTTGTCGAAGCGCAATATATTGTCAAACGAGCGGATAGAGTCAGGGTCGATGGCGTCGAGGAGGAACGATCTCTTGCCGAGCTTTGCAGTGGGCAGGCGCAGAATAGTTTCGACCGCGAGACTTGAGTCCCCCAGTGCGACGAAGACAACATCTTCAAAACCCGCTGGCTCAATCATCGCGGCGCGGGCGGCCAGGCGCGACAGCAAGGGGCCCAATTGTTCGGGCAAATCGAGCCAGCCCAAATTGCTCTTCACGGATTCTGCCTGGTACTTTTCAGCTGGCCACAGTGAAGGGTCTTTGGCCCAGAGCCGGGTCAGTGCATCGCAGGCAAGGAGGTTCTGCAACTCCTGCCTATAGGCATTCTCCAGAAGACCGGGAAATATCAACTGGGTAGGCAGCGGCAAGAAGTCTCCTGAAGAGTGCAGGATATAATACTACCATTGTTATATTGACTCTTTCCATATCTCACTTGTGAAAATCCTAGATGACATGATTCGCGTGGTGGAGTTCTCATGACGACCTCCAGCTAGGAATTTCCGCGAAGTTGCAGTAATGTGGAAAAGGAAACGCGTGAGGAGAACAGCATGGCCAACGAATCTTGCGGTCCAACACCGGCAGCCAGCGAGCCGGTGAAACCCGGCGCGCGCATGGTGCACTGCGTCAAATTTGGCAAGGAATTGCCGGGCCTGGATCGCATCCCGTGGCGGGGGGAGATTGGGAAGCGCGTGTACGAAAATGTTTCGAAAGATGCGTGGAAGCTTTGGCTGGAACACTCGAAGATGGTGATGAACGAGTACCGCCTGAACCCACTCGACCCCAACTCCCAGAAAATCATGGAAGAGCAGATGGAGCAGTTTTTCTTCGGCGAGGGGGCAAAATTGCCTGAGGGATACGTGGCGCCCAAGGCGAAAGGCTAATTCAAATCGCTACGGCATGCGGCGCGTCGCGGGATGTTCCACGGGCAGCCGCGTGGTAATTGTGAAGGTTAGTTTTTCGTGGGCCTCGCGGAGCGACTGTTCGACCCTCTCTGGCTTATCTCCCCGGGCGAAAAGAAACCCCAGATAACTTGCGCCGTCAGGCCAGGCAGCAATCGGGTCGTGCAGCCGCGCGGTAATCGAAAGATCGGTGATCCCGTGAATCGCGCGGGCCCCCCCCTCTCCGGATACGGCTTCCAGAATTCCACTCTTTGGAACGGGAATCATCATGACGCCGGAGGCATTTTGTTCGCGCGGTGAATCCCATCCCGGGAGTTCCAGCGCATGACGCAGGAGCAGCTCTTCGAGTCCTATCAGCTCGCTTGCCTCGCCAAACAAAAATCGCAGGGCACGAGCGCACAGGCCACCAATTGGACGAGGCGCCACTTCGAGTGGCCATACTCCGTGGTCGTTGATGCGAAACTCCGCGTGCACGGGCCCATGCGACAGTCCCACGGCCAGCACCGCATCTATGGCGCATTTCTCTACGGCGTGTTGCTTCGCTTCGGTAAGACATGATGGCGTAACGTAAATAGTCTCCTCGAAATAGGGGCCCTCGAGCGGATCGGGCTTGTCGAAAATCGCCAATACTCGGAGAGCACCATCGGTGAGGATTCCTTCGAGCGCCACTTCCCTGCCCGGGATGTAACCTTCCACCAGCATTTGATCGAGATTCGCTTCGCGAGTGGCAAGAACCTCGGGGGATTTGAGCAAGCGCCGAACACGCGCTGCCGCCGCGAGAAACTCTTCACGATTGTTTGCACGCACGACGCCCTGGCTCGCAGAAAGCGAAAGGGGCTTCAGCACGCAGGGGTAGGTAATGCCGAGGAGCATAGGCTCGGGGGCGGGATCGACGGGCAGATTCCGAAACCACGGAACACGCAGCCCCGCGTCTTGAAGAACTTCCCGCATGCGCAGCTTGCTCCGGCATGCCTCCACCGCCGCTGGATGGTTGTGACGGACTCCCAGCCCGCGCGCGGCATAGGCAGCCGCGGCAGCAGGCCTGTCACCGAGAGCGAGAATTCCGCTGACATCCTGGCCGCGAAGCGCTTCCATCACGGTGTAGGCAGCCACTTCCGGGTTCTCAAAATGCACAGCGATGGCGCGGTCGCCCCAAGGATCTTCCAGTTGATGGCACCGATCGGTAACATAAACAAGCTGCACGCCGAGTTGGCGCGCGGCATCTTCAAAACTACGCGTTTGGTAACCGAGCTTCGCGGTAAAGAGCAGCAATCGTTTTAAGGGACTCGTCATTTATGGCCTAAATTATTCATGAAGAGCGGCCCGCCTCAGAAGGCGGGCCCTACAAAGTCAAGAGAAGCGCGTTTCCCTGCCGGTTTCAAACAAAGCTATCAGCGCTTGCGACGGCATTTTTCGCAAGCGGCTTCGGGGTGCCGATGGAGATCAATTGATCGCGGGTCGGCTCAGCACAGCAGTACCAGGGCTCGCTGAGAAACGGAACAGCCGCCCGGGATCGAGCCGAACTGTTGATTTGTGGAGCGGACCGTCCGGCCGCAGCGTGAGCCGTCTTCCAGATGCGTTCGAACGTAACAGGCCGCGATTCCTTTTGTTGTTCGGCAGCGGCGGCGATGTCCTGCACGGTTTCGCTGAGAGCGTCCAGGCGGGGATCGGCGTTTTTCCAGGGATAAGCCAGTGACTGAGGATCGAACGGTCCAATGATCCCGCGGACGTCGTCGAGTTCCAGCATTCGCGAACCTTCGGGAATGAGCAAACGAATACCGAGCTGAATGGGTGCGACATTTTCAATCACACCTTGCTGCTCGATCACTTGCAGCAAATCCAGGTAGCCATCCATGGTGGTCCAGGGCGTGAAAGGCACAAATGTCGGATGCAGGGTTAGGCCAAGTTCGCGGAACGTTTTGACCACGCGCAGAAAATCCTCGCGAGTGTGCCCCTTTTCGAGGAAGCCCAGTACAGCATCGTCCACGGATTCGACGGCGCTGATGACGAATCTGCAGCCAGTATCGCGAAGAGCGGGCAAGTACTGTTCATATTTGAGCAAGTGTTCGATCTTGATGGTCACGTCATAGGTTACACCCGGAAATTCACGGTGAAACTCCTCCACGAGTGCCATTGCGTGACGAATGCCATTGAAAAAATCAGGATCGCCGAAAGTAATGTGTTGCGCCCCGGCGGCCACCTGACGACGAACATCTTCGAGCACGACGTCGTGGCTGACGATTCGAAAAACTCCCTTATAAACCGGCACGATGGGACAATGACGGCAAAGATGCTTGCAGCCGCGGCTTGCTTCGGTCGAACCAACGATTCGGTAGCCATCTCCGGGAATAATGAGATGCGCATACTTGTCCATGGCAGGCATTCCCGAGCGATCGGGAATTTCGAATTGCAATCGGGCCATGGAAATTAGAGTCTCTGGAGCCTGCTCGAATACCCGCTCTCCGTCTGTCTCTAAGCGCTCAGCTAGATGCACGAGTCTTTCTTCGAACTCGCCGCCGAGAATCGTTGACACGCCGAGCGCGCGGAGATAATCAACATTCATGGGAGCGTACAGGCCGTAACAACAGAGATGCGCGCTGGGATTCTGTTTTCGCAGCCGGGGGATGAGTTGCGCTGCCAGCCGGGTGGCCGTATGCATGGGCAAATAGCAGCCGGGGGATGAGTTGCGCCGCCAGCCGGGTGGCCGTATGCATAGGCAAATAGATGGCAATGAGCGTGGCATCGCCGATCGCGGCCTCATCTAATGATTGCCGGGCGAGGTCCAACGCCGCGACTCGGTGCCCTCGGTTACGCAACCATGCTGCAGGCGACGCCAACCCAAAAGGCTGCCTTCCCAATTCATAGGTCGAAATGAGAACAATGTTCACGGCCATACCAGTATAGCTGCGCGGCGCACGGATTCAATTTCGGTTATCATAGAGGGCTGCGCATCACAGCGAGAGGACTGTCAGGGATGGCCATTAACGCCGGAAATTCTTTCCGCACACGCGACAAGCTGAACGTGGGCGCTCAGACGTTCGACATTCACCGGCTGGAGTTTCTGGAAAAGCAGGGCGTCGCCGACTTCGCAAAACTCCCTTTTTCCCTGCGCATCCTTCTCGAAAACCTGGTGCGCTGCGAAGATGGCCGCACCGTCCATGCGGAGGACATCATCGCGCTAGGGTCATGGCGGCCCGGCGCTCCGGAAAAAGAGATTGCTTTTATGCCTGCGCGTGTACTGTTGCAGGACTTCACCGGAGTTCCGGCGGTCGTCGATCTGGCCACCATGCGCGAAGCCGTGCGGCGCATGGGTGGCGATCCAAGACGAATCAATCCGCTCTTCCCTGCCGAGTTGGTCATCGACCACTCCGTGCAAGTGGATAGTTTTGGCAACGGCAAAGCCTTCGACTTGAATGCGGAGCTGGAGTTTCAGCGGAATGTCGAGCGCTACGCGTTCCTGCGCTGGGGGCAGACGGCGTTTCAGAATTTCAAAGTCGTTCCGCCGGACACGGGCATCTGCCACCAGGTGAACCTGGAATACCTCGCGCGGGTCGTCTGCGCCATGCCCTACGGCAACAGGTTTGAGGCGTATCCCGATTCGGTCGTAGGTACCGATTCGCATACGACGATGGTCAATTCCCTAGGAGTGTTCGGCTGGGGCGTCGGCGGGATCGAGGCGGAAGCGGCGATGCTCGGTCAGCCCTCGTCGATGCTCATTCCGGAAGTTGTAGGCTTCCGTCTGCACGGGCGATTGAGCGAAGGCGCGACGGCGACGGATCTGGTCTTGACGGTTACGGAAATGTTGCGCAAGAAAGGCGTCGTAGGAAAATTCGTGGAGTTCTACGGGTCCGGCCTTTCCACGCTGAGCGTTCCCGACCGCGCCACGATTGCCAACATGTCTCCCGAATATGGCGCGACGATGGGATTTTTTCCGGTTGACGCGGAGACGCTCGCCTATTTGCAATTTACTTCGCGTTCGGCGGAACAGGTCGCCCTTGTCGAAGCCTATTGCAAAGAGCAGATGCTCTTTCGCACCGACCAGACGCCCGCGCCGCTCTTCAACGACACTCTGGAACTGGATCTTGGAACGGTCGAGCCCACCGTCGCCGGTCCCAAGCGTCCACAGGATCGCGTTGCGTTGCGGCAGGCCAAGTCTTCCTTCACGAAAGTCATCGAAGGAACGCCGTCGAAGCACGTTGTCGTGCGGAACAACGGGGATTCCTTTGACCTTTCGAGCGGCGCAGTGGTCATTGCCGCCATCACCAGCTGTACCAACACTTCAAACCCTTCGCTCATGCTGGGCGCTGGATTACTTGCGAAGAAAGCCGTTGAACGCGGCCTGCGCGTCAAGCCCTGGGTCAAGACCAGCCTTGCACCAGGTTCGAAAGTCGTTACCGATTACCTGCTCGCGGCAGGGCTGACGCCCTATCTTGAGAAACTGAATTTTCATCTGGTCGGTTATGGATGCACGACTTGCATCGGCAACAGCGGTCCACTGCCGGAGGCCATCGGCACCGCGATCAAGGATAATAATTTGATCGCTGTCGCAGTCCTCAGCGGCAATCGCAATTTTGAGGGACGCATTCATCCGCTGGTGCGCGCCAATTATCTCGCCTCGCCACCGCTGGTCGTGGCTTACGCGCTGGCAGGCCGCATGGATTTGGACCTGACCACTGAATCGCTTGGGAACGACACGGCAGGCAAACCGGTTTACCTGAAAGACATCTGGCCGACGCCGCAGGAAATCGAATCCACGGTGCGTTCCTCTGTTTCGAGCGCGCAGTACAGCAAACAATACAGTGAAGTGTTTGAAGGCGACGCGCATTGGAAGTCTATGCCGATTCCACAGGGTGATCTCTACAAGTGGGACCCGAAATCGACGTACATCAAGCTGCCGCCTTTTTTTGAGAATATGCCGAAGGCGCCTCCAGCGCTCACCGATATTCACGGCGCGAAAGTGCTGGCGATTCTTGGGGACAGCGTTACCACGGATCACATTTCGCCAGCCGGGTCGATTCCTGTCGATTCGCCGGCGGGGAAATACCTGATCGCCAATGGTGTGAAGCCGCATGAATTCAATTCCTACGGCGCGCGCCGCGGGAACCACGAAGTGATGATGCGCGGCACTTTTGGGAACATTCGCCTGCGCAACCAGCTCGCTCCCGGTACGGAAGGCGGCTGGACGCTTTTCCTTCCCGATGGCGAGAAGATGTCGATCTACGACGCCGCTGTGAAGTACCGTGAAGCGGGCGTGCCGCTGGTGGTCATCGCTGGAAAAGAATATGGCTCCGGATCTTCGCGTGATTGGGCTGCCAAAGGCACGCGGCTGCTGGGCGTGCGGGCCGTGATTGCAGAAAGTTACGAGCGCATTCACCGCAGCAACCTCGTGGGCATGGGTGTGCTCCCGCTGGAATTCAAGGTGGGGGAAAACCGCGAATCGCTTGGGCTGACGGGGCACGAAATATTCGAAGTCGAAGGCATCGCGTCGCTTGAGCCCAAGAAGGCCATCACGGTGCGCGGTAAATCGGCAGACGGGCAGACAAAGGCCTTCTCGGTCATTGCACGTGCGGATACGCCGGAGGAAGTCTCCTATTACCGTCACGGCGGGATTCTGCAATACGTTTTGCGGCAAATGCTCTAGAACTCGTCAAATATTCCCGGCCCGCGAGCCCCGTTCCGGGCATTTTTTCCTCAAGAGTTTTATGGCTCCGCAAAATTGAAGTAAGCGCTCGCGCGGAGTATGATGCCCACGCGCAATCTACATAACACGGCATAAACTCTAGCCTGCATTCGCATACGCGAAAGGGTTTCTGTGCTCAAGCGAGCCTTCTCTCTTCTTTTCCTGGTGATTGTTTTCGGAACGACTGCCCCGGCACAACAAACGCTACCTTCTTCGCAAGCGACCTTAATTCGCGCTGGAAAACTCGTGGACGTAGACGCGGGCCGGGTGCTTGCGAATCAGATGATTCTAGTGCGCGGCGGAAAGATTGAGGCCATCGGAGAACATTTGGCTGTTCCGCCTGCCGCCACGCTCGTCGATCTTTCCAAAATGACCGTGTTGCCAGGACTGATCGATTGCCACACGCACCTCGCCGACACCGGGGACGGCGAGCCTCTCCACGTCTTGCAACGGACCTCTGCGGAAACTGCCTACGCTGCAATCCCGAACGCTCGCCTGACACTTCTGGCTGGCTTCACGACCGTGCGCGACGTCGGCGTCTATCGCGCTTTCAACGATGTGGCCATGCGTGACGCCATCGCCAGCGGTTACATCGCCGGTCCGCGCATGTTTGTGGCTGGCGCCTACATCACGATCAGCGGGGGAGCTGGAGCGATGACCGGGTTAGCGTGGGACATTCCGCTTCCTCTGGATCTCCGCTTTGGTGAAGCCAACAGTCCCTGGGAAGTCCGGCAAAAAATCCGTGAGCTCGCGCACCGCGGCGCCGACCACATCAAAATTCTTTCCACCGGGGCCGTGCTCACTCACGGCAGCAATCCCAAGTCAGTCGAATTCACTCCCGAGGAGCTTCAGGCGGCGGTGGACGAAGCTGGCCACTTTGGACTTCGCGTTGAAGCTCACGCGCACGCCGCTGAGGGCATCAAGAACGCCATCCGCGCCGGCGTCGCTTCCATAGAGCACGCCACCATGATTGACGATGAAGGGATCGCCCTCGCAAAGGAGCACGGAACTTACCTCGACATGGATATCTACGATGAGGAGTGCATTCAGGACGCTGGCAAGACCAACAAGACGCCCGCGGATTTTCTGGGGCACGACCGCGACCTGGGCGAGATACAGCGGCGTAATTTCACGAAGGCTCTTCGCGCTGGAGTAAAAATGTCATTCGGTACGGACGCGGGCGTCTGCCCGCATGGCGTCAATGCACGGCAGTTTGCGTTCATGGTGAAGTACGGGATGACGCCCATGCAGGCCATCCAATCCGCCACGAGCAGCGCCGCCGGTCTCCTCGGCAAGTCGGACCTGCTTGGTTCCCTACAGCCTGAGAAGTACGCTGACATCATCGCTGTCTCAGGCGATCCTCTCGAAAACATCCGTGTCCTCGAAAATGTGAAGTTTGTCATGAAGGAAGGAAAGATCTACAAGCAGGAGCCCTAAACGGGCGTGGCCATCCAGCCGCATTGCCGCGACTGGCCGGCGACAATAGAGAGGCCAGATCTTGCGATCCGGCCTCTTACTACCGTTGACTTGAGACTTTCAGCTAGAAGATGAACTTCAGGCCAAGCTGAATATTCCTCGGCCCGCCTGTTCCGATGACAGGGTTCGCCGCCGCCACATCAGGCGTATTGAAAATGAAACCAAACGATAGGTGATCAGAGGGGTCAACCAGGCCTTGCGTATTCGGGTTAGCAAAGTGAGGGTGGTTGAGGACGTTGAAGAATTCCCCCCGCAACTGGAAGCTCACTCGTTCGGTCAGCTTCGTTGTCTTAACGATCGAGAAGTCCATGTTATCCAGCCGCGGGCCGCGGAAGGGATTGCGCCCACCTCTACCGAATGTGCCAAACGCCGGCGGCGTGAGAACCGAGGATCCCGCCACATAGCATCCCAGGCTGGCAAGTTGGTCCTTCGCACCCTGGCTCCCAGCGACTGCAAAGCAAGTGCTAGATGCGGTATCCGTACCCCCAGTAACATGTCCACCCACGTCAATGGTGAACAAACTGGGATCTACGTATGGAATTCCGGATGTCGAAGGCTTGAAATTGAGCGGATTGCCTGTAATGTTCCAGCGGTCGGCAAATTCCCCCGTCCCGCTAATATCGCTTCCGTTGATGTTCCCGTCGATGAGGTTCCAGGGCAAGCCGCCCTGAATTGTCAGGACGGAATTGAGTTGCCATCCCTCAAGCAAGTGCCCATAACCCGCTCTCGAAGGCAATTCGTAGGTCAGCGCGAGCGTTAAGCGGTGCCGCAGGTCGCTGTCTGAGCTGGCGCGCTCCAGGTCAGGCCGCGTGCTGTCCTGGGGCTGTTGGGCACGGTTGAGGGAAACGTCATCAATCGAATGTGCCCACGTGTACCCGGCAACAAAATTCAGCCCTTTCCACGCTCTTTGCGTCAAAGTTACTTGGAGGCTGTGGTAGATGGACGTGTATCCGTTATCGAGGAAGTTGACAAATTCAAGGAAGGGAAAGCACGGTCCGCCGAGCCCCAAACCACCCTGCGCCACGGGGCAATTCGCAGTAAACGGGCGGCCGGCTTGCTCACAATTTCCGCAAGCAATCTCCGCCGGGGAATTGGGATTTACCTGGTTAATGTCGCGCACACCGTAGAGCTTTACGCCGCGGTTGCCGACATAACCCACTTGCAACGATGTCGTCGGCGTCAGCTGTTGTTGTGCGTTCAGATTCCAGGTGATCACATAGGGCGTCCGCAAGTTCCTGGAAACACCGAGGATGTCGCACGGAGTGCCCCCGGTTGTTGGATCGCAGTTGATCGCGGGCTGGAAGACGGGTCCGGCGACGGACCAGTTCAATAAGTCGCCAGTGAGGTTGACGGAGGAAGCCGCAATTGTTCCGTTGGCGCCGGGAATTCCCGTCGAGGGCGCCGTCGGGATCACGTTCAATCCTGCAGTCGAGGCGTTTTCCACCCCATTCTGTCCCAGAAATAACGACAGGTGCGGAATCTCATAGGTCACGCCGCCACCGGCGCGGATCACCGTCTTGCCATGACCCCATGGATCCCAAGAGACGCCCAAACGCGGTGCGAAGTTATTGTGGTCGCCGTTGTACGGCGCACTGATCCCATGACCCACTTGCTGGATGCCCGTGGCGGGGTCAAAATTCGCCAGCCGGTCTTGACTCTCCTTGATGACCGTATTCAGGTCATAGCGCACGCCCGCATTAACGGTCAGCCGCGGCGTCACGCGCCAGTCATCTTGAAAAAAACCACCGAACGAGTTGATCGAGACATGCCGCGAGGAATTGCCTATGAAAATGCGGCCGCCAGTCTTCCCCGTTTCCGTTCCGCGCGGCAGGCCCGCGATAAAGTCTTCCAGCGAGGTGCTGTCGCGGCCACCAGGCAGGCAGTCGCACAACGTTGATAGCTCGCCGCCGGCAAACCGGATACGTCCCTTACCATACCGGTCGCGGGTGTTGTCAGTGCTCCCGTGACGGAATTCTCCGCCGAACCTGAAGGTGTGCTTTCCGCGCGTGTAGGAAATGTTGTCCAACCCTTGGTAGGTCTGGTTCGGAGTGGTCAGCAGCGGCCATCCGTGGTTGCCACCGAGTGGATTGAAGCCGTCCACATCGATTTCCGGCATTCCGAAATTGACTGGGTCGGTCACGCCCGTATTGATCCCGTACACCGTCACGGGATTCGCAGCGTGATCCACGGTAAGGATGGCCTGCCAGAAACGATCGTAACCGACTCGCGCTTCGTTCACCCAGCGGGAATTCGGCACCCAGGTGTAATTCAAGCCGAAGACCTGGGCACGGAGCTGCGAAGAAGACTGCCACTCCGCCCGCAACACGGGGATGTCTCGTTCGATCTGCAGGCTATCGCCGAAGAAATAGCGCGCGGACAAGCTGTGGCGTTCGTTAATGTGGTGATCGCCTTTAATTATGAAGTTGTCGTTTCGGTTGTGGTTCGGAAAACCGATGTTCAGTTGGTTCGTACCGCTGGTATTGGCTGGGTAGAGGGCCGCAACGGTGCTGCTCAGCTGGCTTACACCGCAACCCCCGCCACTCGATGCGCAGGCCGCAGTCACGCTTGCAACAGCGTCGGGAATGCTAATGGTCGAGTCCCCGGCGGAAACCGTAGAGGGACTATTGAGCACCTCCGAATTCGCCACTAACGCTCGGACCCCTTCATATGCGCCAAATATGAACGTCTTGTTCTTGATGATCGGCCCGCCAATACTACCGCCAAACTGGTGCTGCCGTAGTGCGCGCATAGGATCCGGCGCCGCGTTAAAGAAGTTACGCGCGTCGAAGGCGTTGTTACGTTCAAACAAGTAAGCCGTACCGTGAATGTCATTCGTGCCAGACTTGATGCCTAGATTAACGATCGCGCCAGGCTTCCAACCATATTCCGCGGGGGGGTTTTCTTGCGCGTTGAATTCTTGAATCGCGTCAATGGGAAGAATACTGCCTGGGGTACCCTGCACACCTTCGGCGTTAATCACGGTCGTGGCGTAATAGGGGTCGTTGTTATCAGTGCCATCCACAATAAAATTGTTGTCTTCGGGCCTGTTGCCATTGGAGCTGATGGATAGAAAGCCGCCGCCGCTGCTCCGCTGCACGCCCGGCCGCAAGACAACTAGGTTCTGGAAGTCGCGGCCGTTCAGCGGAAGGTCATTGATGGACTTGTTCGCAAACGTTCCGCCCTGCGTGTCATTGGTAGTCTCTACCAGCGGAACCTGTTCCGTGACCGTGACTGTTTCCGACACACTGCCGGGCTGCATGGTCAGATCAAGGCGTATGTCTTTCGCCACTTCGAGACGGATGCCGGTCCGCTCGACCTTCTTGAATCCGGTAGCTTCAACAATGAGCCTGTACGGGCCGGGCGGCAGGCTGGGTGCGACGTAATCGCCCGCGTCATTGGTCTCGAGCGTCCGCGCAACCCCCGTGTCCACGTTCGTGATGGTCACGTGCGCGCCTTTAACCAAGCCACCGCTTTGGTCGGTTACAGTACCCAGAATGCGCCCCTCTTGCGATTGGGCAGCCGCGATTCTGGGCACACTCATTGCAAATAGAAAAATGGCAATCGTTCGAAGAAGTCTCATGGATTCCCCGTCCCCAGAGGCACAAAAGCTGCGCTCTTAAATGGACGCCGTATCCCACACCCCGTGGCGTCCTTAATGACATCGTTTCTACCTCGACGGACGGCATTCGTCAAGGAGCATTCGAGGGAAGCTGAGAAATTTAGGAACAGATATGAATCGCATAGATCGAAATTTATGGTTAAGACCTGCTTCGGGCTTGGAATTGGCCCCTGATCCGCAAAAGCAGCACTACGCCTAACACGAGGGAAAGCAGACTGGCGGTTTGCGCGTTCGACATTCCGAGGAAGGAGCGTGGGTTGATGCGAATGAATTCAATCAAGAATCGCGCCACGCCGGTCAGGATCAGGTAGCCGCAGAAGATTTCTCCTCTAGTCCCGATGCCGCTCACAGCCTTCTTGCCGGCCTGCCAAAGAATCGCGGCGATCAGCAGCCAGATAATAAACTCGTAGAGCGGCGTCGGATGCACGCGCTCCATCGTTGGGACAACGCCATTAGGAAAACTCAGGCCCCACGGCAGCGTCGTCGGCACGCCGTAATCGCCATCGCCAGACAGCAAGCAGCCAATCCGCCCGATGGCGTAGCCGACGGCGGCCGCCGGGGAGCATAGGTCCATGAATATGAGGGTCGGAATCCCAAAGCGCCGCGCCAGATACGCGAGAGCGACGAACCCGCCCACCAATCCGCCGAACCAGGCAAATCCGAAGCGGCTGATGAGCATCGAGGGATCGGCAATCAGCTCGCGAGGCGTTTCCAGGACGTGGTACAGACGCGCTCCCACTATGCCGGCAATTCCGGCGACGCCGATAACGAAAAAGCCCTCGTCGTGGTGGCTTGGTTCACCATCACCCTTAAGGTAGCCACTTTTCAGGAATTGTGCGCGGCGACGGTCAAAATCGGCCTGCAAGACATAGGCGGCAACCAAAAGGCCTGTGGCGACCATAAGGCCAAACGTTGGAATCGCGAGCGGCCCAATGTGGAGGAAAGGAATCATCGATGGCGGAGTGCTTCGCCTTCAAAAGTATACACGAGGGTTCGCTGCCACCCGCCGGCCAATCTCGCTTTCATACTATGCTGCATCAGGCGCAGCGGAAGGTTCTTCATGCGTTCGCGACCTGACTTCGCGACCGCAATAGCAATCCAAGAGCGACCCAAATACCGAATGCTACCCATTCGGCGGGCGAAAAATGCCCGGGGAATATGGGTAGAACTTTCATCAGGCAAAGCAGCAAGGAGACGGCCATCCCGAGAGAGGTAACGACGCGCATCCACGCTTGCTTCTCCACGATCCAGAACGACAGGCACGCTGCGAACCAGCCCAGGGCTGACGCCATCGATCCCACTTCGGTGACGGGAACAAGCAGCGCATCTCCTAGAAAAAGACCTGCAAGCGTTCCTGCCGTAATTCCCAGCACAGCCACGGAAGGGGTCATAAACTTTTCGTGCACCGTGCCGAAACGCGGATCAATCGTCCGCCTGCGGCCGTAGGCGAACAGTAAACGGCTCGAGGCGACGAAGTTGCCGTTGAAACATTGAAAGAGCCCAAACATGGCCATGATCAATATCAATCGGACCGGCCAACGGGCTCTCAGCGCCTGTTCGAATGCGATCGCCGTCGCGAATTGCTTTCCGATCAATCCTTGCCAGGGAGCAATGTAAGCGACCGCAGCGATGGCGAGGACGTAGAAACCAGCGCCAACGAAAAGCGCCATCACGATCGCTCGAAAAAACCCTGTCGATTGGAATCCTGGGTGAGCTTCCTCCGCGACTTTTGGTGCGGATTCGAATCCGGTCATGAAATACGGCACGATCTGGAGAGTGAGCAACATCGACACGAACGGCCTAGCGCGAAACGCCGGATGAAAATTGGCGGGTGCCCCGCTCATGACGCTGATTCCCAGCAGCGCGACGAAGAGCAGAAGCACCGTCGCTGTCGTCCAGTTCTGGAAACTGGCGCTCAGTCGAATGCCCCGGTAATTCAGCGACGCGAGAAAAACGGTCAGCACGATGCCGAGTAGCAGCCGCGGAAGGAAAACGGGCTGCCCCGCCACCCGGTACAACTCGAACGAATTCAGCGATGGGAAAATGTACGCGGCAAGTTTGCCGACCGCGACCGCTTCCCACGGGCACACGATGAAGTACGCCAGCAGCATCATCCAGCCGGTGAAATAACTTACGATCGGCGGAAAAACTTGTGAAGTGTAGGCAGCTTCTCCTGCGGCATCCGGAAGACGTTGCACCCATTGGCCATAGACGTAGCCGACAGGCAGCAGCAGAATTCCACCCAAAGCAAAACCGAGAATCGCGCCGAGCGGCCCGCCGCGCCCGAGCCAGTCGTCCATCAGCACTAACCAGCCAACGCCGACCATCGTGCCAAATGCGAGCGCGAAGTAATCAGCAAGGCGGAGTTGTCGCGCGAGCTTCGTCATGGCTTCCTGGTGCGCCCCGATTCTATACAGCTTCTCAGTTTGCGCCACTCAGTTTTGACAAACCTTTAACCTGCTGCTAACAGAACCCGCTTACAATTATTCACGCAGGAGAATCAGGTTGCGACGCCTTTGAGAGAGCAGGCTCTGCCGGAGAGCGCGTCCACCACTCGCGTTGCGAAGTGTTTTTTCAAAACAGAGAATCCCAAGGAGAAAAACCAACATGCTTCATAGCTTCACTAAAGCGATGGCGATCATGACTGCGGCGGCCATGACGCTGTTGCCCGTTTACCCCGCACACGCACAACAAGGTGGCGGTTCCTCGACAAAGACGCCGATCAAGCATGTCGTAGTCATCTTTCAAGAGAACGTCTCGTTCGATCATTACTTCGGAACCTACCCCCACGCTTTTAACCTGCCGGGGGAGACACCCTTCCAAGCCAAGGAAAACACGCCGGAATCCAACACTCTCTTGTCCTCCGGCCTGATCACCAACAATCCCAACAAAGCGAACCCATTCCGCATTCCCCCAAGCGTGCCGGTGACCTGCGACGAGGACCACAACTACAATGATGAACAAGCAGCCGCGGACGGCGGCCTGATGGACAAGTTTGTGGAGAAGCTGAGTTGCAACGATAAAGTGCTCGGGCCTGCCAGCACTATGGGCTACTACGACGGCAACACCGTCACTGCGATGTGGAACTACGCGCAGCAATTCGCAATGAGTGACAATTCCTGGGGAACCACATTTGGACCTTCCACCCCGGGAGCGCTCAACTTAACCGTAGGCAATACCTTTCCTGGAACTCTGTTTCCAACCCGACCAAACGGAAACCCGGCCAGTGCGTCCGGCAACATCGCCAACGGGGCGACGACCGGCGCGGTCGTCGGCGATCCGCGCCCGTTGCTCGACGATTGCGTGGCGTCGAATCCCAAATTCCAAAATGTCAACCAAATCTCAATGTCTGGCAAGAATGTGGGCGACTTGCTGAACGCCAAAGGTATCACTTGGGGCTGGTTCCAGGGCGGCTTCGCGCCGACGGGCGTGGACGCTAAAGGACGCGCAGTGTGCGGCCAGCATCATACGGGTCTCGCCGGCGATGATGCAGTCGTGAACGCTGGCGACTACATCCCGCACCACGAGCCTTTCATGTATTTCCCGCAAACCACAAACATACACCACACGCGGCCGAGCAGTCCTCTCCTCGTTGGAACTTCGCAGGACGGCGCGAACCATCAGTATGACCTGACGGACTTCTTTACAGCGTTGAACCTGCACCGCTTGCCAGCTGTCACCTACCTGAAGGCTGGCGCTTACCAGGACGGCCATGCCGGCTATTCTGATCCGATCGACGAACAGATTTTCGTCGTCGGGGTGATCAATGCTCTCATGCAGAGCCCGGAGTGGAACGAAACCGCCGTCATCATCGCCTGGGATGATTCCGATGGTTGGTACGACCACCAGATGGGGACCATCGTGACTCAATCGAATGTCTCCGACGATCAGTTACTTGGACCAGGCAATTGCGGCTCCCCAAGGGCCAATGACGTGAGTGGCGGAACGCAGAATGGCCGTTGCGGCTTTGGCCCGCGGTTGCCGTTGCTGGTGGTTTCGCCCTGGGCAAAACAGAACTTTATCGACGACTCGATAACGGACCAATCTTCGATTTTGCGGTTCATCGAAGACAATTGGAACCTCGGCGGGATCGGAAGCGGCTCGACGGATGCGACTACAGGCACGTTGAACAACATGTTTGACTTCAGTAGCGGCCCGAAAGCGGGAAAGCTCATTCTCGATCCCGCTACCGGAATAGTCGTTTCTCAATAGCGAATCCGCAGGCGAATAGTTTCCGCGCCATTTGTTTTCATTCAAATCCCCCGGATCGTCTCAGTTCGTACAAGGCGATCCGGGTCTTTCCTTTTTCCCGTGCCATCGCTCCCGTTCGCGCTTACTACACCCTGATGTTCTGCGCATGAACCGCTTCATTTCCCTCCCGAACAATTCCCTTATTCCATGCCCACAACCGCCTCTCCGCTTTCGGTTGGGGCCTCGGCGCGCTGTTCTGAGCCGCAGGTCTGTACTACACTTCCGCAGTCATGAAACATGGCAAACAGTTGAAAGAAGCATCGCGGATCGTTGAACGCTACTGCATCACAAGAGGCGAACACTTCCGGCTCAAGGACTTTGACCCCGCTGACACCAACGGAGTCAAGACCAAACAACACGCCGAGGACATCCTGGAGAGACGTGTGGGCTTGCTCAGCGACATGCAGGAAAAGCTTTATGCGCAGGATCGCTGGGCTCTGCTGCTGATTTTTCAAGCCATGGATGCCGCGGGAAAAGATGGCGCGATCAAACACGTGATGTCCGGCGTAAACCCGCAAGGCTGCGACGTCCACGCATTCAAATCGCCCAGCAGCGAAGAACTGAACCGCGATTATCTCTGGCGGACTCACAAATGCACCCCAGAACGGGGCAAAATTGGCATCTTCAACCGTTCCTATTACGAGGAAGTTCTGGTCGTGCGCGTTCATCCGCCGTTTCTGCGGGCCCAAAAGCTGCCCGACCAGTTGATCACCAAGCGCATCTGGGACGAGCGCTATGAAGACATCAACGCGTTCGAACGCTACCTGACGCACAACGGCGTCGTGGTCCGCAAGTTTTTCCTTCACGTTTCAAGAAAAGAGCAGAAAAAGAGATTCCTCGAGCGCCTGGAAGACTCCAAGAAAAACTGGAAGTTTTCCATGGCCGACGTCCAAGAGCGCGGCTTTTGGAAGGACTATCAGGAAGCCTACGAGGAAATGATTCAGCGCACCGCAACCAAGCACGCGCCCTGGTACGTCATCCCGGCGGACAACAAGTGGTTTACACGGCTGGCGGTCGCCTCGGCGATCATTGACACGCTGGGTGAGCTCGATCTCGCGTTTCCCGATGTCGACAAGGCCAAGAAGAAGGAGTTGGAGGCCGTCCGCGAGTCGTTACTCTCGCAGAAAAATTAGCTGACGCTGTCAACTGCTCGCGATATGCCAGATGCGCTCGTGGACTCTCGCAACCTTAAAGTTTTTCTCGGTTTGGGACTGCACGCGCCCGCTCAGTGCGGCGAAGAATATTGGTAGCGCAGGCTTGGCGGCAGGCGTTCCGAACGTTGCCGCGTGTTGTACTCCAGTTGGTAGTCCTGGTGTTCCGCATCGGCGGGATAATCTTTTCCCACAGGATATGGATACGGCAGCGGTGAGTGCCGCGGTAGCGGCTCGACCGTAAACGCGTGCGCCGCGTAAAAATCGAGATCCTTTTCAAAGCCGTCGGCGTAAAAGAAATAATCGCGAATCCATCCTGCCGGCAGCGCTGGAAGTTGCTTCGGATCAAAATCAAGCTTCAATCCCTCGCCCGAACCGAAAACGACAAAGCGATCATCCGTAGCACGCAGCAAGTCGTGCACATCGCCATAGCGTGTGTAATTCCCGGCCGCGTGCGCATAAGGCCCGCTCATGCTTCGCTGCGAATACGAATACACCGTGTCGCTCGCCGGCTTCAGCTGTATCTCCCGCGGATAGCCCACGTAATCGAGTGCTGCCTTCGCGAGTGGTACTTGTGCGACGCGCACATCCTGCACGTCCTCCGTCTGATCAATTCGAATCGCGTCCCAATAAATCTTCAAATTGTTGACAATGCGAATCCGCCGCGTTCCCGCGGGGATCTTGCCTGTCAGGTCCGCAATCATGGTCCGTTCGAGCCCCGCCGGAAAACCCATGTCTTCCACGACGCGCACCCACTTGCCTTGCGCGTCGAGAGCCTCCACGTACGGCGGAATCACTTTGATTCCCGCTTGGTCCGCCGCGTACATGGAAGTCGCCGTGAAGTAATCCGTGTACCCGTCGATAATCAAGCGCAGCGGTTTTTGCGAGTCCCAGTCGCCCAGGTCGAGTTCGATCCAATGCAGCTTTGCGAATCCCGCGAACGGCAACTCTTCTAAACTGGTGACGTACTTGCGGTCACGCTTCGAGATCAGTTCCAGCACGTTATTTCCGTGGTCGTCCCACGCGCCGGCCGGCGCATGCGCGTCGCGGCTGGCGATCACGCGAAATTCCGGAAAAGGCGGCGCGCTGACAAATCGCTCATTCGGAAAAACTTCGTACGTCGCCGGATGATCGATGGCCAGCAGCCGCACCTGGTCGAGATACACGGTTTCTTCCATCGGCTCCATAAAGCGGAAACTGAGAAACCCGTTTCGGGCCTTCACGCTGTGCGCAGGCACCTTTAGGTATTCGTCCGGGTCGGGAACGTCTCTTTCCCCGGGCGCAACCCAGTGGCCGACCACGCCGGGTCCGATCATGTCCGCGATGAATTCATACTCGCGTCCGTTCCACGAAAACAGAACAGGGCAGGAGCTTCCACGCCGATCGAGTTCCGCAATGCTGTGTACTTGCTTTGCGGCCAAATTTATTTCGTCTTGCGGCACGCCCGTCGGCCAAAGCAGCCTGACAACTTCAGCGTTGCGCTCTGAGCCAAGCCCCGCAAGGATCGGAGCAGCGCTTTGCCCCAAATAGCCCGACGCACCGGCCACTTCCCACTTTTGATACAGCATGCCCGCGTAGAGCTCGACCTTCGTTCCAATCCCGCTCTTGTTGTCGTTCAAGGCCTTGAGGTCAATGCTCATCCAGTTGTTGTGATTGCCGCCCTCATTGCGCAGAATAATCGGCGCGCCGCCAAGTTGCGTCACAACCAGGTCCGTATTCCCATTTCCATCGATGTCCGCGACTGCAATCGCGCGTGGTTGCTTCAGCTTGACGCCATCGAGGTGCACATCCTTCGTCACGTCGCCCCAGCCTTTGCTTCCCAGATTCCGCAGCAGCCGAAGCTCCGCTCCGTTGCTTGACTCCCCCGCAGCGATCAGATCGAGCCAGCCATCATTGTCATAATCGAGCGCGGCAATTCCCCAGCCGCGCTGCCACCCGAAATCGGGGAGCGCCACGCGTTCCAGCCGCTTTCCTTCCACATTCCGCCACAAACTAATTCCCGGCGCGCCCGCGTGCGTAAACGCCAAATCCATCCAGCCATCTTTATCGAAATCGAACGCTACCACACCAACTGCCGGCGGCAGCTTCTCTTTGC
>WNGH01002261.1_pt1 | contig 19440 bp, 16 predicted proteins | sample 5400631 | NCBI WGS metagenome assembly WNGH01 (sample SAMN13153373, study PRJNA577476) | soil metagenome | isolation source: 115 cm soil or saprolite under Garry oak tree replicate 1 | place: USA:California | collected 2016-06-15
GCTGCTGTCGGTCACGAGATCAACATATCGCTGGTTAATGTAGAGGTACATCTTACTGCCCAGTGCCACAACCGCCAATTGGTTCGACTGGTTCAGGCCTGTTTTGATCGCTGGAGTAGGGGCATTCAAGAGCACCTTGTTCGAAAGACCTCACTTGACAAAGTCTTCCCGGCCAGAATACAGTAGGAAGGCGGATACCTATCAATGGATGCGGAGATTGAACAAGTACGAATCCACAGGAGGGGCTGGATGAACGGCATACACGATATGGGAGGAATGCAAGGGGCAGGTCCCATAGCGCCAGAGCACGACGAACCCGTCTTCCACGAGCAGTGGGAGAAGAAGGTGTTCGCCATGCAGAGCGCCGCCTCGGGCCAGGGCCTCTATAGCGGCGCCGAGTTTCGCCACGCCATTGAGCGCATGAATTGGCTCCATTACCTGGAGTCCAGCTACTATGAGCACTGGCTCACCGCGATTGAGACTCTTCTGAGCGAGAAGGGGATCATCAGCAGGGAAGAACTCGAGGCCAGGGTCAAGCAAGTGAAGGAACACCCCGAGGCCATAGCGAACTTCCCTCCCTCCAACGGCTCAGATCAACTGGCCAGTCGACTGGAGAAGATGGTGCGTCAAGGGGGTTCAACCAGGCGAGAAATCGGCACAGCTCCTCGCTTCAAGCCTGGCGACAAGGTAGTCGTACGTAACATCAACCCGGGCGGCCACACTCGCTTGCCCAGGTACATCCGTGGCAAGCGGGGGGCAATCGAGAAGGTCCATGGTTCCTTCAATCTCCCGGACGCGAATGCGCATGGTCGGGGCAAGAACCCGCAGCCCGTCTACACGGTCAGATTCGATGCGCGTGAGGCCTGGGGAGAACAGGCCGCTGTCCGCGACTCCATTTACCTGGACCTCTGGGAGAGCTACTTGGAGCCAGCATCGTGAGGGGCATCAGCCTGTTCGTTATGAGCAAGAGGAGGTTATGAGCCAATGAGTAGTGAACACGGTCATCATCCAGCTCCACTCTCTGACGTGGAAGCACGCACCCGGGCGCTGGAGTCCATCCTGCTCGAGAAGGGGCTGCTCACGCCCGATGCTGTAGACAAAGTGATCGCCGCCTACGAGAGGGATATCGGACCACTAAACGGTGCCAGGGTCGTCGCTCGCGCCTGGGTGGACGCCGCATACAAGAAACGCCTCCTTACTGACGCCACCCCAGCCATTGCCGAACTCGGTTTTGGCGGAAGGCAGGGCGAGCACATGGTGGTGGTCGAGAATACACCGACCATCCACAACGTCATCGTCTGTACCCTCTGTTCCTGCTATCCGTGGCCGGTACTCGGGCTGCCGCCTGTCTGGTACAAGTCCCCACCCTACCGGTCGCGGGTGGTGATCGAGCCGAGGAAGGTGTTGCAAGAGTTCGGCTTGAAGCTCGACGAGGCGACCGAGACAGAGGGCATGGCTGAAGAAGAGCTGGCGAAGCTGGTCACCCGCGACTCTATGATAGGGGTCGCGCGGGCGAAGGCGCCGGCTGCACATGTGTAGATCGAAGGGAGCACGAAGCGATGGACATCGATCGCGAAATTGCCAACATGCAGGGGGCGACCGCACTTCCACGTAAGAATGGAGAGTTGATCTTCTCCGAGCCCTGGGAAGGCCGTGTATTCGCTATGGCCATTGCCCTCCACGATGAGGGGACCTATCTCTGGGAGGAGTTTCGTCACCGGCTGATGGCGGAGGTCAACTTGGCTGACTGCAAGTCCGACCCTGCGCCGGACTACTACGAACTCTGGCTCGCTGCTTTCGAGCAGCTCCTGTTGAAGCAGGGGATCATGACCCGGGAGGAGTTTGAGCGCCGGAAAGCCGAGTTCGCGTCAGGCGCGAGGGAAGAAGTCTTCTGATTCAAAATGCCCTACTCTAGCGAATCATTCCCATTTTAGCCACTACCCCGCGTGCGGTATAATACCTGAAAGGCATTGAGACCGTCTAACTCTGGACAATAATGTAGGGGCGACCCCATAGGCGTTAACGTAAGGCTCATGGCGGACCATCATCACAAGGGCGACCACAAGGGGACACCAACCAGGGCCCGGCAGAAAGGTACAGCAGTGTCATGCTGAGCGAAGCGAAGCATCTCGCTGCCTGGCGAGCCAGACCCTTCGCTTCGCTCAGGGTGACACGTCTTGGCAAATTAAGTTAACGCTTATGGGGGCGACCCTTGCGGTCGCCCTGGAGGTGGACGCCCGGTCACCTATCGATTGACCTTGACAGTCCACCAACGGACAACGATGTTTCATCGAACTCGCGAAAGGCAGAAATATATTTTATGGCAGATACAACCGTCGAACGCCACAAGGTACAGGCGCCGTCAGCCACCGACCTTTACAACATTGATCATTTACTGAGCGAAGAAGAGCGCATGGTGCGCGATACCGTGCGCAAGTTCGTCAGTGAGCGCGTCTTGCCCATTATTGGCGAGCACTTTGAGACTGGCACCTTCCCACGCCACCTCATACCCGAGATTGCCAAACTTGGCTTGCTGGGCATGCATCTCGAAGGCTACGGCTGCGCCGGCTTGAGCGCCGTTTGCTACGGCCTGGCCTGCCAGGAACTTGAGGCGGGCGATAGCGGCCTGCGTTCCTTTGTATCTGTCCAGGGCTCGCTCGCCATGTTCCCCATCTATGCCTTTGGCTCGGAGGAGCAGAAGCAGCACTGGCTGCCGCGCATGGCAAGCGGAGAGGTAATTGGCTGCTTCGGGCTGACGGAACCTGATTTCGGCAGCGACCCCTCGGGCATGCGTACCACAGCACGTCGCGATGGTGACTTCTATGTGCTGAACGGCACAAAAATGTGGATCACGAACGGCGGAATTGCTGATCTGGCGGTCGTGTGGGCAAGGGCCGAGGAAGGCATCCGCGGCTTCCTGGTAGAGCGTGGTACGCCGGGCTTCACGACGAGCGATATCCACCAGAAACTCTCGCTGCGCGCCTCCGTTACCTCGGAACTGCATTTCGAAGATTGTCGCGTGCCTGCCGCCAATATGCTGCCCAATGTCCGTGGTCTGCGTGGGCCGCTTTCTTGCCTTGACGAGGCTCGCTACGGTATCGCCTGGGGCGCGACCGGCGCGGCCCGGGCCTGCTACGAAGTGGCCCTCGACTATGCCAAATCGCGCATCCAGTTCAATCGTCCCATCGCCAGCTTCCAACTGGTACAGCAGAAATTGGCAATCATGGCGACCGAATTGGTGAAAGCCCAGCTCCTCGCGTTACACCTTGGACGGTTGAAGGATGAAGGACTGCTTCACCCGGTACAGGTTTCCATCGCAAAGCGCAACAACGTGCGCGAGGCGCTCAAGACTGCGCGTGAAGCTCGCTCGATCCTTGGCGCCAACGGCATCACACTGGAGTACCCCATCAGCCGTCACATGAACAACCTGGAATCGGTCTTCACCTACGAGGGCACCGATGACATCCATACGCTGATCATCGGCCAGGCCATCACAGGGCAGAACGCTTTCTCCTGACGACAGTTCCTAAAATCATGAAATCAATGCTTTCACCGGCGAGCGCTTCTCGCGCATCAGCCAGACATAACTATCCTCCAGGCTTGGCTCCGTCGGCACTGCTGAGATGACCCCGTCCGGTTCTGAAAGCTCACCGACGACGCGATGTCAGGTGGTACTGCCTGGGCAGGGTGAGTTGCAGCTCGATGACCTGGTCTTGGCTGATGACCGTGGCGACTACTACCCCTGCCGCTATAGGCAGTATCAATTCCAGGCTCGCCGACAGTGTGCGGGCGGGGTTCGTGTGGAGATAGTGCAGGAGTCCTGCCAGCAGGGCGAAGCCGGCCATCACCAGCACAGGCGTCAGAATGACACGCCTGCCCATAAGCTGAACTTCGTACCGTAGTCGATCTAAGGACATGTTTCCTCCATATTGTATCGTTAATTCGATAGGCGAGGTTGGCGCGGCGCGTAGAACACGGCAAAAATGATGAACAGCACCGCCAGAAACAGCACGGTCGGGCTCGTCTGCCAGGCACTTGGATTGGCAAAATGCAGTAAAGGCGCGTGTCTTTCAATGTAGGGCGGCAATTCTTGCAGCGCTTCGAGTACAAGCGCGGCCATGATTGCAAACCACGAGCCTATCAACAGCGAGAGTGTCAGGGTGATCGATGACAGCAGCAGCATAGGCCCAAGCCACATCTGGAAGATTTCCCATAAGCTTCCGCCATGTGCGAGTGCAACGACGATGGAGGCCAACGCCGACAATGCGAAGTCATAGCCCAGCACCAGCAGCAGGCGGCAGAACATGACAATACGAATGGACGTTGGCGTTGAGAGTACTAATTCCTCTGCCAGGCCGTAGTCAGGAGTAAGCTGGAGCAGGTAATTGAAGAGCAGGCGCTGGTAGCGCGCGTATAACTCTGTGAGAGCCTGCCGGTCACCGTCGGCAATGTGCCTCAGTAACTGCCTATCATCACCAGTTGGCTTATCCAAACTGATCTCCTGCAGGGCCGTATACTCCAAGATCCGTTGCTTTCCTTCCCAGCATCGTACTGTACCTCTTCCTTACTATAGTGTTAGTAGCAAACGGAGACGAAAAGGTTCACAGAATAGTCAGTAATTTCTTATGAATATTTTCAGGGGCAGGGTCAAACGTAATACGCTTGTGTGCGGCGATTGTTTCAAAGGGACCATCTCGGATGTGCATGCCATTTTTCAACGTTCAGGAGGACCTTACGAAGGCATATCATGGTAGGGGCGGCCCTGTGACCACAAAGTAGATAAGTGCGGCGCAGTTTGCTCTTATAGTGATTCGGATATGAGGTTTGCTGCACAATCTCCTCATGTGCTCGGGAGACCGTCCAGATCATCCCCAAGCGGTTTCCCCAATGGAACCTGGGCGAGCATGTGGGTTCCTTGCCCTGGAGCGCTCTCGATCTGAAGCCTTCCATCCAGGCGGCTGACCCGCTCCTGCATCGAGCGCAGACCGAGATGACCCGGAAAAGAGCCCAGCGGATCAAACCCGACCCCATCGTCACCTACCTCCAGGATGACCGCGTTGGCAGTCCGGCGAAGGACCAGGGCCACCTTGCTCGCATGGGCATGCTTGACCGTGTTGTGCAACGCTTCCTGCGCGATCCGGTAGAGTTCCTGTTTGACCGTGAGCGGCAGGGCAAGCTCCTCGCACAGGTCCGTCTGGACGGTCATGTCATGACGTGCCTGGAGTGCTGCTCCCTGTTTGGCAAGGGCAGCGACCAGTCCCTCGCGTTCCAGCGATTCAGGGCGCAGTTCGAAGATCAAGGCGCGCATCTCGGCCAGCGCCGCCTCGGCCAGCGAGAGCAAGTCGTCGATCGACTCAGGCAGTTTCTGTGGATCGCGGTCGAGTTGAATGCGGGCGGTATGCAGGCCGAGCGCGATGCCATAAAGGGCCTGCGAGACCGAATCGTGCAGGTCGCGTGCCAACTTCTGACGTTCCTCCACTGCCGCCAATTCCTGCGCCTGTTCATAGAGCCGCGCATTGTCAATCGCAATCGCTGCCTGGTTGGCAATCGCCAGCGCGAGTGTCGCATGGCGCTCGGTAAAGGCCAGCGCTTGGCTTGAAGTCAACACCAGCATGCCGATCACCTGGTCTCTCAGCATGAGCGGGACAGCCATCCAGGCATGCACCTCCTGCAAGGCGGTTTCCTGCAGCTCCCCCATGGCCACACGGACGGCTTGGGCCAGGGGGGTCTCCTCACGGATATCCGGCACGATGATCGACTCACGGGAACGCAGGGTTTCCCAAATCAATCCCAGGTTCTTGACGGGAAAACGCAGCGGCAGCAGGTGCTCTGGCGCGACGGGGTTCCGGTTATCAAGGAACACCAGATCCTCCCCCTCTACGGTTAAGATCGAGGAACCCGTGTAATCGATGACGAGCTTGAGTTGCTCGAGGATCAGCCCCAACAACGGCTTCAGTTGCAGGGTGGAGGCCACCGTATGGGAGATGTCCAGCAGCGAGGAGAGTTCGCGGGTGCGCTCTGCCACGCGCTGTTCCAACTGCTCATAGGAGCGCTGCAAGTCTGCCGTCAATTGAACCGCATGTGCTGCCAGCCCGGCCTGGCGGGCCAGTTCGTCCAGCAAACGCCGATCTGCAGGCGTGAACGGCTCACCGGGCGTGCGTGGGGCAAGATGCAACTTACCAATGGCGTCTTTCTGGTAGACCAGGGGCAGGACCAGCGGCTCTCCCACAAGTTCTCCGGCACTTGCCGCAAGCCGGAAGGTGTCCTCCTGTTTCAACAGAATAGCCACATACGGCAACTTGAGCGCCTGCGCTACGGTGTTCACAATGGTCGACAACACTGCATCTGGAGCCAGCGTCGCCTCCAACCGCTGGCTCAACTGGGTGATGACGGAATAGGGTTCGTCGCGCTGACCGTAGAGCAGGCGGTTCACCCCTCGCTGCACCCAGGCGCGCACGGGTTGGAACAGCACGGCCACCAGCCCGGTTGCCACCAGCGAAATCACCAGATTCCCACTGCTGCCAATGAGTGCGCCCAGGGTTCCCACCACCAGCACGTACACTCCAACAACGCAGATGGAGAGGATGCCGTAGACCAACGTGCGATTGATGATGAGGTCGATATCCCACAGTCTGGAACGCACGATGGCGAAGCCGAGAGAAAGTGGGAGAAGAAGTAGGAGGAAATAGACAGCGGCACCAGCGATCACGGCAACAAGCGGGCCCGTCTGGGTGAGTACGGGAAAGAAAAGCGAGAGGGTCAGATTCACCAGGTACCCGCCCCAGCCCATGGAGATGCCATAGACCACCCACTTGGTCTGCTGACGTTGGGTGGGACTGGATACCCGCCGGTAGCGGTAGACCTGCACGGCGACGTAACTGCCAATCTGACCGAAAAAGATCAGGTCACTGAGCACCGGGGAGCGAGAGAACGGGTTAAAAGCAGAGAAAGGAAAGAAGGTATTCGCCTTGCTTGGGGTCTCGGGCTGGGCACTGTTCCGCAGCCGCCTCCTGTCCAGCTGGGTGGTGTGGCTGAGCTGGATCACCTCGGTCCTGGTGCTGGTGAGCGTCCCTGCGCTCTACGGGGGGGACCACCTGAGCGGGATCTACAGCGCCGACGGGCTGGTGGCCGAGGTCCTGGCCTTTCTGCCGCTGTACGTCTGGAGCCTTGCCGTGTCGATCGCCATCTTCCGCAAGCCAGCGACCGGGTAAGTCTCAGGACCTTCCCTTCAGTCTCGACGCGCGCGCTTTGGGCTGGCCCCACCTTTACCTTGCGTTTCGGTAATCTGGACATACCTGGCCAGGTCGAGGGTATCGATGACTACGAAGGAATAGCATCGCAGGCAGTGCCCATGCGAGTGGGGCGCCCGCCGCACCGTTCTGGTGACGTCAATCGAAGATCTGATCGCGATGAAGCGCACCAGTGGCCAGCCCAAGGACTGTAAATTGTAGAATTCTAAGTACAAGCTACCATGAATTCGTTCCAGCCCGAGCGGGAGGGAAAAGGAATAGAATGAGCTATCCTGAGAGAAAATCTCAGGAGACACACCGTCCATCCCGCACACACATTACACACAGGAGGTACAGTATGGCTGATCGCAAGTCGCTCCTCTTCTCAGCTGTTCTGCTGATAGCGGGGGAAGTTGTATATCAAGTGGCAGAGCTCTTCCATCAGGTCATTGATCGCCGCTTCTATCGCCGCAAGTATAATGCGACCCAGACGCTGGCTGCTTTCGGCGCTCGCTTGCAGCAGCGTGACGAGGTGGATCTGACGAAGCTCTCGGGTGATCTGCTGGCGGTCGTCCACCAAACGATGCAGCCTTCCCATGTCTCGCTTTGGTTGCGCCAAACTGCACCAGACAGACAACACCAGCTTACTCGGCTCAGCACTCCTCCTGCTCGCTAGAGATGGTGCGCGCAGGTCTAGGATATCACTCTGGAGCCTGGTCCAGAGCACGGGCCTGGCACCACCTTTGCGGGCTCGGCCCACACGCGGCTTTTCGGTTGATCGCTCATCCGTGTCGAGGCCTCGGACCCTCCGGTTCGCTTCGTGTATGACTGCCTGGACTACGGGGGCGCATACCGCTGATCGATACTGCTGGCAAGAGAAGGAGTGGGGACACGGCTGCGCTGTTAGCTGGAACGGCTCCAAGGGCCATGATGGATGCGCCTGGCTCACTACCTACACTGTGACAGCCCCGGCCCCAAGTCATTGCCGTAACTTGTAACCGCCCAGTTACCCGTCGTGGTGTCCTCTTGTAACGTCAGGCGGAGCTGGTAAGGCTGCTTGAGCTTTTGGCGGGTAATGCTATAAGTATAGCTTTGAGTATGAGTGCTATCATCTACGCTTGCGCTGCCGGGCACCTGGGTATAATTTGTGATGGGGCCGTAACAATTATCGTCATTTATTGCCAACTGCTTAAACTCTTCGGGGGTCATCTCCACGGTAATAGCGGCGCCAAGATCGCTATAGGCCTCGTCGTAATTGCGACTGGAGAGAGCCGCCAGAAAATCGGCCGCTGCTGCCGCTCCACCACTGGCAGTATTGGCTGCATTAATGAGGTTCACGGCAGCATATCCGATAGCACAGGCAAGCAGCCCACAAATGATGAAGATGGCGCCAAGCCAGAAGAGACGCCGCCTCCGATTTTTCAAGGTAGGAGCCTGGTGCCGCGGTCGTGCTACACGCCGTTCCGGAGGAGGCTGATCCACTCGGATCATGCCAGGAGGCCGCTGCGGGATCGCGCGATGCTTTCCCCTACCATTGACGGAGGCGGGTTCCGGGCTGACAAACCATTCCCTGGGTTCTTTACCTGAGTCTTGTCGTCCTTGCATGCTTTGTCCTCCTACCGGTGAAGACATGATCTTCTGAAGGGCTGCATTCTATTCGAACATGATAATTCCAGCGAGTTTCACATGAGCGCGCTGCAATTGTTCCTGTGCTTGCTTTGCCTCTGTGCGTGTCGTATGCCTCGTTGCAATGGTCAGAAAGGTCTGCTCCACCAGCGCACCGATTAACGATGCATCAGCACTGCTTAGCACGGGTGGACTATTAAAAATAACGATACCTGTATTGGCTTCTAGCTCTTCCACCAGGTGACGAATGTTACAAAGCACTTCTTCCAGCCTCGGTGAGAGCAAGAGAGCGCTTCCCTGCGCTTTTGCCGTGCCTGCACAGAGCAGGCGCAGAGCAGGGACAAAGGTCGTTTGCAAATACGAGTCTACTTTCTGTGGCGTAATCACCTCTTCTGCCAGTAGCTCACCCAAACCCGCGCTCTGACTCAGGCCAAAACGCTGCTGCAACCGGGGGTTTCTGATGTCTGCATCGACAAGGATAGTCGGGGTGCCGCTTTGAGCTGCCACAATAGCCAGATTTGCTGCCACTGCCGTATAGTCGGCATAAGCTATAGGCGTGGTAACGAGCAAGGTATGGTATAGCGGCGTAGATGATTCCTTTGTAGAATCATGATCCCAGGTTGAGCGGATATTTACGTATAACGTACGGTAAGACTCGCTAAAAGCACTGCCTGTATCATAGTCTGTGAGCAACGTAAATTGCTCATCCGGGGGAATACCCACGACAGAAGCTCCTTATTCAATGTGCCAGACGACACCCAAAGAGAGAAATCAAGTAACACTGGCTTTCCCCTTTGCCCGTTTCGCCCACTGTACTATAGACTTGGTTCTACTATTTTGTCAAGTCAAAAGCCTCCTTTATAGAACTTCGTTGGCTTGACAAAATGTAGGGACGAGGACGTGCTGGATAAATCCGCACTCTACAGCCCTCGCCCAGCTTGCCAGGCTCTCAACTACGCTGCAGGTGACTGTAGACGCTGCTTTGATTTAACCTGTGCCTTTGCTGGTGGCAACTCCCCGTAAATGGGAAGCTGGAGCAGGTCTGCCGCCTCTTCTTTGCCATAGATACGATCATCAAGGTAGTCGGCAAGGAACGTGAGCGCAATCCCAACAATGAGTGCTACCAGCAACAGTATGGCAAAGGTGGCCGCCTTTTCTGTAAAAGTGCCTGGCACTTTTACAGGATTTGTCGCGTCACTGATCACCCGCGCTGACACTGCCGGTTGTACATTCGTGTCAGATGAGGAATGCGCTGCATTGTTAGTGATCACATAGTCGAGAAACGTGCCGATATTGTTTGTGCTCACATCGCCGACGGCTTCCGCGATGGCCCATGCTCCTGCAGGGGTAGTCCATGTGACATTCACCGTCACCAGGCTGTGATCATTCGTAGCATTCAGTGCTGCGCCGATGGCAGCAGGATCCTGCCAGTTGCCAAGGTCGGGATTGGGTCCGTAGCGTTGTATGATCTGGCTCATATCGAGGCCTACCTGCTGCGAGACCTGCGTATCAAACTCTTTCGATGTCAGGATAGGTCCTTTCACAAGCGTGTCGGCCAACGCTTCCGAGACCGCGATGTTGTCGGCATAGCTGGGGTCTGTCCCCTTGGCGCTCGCCTGCAAACCAATCTGGTAGGTAATAGTGGATTGGTATTCTGATAACCCGCCAGGATGCCTGCCTACGTGATAGTATTCATAGCCAATATAGAGGACAACTACTCCCACAATGAGGGCCACCAACCATATGCGGCGCCAGATAATTGTCCAATAGGCTCGTAGTTCCATGATATAGTCGGACCTTTCGTCTTGTTACAACACTAATTCATTCGTTGGTGTGCGCAGTTCCTTTGGCTTCCTTTCGTTCATCTTGGCCTCGATGAATTGCAAAATGCGGCGATGGAAGCGCGGCATATCAAACTCCAACGCGTGGCTACGAATAGTCTGTGGTTCGTATCTACGTTCATCAAATGAGACTAGCGCTGTTGCCAGGCTATCCACGGTCTGCTCATAGAAAAATACCCCTGTAATCCCCTCCACGACCGAGGCCAGGGCGCCCCCGCTGCCATAGGCGATGACGGGTCGCCCGCAGGCCTGCGCCTCCAGCGGCGTGATGCCAAAATCCTCTTCTCCCGGGAACAGCAGCGCGCGGCAGCGCGCATAGTAATGCAGCATGTCCTGGTCAGAGAGCCTGCCCAGAAAACGGATGGTCGGGCCCGCCAGCCTCTTGAGACGCTCCAAATCGCGCCCGGCGCCAATGATTACCAGGGGCAGGCGCAGCCGGTTACACGCCTCTATTGCCAGGTCGATGCGCTTGTAGGGTATCAGGCGGCTGATAATGAGAAAATAATCTTCCACTTCTGTGGCCGGATCGAAGGAGAAGCGGCTTACCTCCACCGGCGGCGGAATCACCACGGCGTCTCGACGGTAATATTTCTGAATACGCTCGGCTACTATGGGCGAATTGGCAATGAAGTGATCAACCCGCATCGCGCTCACCTGGTCCCACACGCGTAATCCGGTAATTAGCAAAGGCAGAACGCGCCGTGCCATACCGCCTAATTGTTCGCGTTCCACGTACTCGCGGTAGTTCCAGCACCAGCGCATAGGCGTATGACAGTAGCAAATGTGCATTGTCCCGGGGCGAGTAATCACACCCTTGCCAAAGGCGCTTGAACTGCTGAGCACAAGCTCATAATCGCGCAGGTCCAGGCTCTCCATCGCAAACGGGTAGAAAGGCAGGTAAGGCTGGTGATGTCTCGTTACCAGGGGAAACTTTTGCATGAAAGAAGTGCGGATATCCATCTCCTTGAAAGCTGGATCAACGCGCTGCTGGTCATAAATGGAGGTGTAGATAGGCGCATCCGGGAATATTTGGTGAAAGGCCATGACGACGCGCTCTGCGCCTCCCATTTGATTGAGATAGTCATGAACTAGCGCTACTTTCATCAATATGCTCCTCGGCCGAATAGAACGGCCGGAATGGTGCGTAGGAGGACCTGGAAGTACAGCCGTAATGACCAGTTCTCTATATAGTAAAGGTCCATCAACACTCCTTCATCGAAGCTGATGTCGCTGCGTCCTCGTACCTGCCACAGCCCGGTGATGCCGGGTTTGATGGCCAGCCGCCCTTTTTGCCACTCCTCGTATTGCGCAACCTCGCTGGGAAGGGGCGGGCGCGGCCCTACCAGGCTCATCTCTCCGCGAATAACGTTGAAGAATTGGGGAGTTTCGTCAAAACTCCTGCGACGCAAGAATCTGCCCATGGGAGTGATGCGCGGATCGTCGCGTATCTTGAAGAGCGGCCCCTGGGCCTCATTCTGAGCCATCAAGGATGCCTTTAACTCATCTGACCCTTGGTACATGGTGCGGTATTTGTACATCTGGAATGGTTTGCCGTTCAGGCCTATGCGCGTTGTTTTGTAGATGGGCTTGCCGCGCGAATCGAGGCAGATCAGCAGCGCTATGCCCAGCCAGATGGGAGAGAAGGCTACCATCAGCACTGTCGCTACCACGATATCCACGACGCGTGTAATAGCGCGTTGTACCGAGTTGAGCGATACTTGCTTGATGCTGATCAGCGGTATGCCTTCAACTGCCTCCATATCGATGCGCGATAAGCTCAACTCATAGAGATCCGGCACGAGTTTGAAAGAGGCTCCCACGCGCTCGCACAGGCGCACCGTTCGGATGGACTGCTGGTGCAGGTGCGCAGGCAGAGCAATGATGACCTCGTCGATCTGCATCGAGCGGATCACCATGCCCAGGTCCTCCAGCGTCCCTAGCATTTTAAAGCGCCCGAAGTCGCTTGGCGGCTCATCCATATCGTGCAGGAAGCCAACAATAGAATAGCCCAGGCTGGGGTTCGCGGCTATATGCTGCATGATCATCTTGCCCAGTCGTCCTGAACCGACAACCAGCATCCGCGTCTCGGCAAACCCCACGCGATAAAGCCCACCCATGATTCCTGAGACGATCAAGCGTCCCATACAGAGTACAACGATGGCCATCAACCACACAAATGGTACCAGCAGGCGTGAGTTAGAAGGCGGCTGGAAAACAAAGTAATAGGTAATCAGGAATGCCATGCCCATCGTCGTTGAACTGGCAATCGTCCACACCTGGCGAAACCAGGTGCCGGTAAGCCGGATGTTATAAAGACCCCGCACGGCAAAAATTGCAATCAGGCCAACCACGATACCTATCTCGAGCGCTACAAAGCTGCTATAAGGCGCAAATACATCTTTCTCGTGCGGGCTGAGCGCTACTCCGCTCAAAATATTGCGAATAAAGTAGTGTAAATTAGTCTTATTAAAGAGCACTTTATAGCGGAGATAGTAAGCTGCAGAGAAAGCCAGGGTCACCAGCAGCGCGTCCAATAAGAGTATAGAGATAACCTCAATAATATGCCACTGGTGACGGTACGAGCGCCGCCGCGAGAGCACCTTCGTTATCTGCCCGGATGCTCCTCCCATCGTATCTACGCTTCCTGCTCGTTCCCTGGTAGTGCTGGTATTGCTTGTTTGTGACAGTTTGCCGCTATTCACGTTTAATTACATCCTACTAAACGAATGAGACACGTCGTGAGCGAAGTCGTGAGCTGTGCAGCGCTGCTGCCTGTTCGTACACGCCAACCGTTCGCTCTGCCATCGCTTGCGCAGAGAATCGCTGCGCCGCCACCGCTGCCATAGCGCGACATCGCTGGCGGAACGCTTGATCAGTTAACGCTTTGTAAAGCGCTTCTGCCATTGCTTCCACGCTATATGGTTCAACACACAACGCTATATCGCTTCCTGCTTCAGGCAGGCTAGAAACATTTGAAGTAACAACGGGAATCCCACAGGCCAGTGCCTCCACTACCGGCAGACCAAAGCCCTCGTAAAGCGATGGATACACAAAAGCAGAGGCCGCAGAATACCATAATTTCTGCTCGCTTTCGGCAACAAAGCCGGGGAAAATTACCTCCCCTTGCAGGCCGAGCTGTGCAATCTTCTCGTAAATCGCCTCGTAGAACCAGCCCTTTCCTCCCGCGAGTATAAGCTTTTCTGTCCGGGCGTACGCTCTGCGCAAATATGCATATGCTTCGATGAGGGTAGTAATATTCTTCCGTGGCTCCAACGTTCCCAGGTAAAGCAAGAAGTCCTCTGACAGACCATGTTTCTGGCGAAAGGCGTTGATCTCTTCCTCTGCTGCCATACTTGAAAAACGCTCATCGATGGATGAATAAACCGTCTGCAAGTGCCCGGCAGGGATGCCCACGAGTTCAATGGCATCTTGTTTCGTGCTCTCCGAGACGCTGATAATCATCGTCGCCCGCTGCAAACTACGTATGGTAAAGGTCCGGTGGTACAGCCGCTTTGCGCGCGTCAATACCTTCGGAAAGCGCAGGAACGCTAAATCGTGCAGTGTGACGACTCCTGCACTGGTGCGCGGTAGCAGTTCCGGGAGCACGTTGGCTGGCGAGTGCAAGACATCGATGTGTTTCTGGCGGATCAGTGATGGCAGAGTAAACTGCTCCCACGCAATCCTGGACGTCGGCTGCGCTTCTGGCCATGGAACAGGAACATAGGTAATCTGGGCATGTCGAGCCGCAAGGCGCTCTATCACATCTTGTCCATTGACAAACACAGTATATTCGTGCTTACCAGGCCATTTAGCTAGTGCTGTTAGCAAAGAACGTATATGGTGGCTGATGCCGCCATTTCGATAATTTTGACTGAATGATAACAACTGGGCATTGATACCTACGTGCATGTCCGCATGATCTCCTCATTCTGATAACGTGCCTGGAATTTGCAAGGTAACAAGCCTATGCTTTTTCGCCCCTTTGCCACTCCAGGTGGTTGTCTCGGAAAAGAGGATAAATCTCGCCGCGTGCGTAGAGTGTACTGAGCGCCGATTGTATGGTCGTATTGTATAGAACGTATTGTGAGAGTGTATTGATGGTTGCATTCTGTCGACTCGCAACGGCGCTCAAGATATCAGCACCCTGGCGAGGCTCTCCATCAGCAAGTGCTGCCCGTATATTATCTAGTATACTCTCAAGACGTGCGATGGTATATTCAATGGCCTGGCCGGCCTGTTCTGTTGAGGTATAAATCTCGCCATGTCCCGCAACTATATGCTTAAATACAGCAATTTGTGTTTTCAGCGTAGTAAGCGTCGTAAGTCCTGCCTGCACATCGCTATAGAACGGAATGCGATGCTTATCGAGAATCTCAGGCACCAGGAATGTATCACCGGCAAAGAGGGTATCGCCGAATGCAACTCCTACCTGTTCTGTGCTGTGTCCCGCCAGGGTCATGACCTGTAATGGAATGTAATCTACTTCCTGCTCGTTCCCTTGCAGGATGGTATCTGCCAGGCAAGGCTTTGCCAGCAGGAATTTGTGTTGCAGCTCGCGTGGCGGCTTTGCGCCGCTGAAAAGATAGAGCGGTTCCAGGATAGGGCCTGACATCACGGCAGCCTCGACACGAGTAGCATATACCTTCAGACCTGTCTGCTGTATGAGGTAATGCGCGCCGCCGAAGTGATCAGCGTGGGCATGAGTGACCAGTAATGCCGTAGGCGTGAGATCGAGCTTCTTCAACTGCTTGAGGATGTCGCGCCCGGCATCTTTGTCGAGGCCGCTGTCGATAATGAGGCAGCGCCCTTCATATGCAATAATGCCAATGTTAGCCCCGCCCTGTATGACCCATGTATTTTCACCTAGTGGTATAAGTTGCATTTCCTAAACGGAACCTCCTGCCATATGTCCTATCTCTTGCAAGCTTAGATAGCAAAGAGTATACTCATCCTCAGAGGTGCAGTATTTAGGCTTGCTCAAGAACGTTATGACCCGCGAAAGTGGATAGTACGTTGCGTTTTTCTCTGCATCGGTGTATTATAACCTAAAGTTCCGGTGACTGGTAGTGGCGCCATGCTACTATTTTAGAAAGAGCATCCCGAAGGTGGATGCCGGTATAACGCACAAATCGAGTGGGGGTACCCATCAGGGATACTCCACTGTACGGGAGAAGAGCGCGTTGGCCACCAAACAACTTCGTATCGACGTTGCGCAGCTAACAGATGTTGGTCGTAAGCGTGAACACAACGAAGATAATATGGCATATGTCATCCCGAAAGACCCGCAGGTGATGACAAAGAAAGGCGCGTTGTTCATTGTTGCCGATGGCATGGGCGGACATGCGGCAGGTGAAGTTGCGAGCGAGATCGCCGTAGACACGGTGAGCAACGTGTACTATCAGGATGACAGCGACGATGTGGCTGTTTCTTTGCTGCATGCGATTAAACGTGCAAATACGTCGATCCACCAGAGAGCCGCAGAGAACATGTCGCGTATTGGCATGGGGACAACATGCGTCACTGCCGTCCTGCGCGGCGATATGGCCTACATTGCCAACGTTGGTGACAGCCGTGCCTACATTATACGCAGTAGCCATGTTCGCCAGGTATCGCAAGATCACTCGTGGGTGGCCGAGCAGGTGCGTGCCGGAATATTAACAGAAGACCAGGCTCGTACGCATGCGCAAAGGAATGTGATCACCCGTTGCCTGGGCACGCAGGCAGATGTCGAGGTAGACGTTTTTGCTGAGTCCTTACAGGAAGGCGACTCTCTGGTACTCTGTACGGATGGCCTGTCTGGACTTGTGAGTGATGAAGACCTGCGGAGGATCGTCGACCAGTTTGTGCCCCAGGAAAGTGTCTATCACCTGGTCGAACGAGCAAACGAGAACGGTGGTCCCGATAATATCACCGCCATTGTTGTGCGTGTGCAGGAGGTTGGTCGCGAACAGCCCAATGGGCATCGCCCTGTTCCTGTTGGCGGATATTCATTTGGTACAGAGGCAAGGACAACGGGACCACTTGGCACGGTGCCGTTGACGTTCCCTATACAAGCCGGTAATAGCCGCAGCAGCCCCCTGCGTATTTCCAGTGGGCCACTGACAGCTTCTGATATCGATACTGCTCCACAGCCCGTCATACGTGCTCCACGTACCAGGCGTGGCCGCCTGTTCTATCCAACGCTGGGATTGATTATCCTGCTGCTCATAACAGCGGCAGGTGGAGCAGCTTATCTGCTCTTACACACTAATACTGGCCCTGATGTAACGCAGTCATTGCAACAGGCTCGGTCGCTGATCACCCGAGCCAAAAGCGAGGTGAGTACCAATCCCGCTCTGGCATTACAGCAGCTCGCCTCTGCTCAGAAGACATTGCAGGGCTTATTGAGCAGTCAATTGAGTGATACCCAACGCACCCAGGCTACTGGCCTGCTGCAAGGCGACCTTACGACCACGGCCAGGGCTGCCATCCGTACCTACAACCAGCATACTCTGGTCACAGCTTTGCCTTGCCCCTCAGTATCTACCGCGACCACGATCAATGATGGCAGTACCGGAACGCATGCCCAGCGCCTTGCTACGGCGCAGAATATCACCTATGTCCTGGGCCAGGACGGCAAGTTGTATCAACTCAAACAGCTCGGCGGCCAGACCAGTCTTGTCAGCCCGCTCACCTTCCCCGGCAATGCACAGTTGATCGACTTCACCAGCAGCGATATAGAGCTGGCAGTCCTTTTGAAACAGGGTACGACCAATAGTTATGCGCTCGGCCTCCTGTTGCCGGGCCAGCAACAACTGAAAACGCTTGCCTCCATCGACAAAGCCTTGCTTGTCAATGGTCAAAGTCCGACCCTGGTAGCAGCGCGGGGTGCCGATGTCTACGTGGTCCTGACCTCTCCCCCGGCAGCCAATGCCGCTCAGAATGCGCTGATCCTCGATTTTACGATTGACCCGGCCAAGGGCACGCTCAAAGCTGGTCCAAAGGGCACGCAGCTCGCGCTCTCGTCGAACCTGGTCAGTATCGCGGCCTTCCCTAATCGCTTGCTCTTCCTGTTGCTGGCCAACGGCTCCGTGCAGAGCCTGCAATTGACCAATACAAGCCCGGCGCCCTTACCCGTCAAAGCGCCGTCGCCCACTAATGTCCTGGTACAGTCACCCATTGCTCCTTCCCTTGGGATAAGCGAGGCGGCATTCACACCGGCGACACCAGTTCCAACAGTTTCTACTTCTGACGTGCAGACAGGTTCTACGCAGTTAACGGTCTCGAGTACGGCATCCCTCACGACCAACACGCTTGGCAGCTCCCCCCATCTCTACATCGCCGATACAGCCAATCATCGCGTCCTTGACCTCCAGCCTGCTCCCACCGCCGGCACCGGCAATCCCGTCACGCTCCAGCTCGTACGGCAATACGTGTCGTCTGACCTCTTCGCGCAGATGAAAAGCCTGGCGCTGAACTCCAGGAGTGGCGCTGCCTATGTTCTGGCCCAGAAAACTGCGTCTGTGTTTAGCCTCGTTGCCATCGACACGAATGCGCAAGTTCAGGATACATGCGTCTAGTAACGCATCACAGGACTCTCATCAAACTGATACCAGAGTATGATGGAAATAGAAGTAGCAACGAAAGGAGAAGCGACGGAGGCCTTCCTTCTGCTTTATAACCGGGAGGCAAGTGAACTGTCAAGCTTGATTTGACAAGAGAAATGTAGTGGCACCCCTTGCGGGTGCCAGGCATCACTTGACGACCTACTAGGCTATCTGCCGCGAGTTCTGAATACTGTGGGTTTTGAGGTATTTTTTCGTACGCACACGTGCGGCGAGTTAAACATAAATAATATTGGGCAAAAAGTGACACTGGCGGGTTGGGTGAATCGCCGTCGAGATCACGGAGGCCTCGTCTTTCTAGATATCCGCGACCGCTATGGCATAACACAGGTGATTTGTGATCCTGAACGCTCCCCGGAAGCCCATAGAGTCGCTTCCGAGCTGCGTTCGGAGTATGTTATCCAGGTGACTGGCGCCGTCGCCCGTCGCCTCCCAGGCACGGAGAATCCGAACTTGAGCACAGGATCGATTGAGGTGGTCGCCGAACAGATACAGGTACTCAATCCAGCACGTACAACTCCATTCCCCATCAGTGACAATATCCAGGTGGACGAATCTTTACGCCTCAAATATCGTTACCTTGACTTGCGACGTCCCAGGATGCGCGACAATATCGTGCTGCGTCACAACGTCGTAAAAGTCATCCGCGATTACCTGGATGAGCGGGGTTTTCTAGAGATTGAGACGCCGATCCTCATGAAGAGCACGCCCGAGGGAGCACGTGACTATCTTGTTCCAAGCCGGCTCTATCCTGGTGAGTTCTACGCGCTGCCGCAATCCCCGCAGCAACTCAAACAATTACTGATGGTGGCAGGGCTGGATCGCTACTTCCAGATTGCTCGCTGTTTCCGCGATGAAGATCAACGCTCCGATCGCCAGCCGGAGTTCACTCAACTCGATGTAGAGATGGCGTTCGTCGCTGAAGAGGACGTGATGTCCCTCATCGAAAGCCTGTTGATCCACCTGATCGAGAAGACCACGCACAAGCGTATCAAACAACGGCCTTTCCCGCGTTTGAGCTACCAGGCTGTCATGGATCGCTACGGTACAGATCATCCTGACCTGCGCTTTGACCTGCCGCTGCTAGAGATATCGGACCTGGCTTCTGCCGGGAACTTTGGCGTTTTCAAGAGCGCGTTG
>WNGH01003426.1_pt1 | contig 19417 bp, 15 predicted proteins | sample 5400631 | NCBI WGS metagenome assembly WNGH01 (sample SAMN13153373, study PRJNA577476) | soil metagenome | isolation source: 115 cm soil or saprolite under Garry oak tree replicate 1 | place: USA:California | collected 2016-06-15
CTGTAGACGGAGATGCACGGTTTCATTGGTTAGGACGGTATCTATAAAAGCGGGCGGCGTGTAGTCTCTGCGATATTGCTCGAAAGCGGCCGACAGGCATTTTAAGATCGCCGTCGCATCTTCGCTCGTAGCGGTACGAATCACAATATTTACTGGCGAATCCATTCTCGATGCGATTCTACCGTGGTGAAGTCGAGAGTAGCTCGCTGAGTCAGCGCAGGTTAGAATCGAATGCTAGTGAGGTGATCATGAATCGTGTGTTGATAAGTTTTCTATTACTGATTGCAGCGGCGCAGCCGGGCAGCGGACAACAACAACCAACTGCTCCCATGGATTGCCATCATGGGGCGGCGGAGAAACATTTTGACCGGATTCTGATCGTGGTTTTGGAAAATCAGGCCTATGTATCGGCTATTAAGGATCCCTACCTGAAACAATTGGCTGACGAAGGGCTTGAGTTCACGAATTACAGAGGGGTGGAGCATCCGTCTTATCCGAATTATCTGGCAATGATAGCGGGGAGCACTTTCGGTCTTCATGGGTGGTTTGGGGATAATCAAAAGAATTTTCCCGACGATGAGAAACATCGAACGATCGGGGATCTGATTGAGTGGAAGAATTATGCGGAGGATTGTCCGGCGAAACCTGGACAGCCACCTTATTTAAAATCGACTTTTAGAAAGTATGCGCGGAAGCATGTGCCCTTCCTGAGTTTTAAGAAGATCCAGAAAAAGGGGTACGAGAATGTTGTCGGGGTAGACACCAAGGATCCCAACAACGCTTTTGTCACGGATGTGAGCAATTCACGTAAAGATCAGAAAGACAGCCAGCACAAGAATCTCCCTACCTTCATGTTGTATACGCCTAACATGGACGATGATGGACACGATACGAATCTTGCGACAGCGTCCCGCTGGTTGAAGAACTTTCTTGAAAACTGGTTTCCTCCCGAGGCTCGCGGCGGCACCTTGACGGTCATCACCTTTGATGAAGGCGAGCCGCCGGAGGAGGAGTCGAATCACATCTACACCATATTTTTGGGCGACATGGTGAAAAAGGGGCAAAAGATAAATACTCGTTATGATCATTTTGATCTGCTGCGGACGGTTGAGAATAATTTTGGCTTGGTGCAATTGAATTACGGGGATTGCAAAGCTACCGGGATGACTGGGATTTGGAAATGACGGCGGCTGGAAATGAGGATACTTCCGCGGCGGGAAACGCGCCTCTTCCCTGCTGTAAAGTTTTTAGCCTTTGTTGCCGATGAAGATTGCAAGGACCGATTTGCTCTTCCCCGTGGGCCGTCTGGGCATTGCTGGTAATGATACTTTTGTACCCAAGGATTGGCCTTTTGCTCCTTTGCCAAGGCCCGAAAGCCAAGCCAGAATAGGGTTTCACGGCACGAATGACTCCGGTTATGGACGAATCGCTGGAAACCGCTGTTTCTGCCATACCTCGCAGCAGGAAATTTTCCGCCCGGGTTGCCCTGGTTGACCTCAAGGAATCGACTGGAAAAGTTCTGCGTGACTGCTTTAAACAGTTTGGCATTGAAACGCTGGTTGTTACCGACAATGCTGTGGAGCGTTTGCCTCGGGAAAAATTCGAAGCCTGCGTATTGAAGCTTAGCCCAGGAGCCGAGTTGGTCATGGACTCCGTACGAAGATCTGCTTCCAATGGCAAGATGGTGATCTACGGGCTGGGCGGCAGTGCGCAAGAGGCGATGCAGTATTCCAAGTACGGAATAAACGCAGTTTTTCACGAGCCGGTGCAGCGCCCGGCAGTGCTGAAAGTGGTGCGGGCCACGCAGATGCTTGTGGCGCACGAATTTCGACGTTATCTGAGGATTCCGGTGATTACGGAAATTTCGGTTGCAACTGCTGACAACAAGCGGCGGTTTAACGCCATTAGCCAGGAAGTCAGTTCGGGAGGCATGTCCATTAGGAGCGACGAGGAAGTGCCGCTCGATCAAGCTTTGGAGATTTCATTTGCGCTTCTCACGCTGCCCCGCATATGGGTGCGTGGTACCGTGTGTTGGGCCAAACCTTCCAGTAAGAATTTCGGCATTCGCTTCGATCTCCAGGATGAGCGACGTCTGCGGATCAAAGAGTGGGTCGAAGGTTATCTGGCAGATTAAAACGTTCATCTCCGGTAAGCCTCATATTTCCAATTCGCGCGATACAAAAATTCTCATAACTGTTAATGGATAAATCAGGTCATCACTGTATTGTTTCCGCCTTCAAGCACAGTCTACCCTGCAATAGGACTCCGGTTTTGTCTGCCGATGGCGAGAGCGGAGTCCTGAATGAAGACTTATCTCTGATAAAGGAGACATCACTCATGAATGAGGATCGAGTGCAAGGCAAATGGAAACAGATGAAGGGCGCGCTGAAGTCTCGCTGGGGCAAGCTGACCGACGACGATCTCGACGTCATTGAAGGACAGAAAGATCAATTGGTCGGCAAAGTCCAAGAACGATATGGGATCGCGAAAGACGAAGCGCAAAAGCAAGTGGATGAGTGGAATCGAGTGAATCGAGACGCTGAAATGCGGGAAGCGGAGGCTGAGCGGCAACGTAAGGCCAGCTAGTCAATAAATCCCCACAAAGGAGTCGCCGGCGCGGCTCCCTTTTTTTTTGGATGTTTGTGTCCCTTCATGAATCCGCGCGGCGCATGTAGAATCAAATCCAGCAATGGCCGGCGTTTCCCAACTGATTCAGATTGAAGCTTACCCTGTGCCGCGGCAGGCAAAACCAGCATGGCTGAAAGCCAAGGCTCCGGTTGGCGATAACTTTCACAATTTGAAGAAGCTGGCGCGCGGCTTGGGATTGCATACAGTTTGCGAGTCGGCGCAATGTCCGAATATTGGTGAGTGCTGGAACCACCGCACGGCAACTTTTATGCTGCTCGGGGATATCTGCACCCGGCGCTGCGGATTCTGTGCTGTGCCCAAAGGCAGACCTGGGCCAATCGATCTGGACGAACCACGGCGTGTTGCGGAAGCGGTTGCGAAGTTGGGATTGAAGCATGCGGTTGTGACCAGCGTGAATCGCGATGACGATAATGTGGGCGGCGCGCGGATTTTTGCCGGGACCATTCGTCAGGTTCGTGAGCTTTCGCCTGAGTGTCGTATCGAAGTCCTGATTCCTGATTTTCAGGGTCTGGATGAGGCGCTGAAGATTGTGCTCGATGCACGCCCCGACGTTCTGAACCATAACACCGAGACGGTTCCGCGGCTGTATCGTGTTGTACGCTCTGGGGCGCGCTATGAACGCACGCTCAGGCTATTGGAGAACGCGAAGAAAATTTCTCCTGGGATGGTCACCAAGTCAGGGGTGATGGTCGGGCTGGGAGAGACTATTACGGAATTAGTGGAAGTATTTAGTGATCTTGGCCAGCGTGGGGTGGACATCCTGACGGTTGGCCAATACCTGCGCCCGTCACGCGACCATCTTCCGATCGCGCGATTCTATACGCCTGATGAATTTCAATATCTGAAAAGCGAAGCGCTGCGCTTCGGCTTCCGTCATGTCGAATCCGGCCCGCTGGTGCGCTCCAGTTATCATGCGCACGAGCAGGCCGAAGCCACTTCGACGATTATCTAGCCAGGTTCAAACCCCGCTACCAAACACGGCAGGCATTCTGCCGAACCATGGCTGCATTCGGCTTGCAGTGGTATGCCTCCCGGAACTCGGGCATGTTGGAGACGACGCCATTGACGCGCCATCTTCCTGGGGAGTGCGGGTCTACTGTGACCAGCATGCGCGATAAAGCTTCAGTGCGGTTCTGGCACCAACCGTTGGCCCATCCCAGAAAGAATCGCTGCTGCGGGGTGAGGCCATCGATTGCGGCGGGTTGCTTGCCCGCCAGCGTGCTCAGAAGCGCCATGTAAGCGATGCGCATCCCTCCGTTGTCGGCCACGTTTTCTCCCAAGGTCAAAGGACCGTTTACTTTCAAGTCATCGATGGCGGTAAAGTTGGAGTACTCATCTGAAACGCACTTGGTCCGCTGATCGAATTCCTTCTTGTCTTGCTCCGTCCACCAGTTGCGCAGATTGCCTTGAGCGTCGAATTGGCTACCTTCGTCGTCGAAGCCGTGAGTAAGTTCGTGGCCGATGACAGCGCCGATGCCGCCAAAGTTCATGGCATCGTCTGCCTGGTTGTCGTAAAACGGAGGCTGCAAAATTCCCGCCGGGAAGGTGATGTTATTCAGTTGCGGATTGTAACTGGCATTGACGGTGCTGGGTGGATACGGCCAGTCATTCTTGTCCACGGGTTTGCCAATTTTATTTAGCTGGCGCTGGAACTCGAACTCATTCGCTCGTAATGAATTGCCCAACGCATCGCCACGCGCAATCTTGAGGCTGCTGTAATCGCGCCACTTGTCGGGATATCCGATACGATTACTAATAGCCTGCAGCTTAACCACGGCTTGTTTCTTGGTTTCTGGACTCATCCAGGAGAGGCTCTGAATGTCCTCTCCCAGGGCTTTTTCGAGCGCCTGCACCATTTTTAGAGTGCGGTCTTTGCCTTCAGCGCCGAAGGTCAGTTCGACGTATTTCTGTCCGACCGCTTCTCCTAAATCGCCATTGGTATAGCGTACGCAGCGCTTCCAGCGTGGGCTTAGCTCTTTCGTTCCGACCAAGGTCTTGGAAAAGAAATTGAAGTTTTCATTCACGAACTTTGTAGGAAGCAGGGCGGCATTGCCATGCACCACGTGCCAGCGCAAATAGGTCTTCCAGTCATCCAGAGAAGCAGTTTTTACGACCGAGTCCATCTGTTTGAAAAATTCGGGTTCGGTTACATTCACCACTTGCGTGGCAGGCGCACCAATTCCTGTCAGGTAAACGTTCCAATTAAAGTCGGGACTCAGGGCTGCGAGGTCTTTGGCTTCGAGTTTGTGATAGACCTTGTTGGGGTCGCGACGGCTGACCCGATCCAGGGCGCCTTTGGCGAGTCCGGTTTCGATATCCATTACCGATTTAGCTTCTGCCGTTGCTTTGGCGGGAGCGTCGCCGAGTAATTCAAACATTTTCTGGACATGGTCTACGTATTGCTTGCGCAATTCCACGGACTTGGCATCATCTTTGACGTAGTAATCGCGATCGGGAAGTGCCATTCCTCCCTGATCGGCTTCTGCGATGGTCTGGGTCGCGTCCTTGAAATCCTGATCGGAGGTAAAGGTGAACACGGCACCGACGGCTTGGCGGTGTAGCCGAACCAGCTCCTTCGCCAGGTCGGCTTTAGAATTGAGGTCCTCGATGGCCTGGAATTCGTCGGCCAGGGGCCGCATGCCGGCTGCTTCGATTGCGGCTTCGTCCATGCAGGATTGATAATAGTCGCCGATTTTTTGTTCTACGGGGTTGCGTTTGGAATCGTTCGTAGAGTAATTCTCCAGGATTCCGCGAACAGTTTGTTCGCCGCGTTCCTCCAATTCGTTGAAACGTCCCCAGCTGGAATGATCGCCTGGGATCGGGTTCTGGGCTTGCCATTTGCTGCAAGCGTAGCCGTAAAAATCCGTGCAAGGATCGATATTTTTGTCGAGCATGTCCGCGGTGAAGCTGACATGCCCGGTCTGCGGCCGGGCGGCGGGCGCGCCAGATTGAGCCAGGGACAAACTCAGGAAGGCAAGCAAGAGCAAGGCAAGTACAAGTGAAGTAATTTTCAAAAAGCGCATGGTTGTTCCTCGCATAACAAGATTTTGTGTGCGCAGAAAAGCCCGCAGATTAAAGCGGCGCGGCACGATACGGCCAGGCAAAATCGAGAGCGCCCCAAGGTATTTAGACGATCCGCACAGGGAAACGTCACCCAGATATACGGAGCTATTAGCTCACTGGTTCCTCAAAAGATTCTGAAATGGATAGTCAGATACTTTTTCGGATTTTCGCGAATCGACTTGACCAGGTGGCGGGTTTCCACCAGCATCTGATCTGCATTGTTGAACAATGACGGATCCCGGAGCAGCTTCCCGGCTGTACCTTCCCCGGCCTCCAGACGATCGGTAAGAACCGAGATCTTGTTCATGGTGTTCTGCAACTTTCTGGCAAACTCTTCGTCTTTGGCCAATACGCCGAGCGGCCCTTTGCCAGCATTCACGTCATCGGTAAGTTTCTTCACGTTGGCGATGGTCTCGTTGGCGTTGTTGTAGAGGGTTGGGTCCTTGAGGAACTTGCCGGCGCTTCCCTTCCCAGCATTCAGGTCGTCGACCACTACATTCAGCTTGTCGATAGTGGCGTTGGCTTTGCGGTAAAGCTCATCGTCATTGAACAGTTTGCCCAGGGTACCTTCGCCTTGAGCGACCTTGTTAACCAATCCTTGGAATTCCGCCACCGTGGCGTTCAACTGGTTATAAAGTTTGGGATCGTAGATCAGCTTTCCGATAGAACCCTGGCCGCTCTCGACAAAAGCAATGATGCGATCGGCTCGCTTCAGCAGTGCATCCATGTTCTGTAGAGTGCTCTGGCCGGAGCGGACCATGTCCTGAAAATCGGGCCGTTCTCTGATGGGCAAGGAATCGCCGTTCTCAACCTCTGGGCCCTTGGCTTGCGAGCTATCAATATCGATGTAAGTCTCGCCCAGCACACCGGCAGTGGAAAGCGAAGCCTGCGAATCCTTGCGCAAGTTGAAGCGGTACTTTGAGCTCACCTTCATGGTGACTTGAACCGGGGTAAGTTGTTTGTCTTTGTCGCGAACAATGCGGATCTCGACCACGTTGCCGATATCCACGCCGTTCAAGCGCACAGGGGCTCCTTCGCGCAATCCGCTGGCGTTGTCGAAATAGGCCTTGAGATAGATTTTCTTGGTGAAGAGTCCCGCCGTGCCACTCATGAGAAAAATCAGCACCGCCAGCGTGATGCTGGCAAATAGCACCGTGATCCCGACTTTTAGTTCGGACCACTTCAACTGCTTATTGCTAGGCACGCGTTCTCCCAAGCAAGGTCATCGCGACGGAATACCCGGTGCTGCGTAGATACAGCTAGATTTAGTCATGAATCATAGCAGACCGCTGCGTGAGCTTCACGTTTTAAGCTCGCTGTAACTGTGGCGTCCTGGTCAACATTAAGGCAGCCAAATACGCGCTAGCGCCGCAAGCCAGCGTAATGTTCAGACCGAATTGAATTGCAATCACCATGGCTAAAACCGAACCCAGGACGCTGGAAGCCGCATTCATCGCCCATGCCCATTCAACGGCGTTTTCTCCGGCATGATTGGACCGCGACTCGGGAATATCTATCGAAACTAAGCTGAGGGCACGCAAGCCGGTAGGAAACGGCATCCCCATGGCAAATCCCAGTGGGACCAGAAGCGCAGCGCTGACCAGCAGTTTCGCTATGAAAGCCAGGCCAACGAGGGCATTTAGCAGTCCCGTCAGGATGAATACGTAGAGCACTAAGGCGGCAACGATTATTGTTAATGGCAACCATGCGCTACTGGCTTGGCCTAGCCATCGGCGGGAGGCGAGGCTGCCGGCGCCACTTGAAAGCAGGAGTAGGAAAACAACGACTGTCAGGGCGTAGGTGGGATGTCCGAGGAATAGAACGAAGCGCTGAATGAAGGCGATCTCCACCATAATGTAACCCAGACCCACAGCCACAAAGTACAGAAGTCGCACCCAGCGTTCTCGACGTCGTTGCCGCGCCGCCAAGGGAATCACGAGAAATGCGACCACAGCGATGACTGAAATGATTAGAACCATTCCCAGCACAGCCACGCCGAGGTTTACTTTCCAATCGATGCCCTGTTGCAAGGATTGTGGCCGCAGTATCTGGCCCAGCTTCAAGGTGAAGAAAAAGAATGGAGCGTTATCATTCACGGGGGCGACGTTGTAGGCATATTGGCGGGCGAATGCAGAAGGATTATTGCTCGCGATCAGGCTGGAAAATGGATTATCGCCGGCATCAGAGGGCCGGTAAAGCGCTACCAGGTTCGGATAGCGGTTCAGATGCTGCTCAATTGCATTTTCTTCTTGCTGGCTGAAAGCGCTTTTTTTGGCCAGCACGACTACGGGAAGGCCATCTTCGTCCAAATCCCCTTCCGAGACGACGATGAAGTTCTTCGCCGGATTTTCCACGCCCAAGCGGTGCAGAGCTTCCATCGCGACTGAGACCACACGTAAAGCTTCGCGCGGCTGTTGGAACTCCCATCGGGTGATGGCGATCATTCCGTCAGGTTTTAGATGCGCGAAATATTCCTGGAAGGCTTCCACCGTGTAAAGGCTGTTCTCGCTCAAGGCGAAGGCGCCGGCAGCGGTGGACGCCCACGTGTCCACCAACGTCATCTGGACCACGTCGAAGCTCTGTTTTGCATTGCGGACGAACGAACGCCCATCGGTGACGTGGACGTGAACCTCAGGACGCTGGTAAAGGTGATACGAATAATCGGCGTACCGGTCGCGCATGATGCTGTTGGCAATGATGGGATTGATTTCGATGCCGGTCACATCGGGACTGCCATTCGCCACCGCCCGCAGCACATCCACACCTCCGCCCGGACCGATGATCGCGTATTCACCATGTGGCCGCAGAACGTTGACCAGGGCCGGCGGGGCGGACATCAGGTTCCTCTGCCAGGATGTGTTTTGCCAATTTTTGGGGTCTGAATTCATGATGAAGGTATTGGCGTCGGCATCGATCACGATTACTTTGGCATTGTCCTGACGATCCACTTCTACCCGCGAAATTGCGTTCCAGCGGGCGAACTCCACCATCGTGGGATCGCGGAACGCGCCCTTGGCATAGACCACATCCAACAACCTTCCCGAATGATTGGCTGCAATCAGCCCCAGCAAGACGGAGGCAAGAGTAAGAGTGACGCGGCGGACATCAGCAGTCGTCGCCCACACGCTTCCGGCGACTGCCGCAATCAACGCGGCAAATAGAATCGTGTTAGGTCCGCCGAGAAAATTCAACAGCGGAACAATTCCCAGACAGGCCAGCGCGCCACCGCAGAGATCCGCACCATACAAGCGGGGAATGTGTCCGGACTCGCGCGCAAAGATGATGGAGAACTGCAGGCCGGTGAGGAAAAAAGGAATGGCGGAAGCGATGTAAATGACAGTCAGGCGGAGAAAATTTGACTGAGACAGCTCGAGCGAGACCGGAGTACGCAATACAACGTCCAGCACGAATGGTATGAGCAGCGCGTTGGCGACGGATAGCCATGCTGCCAGGTTGCGCGTCTCAAAGCGCGTCAGCCAAGTTTTTTTGAGGTAAGCGAAGACGCCGCCTGCGCCCAGCCCGAGCAATGCAATTGAAATGGCGAGGAAAGCGAAATGATAAAACAGGACAACGGAAAACAGGCGGGTGAGCGCTAATTCGAGAAGCAATGCGGCGAAGCTGCTCAACCCAATGCCGGCCAGCAGCGCACGATTCCCGGTTTTCCTAGCGGCGGAGGCTGGAAGCACGAGTGGAGTCTGGCTCATTGCGGGTGATCGGGCGACAGTCTAACAGACCGAGCAACGTCAGTTTTCAAGAATGACTTGGGCGATGGCTTGCTCGGCGGTGTGCGAGAGCGACAGCGCGACGTGAACGGCACCGAGTTTCGAAGCAACCTCCGCAGCCGTGCCGTGAAAAGAAATCGTGGGACGGCCTCCGGGCTGGCGGCAAACCTCAATATCACGCCAGCGAACGCCACGGCTCCATCCGGTTCCCAAGGCTTTCATGGCCGCTTCCTTCGCGGCGAATCGCGCCGCATAGCGTTCCACGCGATTGGCTTTGGAATCACAGTAGCGTCTTTCTCCTTCGGTGAAGACTCGGTGCAGGAAGCGTGCGCCGAAACGCTCCATGGCTTCCCCGATACGGTGCACTTCCGCGATATCGATTCCGGTACCGACAATCATGCGGAATTAAGTTAGCACAGGAGAGTGCGACCGATTAAAGCAGCCGATCTCCGCGATAGATGATCTGGTCATCGACAAGGCGCGCTTCAGCCATAAGGCTATGCGGTTTGGCCGGACCGGTGCCATCGATGTGCAGGACTTGGTGACTGTGGCCCACCAGCCAGTCCGAAACCATCATCCGATGACAACGAAAATAAACTCGTTCCGCGCACATGTAGGCGGTTGGCGACTGATCACCCAGCTTGATCAGGGCGGCGACGGCGTCCCGAAATTCTTCGGTCAGCATGTAATCCGCGTAGTTGCGGAAACTGGGGCTGCGCAGGGCGAGGTGCGGCGAGTCGTCGCGGATTTTCTTGCGACGTCCACCGAGTTCTTTCATCCACACGTATCGGATTCCGGCTTCGGGCAAGGTCTTCTCCAGCGATTCACGATTGAAATGCGGCAAACGGCGCGACATGGGAAGCGAGCGGATGTCGACCAATGTTCGTATCGAATGGGCACGAAGAACTTCGAGCAGTTCATCGAGGGTGCGGGTGGAATGGCCGATGGTGTAGAGAGTCGACACAGGGCGGATTGTTGATTGTTGATTTCAGATTTCTTGTAACGCCACCGCCACCGTCTCATCCTGCTCGGGAAAGACGGTGCGCAGGTCGAGGAGAACCTGAGCATCTTCGACTCGGGCAATGATCGGGGGAGCAGATGCGCGTAGGCGGGCTGCCAGTTCGTCGGCACTCCGAGTCTTACTTGTGATAGCTAGCAGCGTTGTGGGCAGCACAGCAGAGGGCGCAGCGCCGCCGCCGATGACAGATTCGCCAGCCATTACGCTCACAGATAATCCCGGCCGCCGAATTTTCTCTGCGATAGCTTTCGCTCGTTTACCAATCTCGTCTTTTGATAAACGCATCATGCGCAGAACCGGAATCGCGTCGTGATCGTGTTTCACGTACGCGAGTAATGTGGCCTCCAGGGCGGCGTAGGTCAACTTGTCCACACGGAGGGCGCGAAAGAGTGAGTTGGCGCGCATGCGGGCAATGAGATTGCTACGGCCGCTGAGAATGCCGGCTTGTGGCCCTCCGAGGAGTTTGTCTCCGCTGTAGGTCACGACCTCCACGCCAGAGCGCAGACTTTCCAGGACGCCGGGCTCGTCGTTCACGCCAACCGAACGCAGATCGATAAACGCTCCACTGCCGAGATCTTCCAAGAGAGGGATATTGCGCTTGCGCGCTAATGACACTAATTCTTCGATTCGCGGCTGTTCGGTGAATCCAGTGATCTGAAAATTGGAGCGGTGTACACGCAGCAGCAAGCGGGTCTTGTCAGTGATCGCGCTTTCGTAGTCGGTTAGGCGGGTGCGATTGGTGGTGCCAACTTCCCGCAGAATCGCGCTGGACTTTGTCATCACCTCAGGGATGCGGAATGAACCGCCAATTTCGACCAGCTCGCCACGCGAGACGATGACCTCGCCGCCCTCCGCCAGAGTGTTGAGCGCGAGCAGCACAGCAGCCGCGTTATTGTTTACCACGATGGTGGAAACATCGTGTGTGCCAGCTCCCGCTCCCGCAAGTTCTTCGCTCAACAATTTGCGGAATAGACGATCAACGTGGATGTCCCGCCGGCCGCGAACACCTTTATCGATTTCGAATTCCAGATTCGAGTAATTGCCGGCCACTTCATGAATGTGTTGGACCACGGAGGCTGTCAGCGGGGCACGCCCAAGGTTGGTGTGAAGAATGACACCCGTGGCATTGATGACAGTGCGTAGCGAATAGCTAAGCGATTGCCGGAGCTCGCGTTCGACAGCCGATGCGATTCCGGAGAGGGCGATCTCAATTCCGCCGGCATCCAGTCTTCCGCTAGTTATCTCGTCGCGCAGACGGGCTAGAACCGCGCGGGCGGAGTCAGTGGCGGCCGCTTGTCCTTCTCGCGAAACAAGGGAGGCCAATTCCGTGTTGTGGACAAGCTCATCCACCGAGGGGAGCTTGCGGTACAGATCAGCTTTGGAGGCGGCTTTCATCAAGTGATTATCTTACGCAAGAAAATAACAAAAAAGCATTCGCGTCAGGAAGAGGTCTTGGTGTTCCTCAAAAAGAACAACATCGCGTACGAGGAGAAATACCTGTGGGAATGTTTTCTGCCGCCCCTTTGGGGGCTTATCCCTCGTCTACAACACTACCCGCGGCTGGCGCCGTGGGCTGCATTCTTACGCCGCTTCGCGGCTGGCGGAAATGATCATCCCATGTAAGAAGAATTACGATTTTCGATTGACGATTGAAAACCGCACTGCCGGCAGTTGGCGTCCCACCATCATCCCACTTCGACCAAGCCGTAGGTGCGCTGCCAACGTGTTCGCATGTGGCGCACGGCTTTATCAATTTCCGCCTGAGTAATGTCGGGGTTCGGTCCGGCAAGGACGGCGGCGGCCTCACGCTTGGCAACCTCCAGCAGTTGCCGATCGCGGATGAGATTTGCTACCTGAAAACTGGGGAGGCCGGCTTGACGAGTTCCAAAAAATTCTCCTGGACCGCGAAGTTCGAGATCGAGTTCCGCGATCTTGAAGCCGTCGGTGGTACGAACCATGGCGTCGAGGCGGCGTTCGCCTTCCTCAGAAACTTTGCCACCGGTCATGAGAATGCAGTAGGACTTGGCCGCCCCGCGTCCAATGCGTCCGCGAAGCTGGTGGAGTTGGGCGAGGCCGAAGCGTTCCGCATGTTCGACTACCATGATTGTGGCATTAGCCACGTCCACTCCCACCTCGATCACAGTGGTAGCGACCAGAAGATCGATCTCACCTTTTTGGAACAGGCGCATGACCTGGTCTTTCAGCTCGGGCTCCATGCGGCCATGCAAGACAGCAACGCGCAAGTCGGGAAAAATCCGTTTGCTCAACTCCTTATACATTTTCATGGCAGCTTTGAGCTCGGACTCTTCTTTTTCCTCGATGACGGGATAGACAACGTAGGCCTGATGGCCGACCGCGATCTGCTTGCGAACGAAGTCCCAAACTTCTGCTGAGCGTTCATCCGATACCCGGCGAGTGACAATGGGGCTGCGTCCGGGCGGCATCTGGTCGAGGACGCTCACATCGAGATCACCGTAGACTGTCAGCGCAAGTGTGCGTGGGATCGGAGTCGCAGTCATCACCAGCACGTCCGGCTCGGCATTCTCCGCGGAGCTTCCCTCAGTCTCGCCGGATTTAAGAACCGATTTCCGGTCTTCGCCGTCGGAGCTCTTCTTCATCAATTTGAAACGCTGCAAGACACCGAAGCGGTGCTGTTCGTCCACAATCACCAGGCCAAGTTTCGCGAACTCGACCTTTTGCTCAATCAGGGAGTGAGTTCCGATGACCAGTTGGGCGTTGCCTCGGACAATATGGCGGCGAATCTCGCGCTTGCGATCGTCCTCAAGGGAGCCTGTGAGCAGGACCACCCGGTAGCCAGCATCTTCGAGAATGCGGCGAGCCGAAAAGTAATGCTGCTGGGCGAGAATCTCAGTCGGCGCCATGAGCGCGACTTGATAGCCGTTTTCCATCGCAATGATGGCAGCTTCGAAGGCCACAATCGTCTTGCCCGAGCCCACGTCACCTTGAAGGAGGCGGCGCATGGGGGACGGTTTTTCCATGTCCGAGGCAATTTCTTTCAGTACACGCTTTTGCGCTTCGGTGGGATGGAAGGGCAGAATTTTCTTGATAGCTTCGCGCACGCGTCCTTCGAGAGAGAAGGCAATACCTGTCTTGGTCTTCTGCTGGCGGCGCTTTAATTCGAGCCCGAGCTCAAGGAAAAACAATTCCTCGAAAATCAAGCGGACGTGGGCGGGGGTGCGGGAAGACTGCAAGTCGTCAAAGCTTTCACCGGCTTCAGGCCAGTGAACTTGGCATAATGCTTCGCGAGGGGAAACCAGCGAGAGGCGGAGGCGCACGGCTTGAGGAATCAGATCAGGAATGTCCGGCGTCAGGTTGTCGAGCGCGGTGCGGATAATGCGGCGGAACCAGCGCGAGGTAAGCCGTCCTTGCCCGGCAGATTCGTAAATCGGAACGATGCGGCCGATTTCGAGTGAGTCGGCAGCCTTTTGTTCAGCCGCATCCGTGGAGCCGTCGTCAGCAGCGTCTCCTAGAATTTCAAATTGAGGCTGGATAAGCTGCAATGCATCGCTGTGGGAGTCTTCTTCCACTTTGCCGTAGAGGGCGACCATTTGGCCCGGCTTGAATTTGTCGCGCAAATAAGTCGCGTTGAACCAGATGCACTTGAGCCGCGCTCTGCCCTGGCCGGCCGTCATCTGAAAAATGGGCATTCGACGGGTGCGGAACAGGCCTGATGTTCGCACCTCGGCAATCACGCCGGCCATTTCGCCTGGCTTTAATTCGGAGATTCCCTTGGGATTCAGCCGGTCCTCGTAGCGGAAAGGCAGGTAATGAAGTAGCTCGTCCACGGTGTGGATGTCCTTGGCCGCCAGCATTTCGGCCAGCCGAGGGCCGATACCTTTTACGTATTGAACGGGGGTGGCCAGATCCAGCATCTGAAAGGATGGTAGCAAAAGCCACTTGGCATTTAGCACTTGTCATTTAGCCATTACAGGCCTGGTAAGAGTTCGGCTAAATGATAGGCGTCGTTGTGGCCTGGCAACCGCACCTGATGCGATTGTGTATATACCGACTACGAAAGAGGTTTGGGTAACGACCGGCGCGCCCCCGCTTACAGCGGGACGTCAAAAGAAGCGGGGCACATTAATTCGAAAAAATCGTCGCTTCCTAAGTCACTCGCTGCTTACCTCGTGAGCTGAGTCCCAGTCCGGGCCTTCTCCATCCCGTCTCGCCTATAATCTTCCACCTATGAACCTCGAACGAAAGCTGCAAGAGCTCAAGAAGCGCGACCATCTTGCCCATGAAGGTGGAGGAGCGCAGCGCCGCGAACGGCAGCACAAAGAAGGCAAGATGTCGGCCCGCGAGCGCATCGAGTTCCTACTCGATGAGGGCACGTTCGAGGAGACGGACAAGCTGGTCACACATCGCTGCCACGATTTCGGCATGGCCGAGCAGAAATATTACGGTGATGGCTTTATCACCGGGTACGGACGCATCGATGGTCGGCTTGTCTTTGTCTTCGCCCAAGATTTCACCGTGTTCGGCGGATCGCTCTCAGAAGCTAACGCGGGCAAAATCGTGAAGATCATGGATCTGGCCGCGAAGATGGGCGCGCCGCTGATCGGACTCAACGACTCTGGAGGCGCGCGCATTCAGGAAGGCGTCATGTCACTGGCGGGATATGCCGACATTTTCCTGCGCAACACTTTGTACAGCGGAGTCATTCCCCAGATTTCTGCCATCATGGGGCCGTGCGCGGGCGGAGCAGTTTACTCGCCCGCGATTACATGTTCATCACTGGGCCAGATGTGATCAAGACCGTCACTCATGAGGAAGTCACGAAAGACCAGCTGGGCGGCGCTATGACCCACAACGAAACTTCGGGCGTGGCCCACTTCATGGCGCACGATGACGCCGAATGTTTGTCCATGGTGCGCGAGCTGCTGAGCTTTGTTCCGTCCAATAATCTCGACGATCCGCCACGCAAGGCTTGCACCGATCCCATTGATCGAGCTGACGCCGCGCTGGACAAAATTGTCCCCGAGCAGTCGAACCTTCCCTATGAGATGAAAGACGTCATTCACGCGGTAGTGGACGACGGCTACTTCTTCGAAGTGCAGGAGCACTACGCAAAAAACATTGTCGTGGGATTCGCGCGGCTGAACGGGCGTCCGGTGGGCATGGTCGCCAACCAGCCGGCTTTTCTTGCCGGCACACTCGATATCAATGCGTCCCTCAAAGGCGCGCGCTTCGTGCGCTTCTGCGATTGCTTCAATATTCCGCTAGTGACTTTTGAAGATGTGCCGGGATTTCTGCCGGGTGCCAATCAGGAGTACGGCGGAATCATCAAGCACGGCGCCAAATTGCTTTACGCCTTTGCCGAAGCCACCGTGCCCAAGGTGACCGTGATTACTCGGAAAGCATACGGCGGAGCTTATTGCGTGATGGCGTCCAAACACATTCGCACCGACGTGAACTACGCATGGCCTACGGCAGAAATCGCCGTCATGGGACCGGAGGGCGCGGTGGACATCGTTTATAAGCGCGAACTGGAAGGCGCGTCCGACCGCGAACAGGTCCGGCAAAGCAAGATCGAAGAATTCCGCGATCGCTTTGCCAATCCTTATATCGCGGCCGAGCGCGGATTCGTGGACGCGGTGATTCAGCCGAGAGAAACGCGTAAGAAATTGATACAGGCTTTAGAGATGCTGGAAACCAAGAGAGATAAGAATCCGGCGAAGAAGCATGGGAATATACCGCTGTGATGGTCTTGTGGCTCGGGCGCCCTCGCCCGCGAACGCCTGTGGAAAAGGCTTCAGTCTTCGTCGTCCGACGGTGATAGCGGGAGCATGGATCCATGCCGAACGTGCAATATGTAAACTGAGCGCTCGAGCACAACGAAGAGGAAGCGATAAGTGCCCCGATTGCCCGCGCCGAAAAACAGTTCGCGGATGGGTTCGTCAAAGGAAGCGCTCTCAGGAGCCAGAGGACAACGCTCGGGGCGGCGGGCAAGACTGTTCGCACTCTTGCGCGCGCGCCGTGTCCGGTCGAGAGCCGCGCCGGGCGCTTGGCTGCGGATATATCGGTAAGCTGTCCTGAGATCGGTCTCGGCCTCGGCAGTGAAGATGACGCGATAAGTCATCTACCCGATGGAATCTTCCTGTTCCAGTTCGTCAAACACTTCGTCCGCTAGCCGGCCCGAGCCTTTGCTGGCTTGGGCGAGACCTCGGCGAATGCTCGCCAGGGCGTCGAGGTGTCCCGCGACTTCCTGATATGTGCTGGCGTCGAGGAGCACGGCCTCGGCTTTGCCATTCACGGTAAGCACCAGCGGACGCCCCGTTTTCTTCATGCGCTTCATCAGGCCCGAAGAGTTGCGCTTAAATGTAGTCAGCGAATGAATGTCCTGCGTCACATCAATCATGGTGTTATTATAGCATCATTCTAGCATCTTGATTGATGCTTCTGCTGCCGTTCAATCGGGCTTCCGGTGAAAAGAGAATCCCACGCCAGAGGCGTTGCGCAGGTCTGAGAAAAGAGAATTCACATCTAAACTCTGGGATTGGACATCGCCAGCAAAAACTAAGAGTCCCGAGGTGGTGTTGAACGCATTCGTCTCGGCCAGTAGCTCGCGTTAGACCCTTGCTGACCTGACCTCACTACATTCCCTTGCGGGAGATCATGAGCGATCCTTGCTTGGGCTCCGGGCTTACCGCCAACCGGATAAACCTGTTCAACGCCTCGGGACTCTATCTTGCCTTTGACTGGTGTTCTTGTTCGCCTCGACCAGCACTTAGCTATAGACCCTTGCTTACCCTCTCTTCTTTCACCTTGCGGTGCGAAGAGCGACTTTGCTTGAGTCCCGGACGCTGCACCAACCGGGTAAACTTTAGAACGTGTCAAAGAACGATTATGGTTTTAACATCCCTGTTTTTATAGTCAATGAAAAACGCCAAGCTGTATCTGCTGTGAATGCAATCGAGTGCAGCTGCTCCACAGGCAGGTCACCAGATTTGGTGCAGGTTGGCTTCGAACGGTCGCTGGCAATCCGCATCCGGCGCGGATTTCGGCGGGTTGCCGTGACTCTTGTGCAATGGTTCGATCTCATCCGGTCAATTTTCAACTGTGGAAAAGAAGAAGGAATTGGCTACTGGCGCAGCTCTTGCGATGTTTGGGATCCAAAGAAGAAGGCCACCAGCGTTCGCCGATGGCCTTTATTCCATTCAACAAACTTTACTTCTGTTTTGATGGAGGGATTGGAACCATGCCATCCAGATCATAGAACTTCCTGGGACCATGATCGGATTTGGCGTTGGGCACGGGTTGTTCGCCGAGCGAGGTGAATAACAGGCCACCCTCCGCGCTCAGCCCCGTGGCGGGTGTGTACATGGCCTCGTTAAAGACGCTGCCGTTCTTTAACAGGCCCCTGGCGAAAACACCGAAGGCTTTGCCATTCACGTAGGAAGTGGACATATAGTCTCCAACCATGCGGCCTTGGTCGGTGTCGGCAATCCAGGTCAACCGCATCGGTCCGGCTACTTTTTTAGCCGCGCTCCAGGTCGTACCACCGTCCAGCGAGGAAATGAAACCCACCGCCAGCCGGCAATTCGACTGGGTGCAATTGGATTGGGGATAGAAATAATAAGTCAAGCCCAGATGCGCGGTTGATCCTGAAGTAAGAGGATCGACTGCGAGGCCGGGGATGAAGTGGTCCACCGTGCTGGTGACCAGATCGATCGGGATGCGCGCTACGGCGGTCCAGGTCGATCCGTTGGTGGACGTGCTCATCACGATGTCGTTGGAGCTGCATCCGGTACGAAAACGGCAGTCCTGCCAGACGACGTACACTTTGCCCACAGCATCGATCTCCGCGGATGGAAGGGGCGAGGTCCGCAAACCTCCAGCAACCCCGTGATCGTTGATGCTGGCAACGGTCTTCACGTTACCCCAGCTCGTGCCACCATTCGTAGAGGTGAATGACTGGATACCGTTTCCTTCAAAGGGTACGATCACGGTTCCGTTGGGCTGAACGACGGGTTGGCCGCCCAATCCGAATCCACCGGAAACATTCACTGCGGCTTTCCAGGTTTGGCCGCCGTCAGTGGAGGTGCTCATCCTTATCTGGTCCCCGCCAAAGGCGTCGTCCCATTCCACATAACAGTGACCAACAAATGCGCTGCTTGGCGAGTTGTCGCAAACCATCCAGGTTTTGTCCGCGAAACCAGTGTTGCTGTTCACCACCACCGGGTTATTCCAGTTGATGCCATCGCTGGAAGTGCTCACCAGAACACTATTGCTTGAGGCAATGCCCAAAGAAGCGATCATCCACACTCCATGAGCGGAGTCGAAAGCGACTGAAGGATCGCTTGCCCTCGAAAACGGTCCGCCGACAAACGTGGTGATGCCGGGCAGGGTGCCGTTGGTCCAGCTAGCGCCTCCGTCGGTTGAGGTGGAAAACCCGATATCGGACGATCCACCGCCGACCACGAAGCGGCCCATTTGGAAGGTTGCCACCATGGTGGATCCGAAAGCAAATGTGTCGGGCTCCACTTCGGTTGCATGCTGACTGCTGCCGTTGGTGAAGGTGTCAGTGCTGATCTGGTTAAGCAAAACTTGTGCCGCGGCGGCCTGAGTCAGGATCACCGAAAAAGCAAGTACTAGTACAGCCGACAAGAAAACATGCGTGGTAATGCCACTGCGAAAACGGAGGGAAGTTCGATTCATCAAGATTGTCCTTGTACGCTGGATTCAGACGCCCGCAGAACTGTGGCGGCCCAGAGGGGAGTATTCGGGCATACAGCAGAGTTGCGGCACCTGGCGAGACGTGCGGCGAAGATACCTTGCCCGCTTGCATTCTGTCAATGTGAAGGATTTTGCACACCACTCGAATCGTGCGCCCTACGCACTATCTCCGGGCTGACCGGCGTAAAGACTTTCGCGGAGGCGGGATGGGGAACTCGCCGTCCTCATCGTAGAATTTGCGCCGGCCATGATCCGACTTGGCGTTGGG
>WNGH01002247.1_pt1 | contig 19416 bp, 20 predicted proteins | sample 5400631 | NCBI WGS metagenome assembly WNGH01 (sample SAMN13153373, study PRJNA577476) | soil metagenome | isolation source: 115 cm soil or saprolite under Garry oak tree replicate 1 | place: USA:California | collected 2016-06-15
CGCTGGATAAGTTCTCGGCCAACCCATACTGGTTCGCGAGACTTGTGATATAGGCGCAGTTGGGGCCGCATTTGTAGGTCTGATTGATTCCCTCATTCTCCATCATTATCACGACAACATGGGCAGGCGTCAAAACTGGCGAAGAGACTGAAACTGTCTGGACCAGAATCAAACCAGAGCTAGTCGCACTGGCCAAGAGAAGCAAGAGGACGGGGATGACCGGATGCAGCATGCACGCCCTCAGACAAGTGGAATATCAACTCCGACTTATTAGAAGTTATACAATCGCAAAGCTGCGAGTTCGTTTCCCTAGGGTTTTCTCAACTTTACCAGAAAATGAGCACGGTTTCCGCCCTCTTCAATAGGGATCAACCTCTCTTCGAAGGATACAATCTCGAATTTTCTGAAACGTGATTGGAGTTCTTGGCATGTGAAGAAGTGATGGATTATTCCCCGCTCATCGCCTTCCGTGAAGACGTATGTGTTGGGCTCCAACTTCTTGCCGTTACCTTTTCTGAAATCCGCCGATGACAGAGCCACAATGAAGGCTGGGGCGCCTTCTCTCATCACTCGTAGAACCTCCCCAATAGTCCGTTCGATCTCAACTAGTTTCCCATGGTGGAGGACGTTAGTGCATATGATACCATCAAAGTAGCCGTCTATGAACGGGAGATTCCGCATCTCGCGCTTGACAAGCGCTACGGTATCGATCGAAGCAGTTTTCAGACGGCCGTCAAGGGTTTTGAGGGCCGTTTCCGAAATATCGAGAGCTATTACCTGAAATCCCTGTTTGCCTAGAAGTACGGAATGACGACCGGCCCCGCAACCTAGGTCGAGAATTGTCTTCGCACCTTCGCGTTTCAAGTCCTTGGCGAACTCCACAACTTCTGAGAGCGGTGGGGATGCCTCTTCCCATCTCCCTTCTCTCCAAGCTAGCTCCCACGGATGCGTCTTGTTCAAAGTCATCACTTGCTGTGGGTACGGTCTGATGGGTAACTAATTGCCAAGGCTCGGAGTCGAGCTTTCCGTATTGCTACCCGCTCCCTGAACTGGGAGTAAATGATGCCAGCGGCGTTGCGGCTGCGGGAACTTCTCCTTTTGCGATTCGAGAATATGCTCCGTAGTAAGCGAATGCGAAGATAGCCGCGGGAATGAGACCTAACAATCGTAGAAATTGTAGCTGGGCTTGAAGCGCACTGAGTGGAGAGGGGTCGAAGGTTCCACTGGAAAATGACTGGGTGACTGCCCCTGTAACCTGCGGGCTTACAATGTAAGCGACCGTAACCGAGACGGCCAGTTGGGTCGCGAGGGCAATGTAGAGCAAGACGCGGCCCATTGAGTCCTGTAACGCGTAAGTGAAGATCACGTAGGCTATTCCGATGACTGCGCCGCTAATGAGGACGCCGATGATGAGATCGTTGAAGGCTGAAACTAATGATTGTTCAATGGCGGTCCGGCTGCCGCCACTCAACGCGACGGAGACAAAGGAAAGACCGAACAGGAACCCCGCGACAAAGGCGATCGCAATTCCTACGCAATAGATTACCACTGAAAATATGGTATAGTTGGAGTGGCTGTTGCCGAAGGGGTTTCGGCCGATAATGACCAGTATGACCCCGATTATGGCTAGGATCAATCCTACATACATTATGTACGGCAGTGGCCCGAGGAGTATTCCCGCCATCACGAGTAGGAGCCCAGTTTTGGTCCTGTCGATGTTTGTTTTCCTCGCGGTCTCCACGGGATTCCAGTATCCCGGGGGCGATCCATACCACTGTGCTGGTGAGATATTCGGAGGCTGCTGAGGACCTTGATAGGATGGGGGCGAGGCGGTTAGTTGTGTTGCGCAGTTCGCGCAGAATCTGGCGTTGGGAAGATTTGTGTATCCACACTTGGGACAGGTGTTGGATGTAGACATAATCTTCTTTGGCTTTAGGATTGAATGAACACGGACATAACCGTTTGGGTTCAAACTTAGATGAAATCAACTATCAAGGAGCCCAGGTCGAGGCCTAGTGACAGAGAACAGAACATTTGAGATGCCCACAGAATGGAATGGAAAAGTGCCGACCCAGATATTCATAGATGAATCATTGAGAATTCTCAAAGCCGCCTCAGAAGCGAAGGTCTTCTTGAAAATGCTGGGTGGCCTCGCGATCAAGGTTCACAGTCTCAACGAGGCGGAGTTTTCCAGTCGGCTGGGCAGGTCCGCTGAGAAAGGTCAAGAATACAGTGACATCGACTTCGCTACCTACTACAAGTCTCGCGAAGGAGTGAAGAGAATCATGGAGTCACTAGGCTACTCCAAACGTCCCTCTACGATGTCCACTTCAGCAAGTCAGAGACAGATCTATTTTCACTCCAAAGGATGGTTCTACGTCGATGTCTTCTGGGACAAGTTGAAGGCTGCAAACCATCCGATCAACTTCCGCGGTCGGCTTGAAATCGACCCGATATCGATTCCTCTTGCCGACCTTCTATTGGAGAAACTCCAGATCGTCTCATTCAGCAACAAGGACATGATCGATACGTTACTTTTGCTCAAGGCCCACGATATCGCGGCGAAAGAAGGGCTGGAAACCATTAGCACCGATCGAGCGGCCCACGTGCTATCAAGGGACTGGGGCTTCTGGTACACTGTAACTACCAACCTGCGAGGGATAAAGGAATACGTCAAGAAGATGACAGTTCTTTCCCCGCAAGAATTATCCGGGCTAATCGCAAAGGTGGATCAGATTCTGTCCACAATCAACTCGACCCCGAAATCATTGAGATGGAGACTGCGTGCCGTAGTTGGGACCAAGAAGAAATGGTACAATCCCGTTGAAACTGAGGAAACCGTGGGAGGGTTCGGGATATGGAGGTTGCGAAACGAGGCGCGGCCGTAGGCTTCCCTTTCCCAGAAAATGTTAAATCTGAAAAACCTTCAGGAAAGTTGCCGTAGCTTCTACAACCAGAGGTCGATTGGTGCCGGCTTGCGGCTTTCGGCAGAGCGCCGAGGAAGGGCGCGATGAGAAAAATACCCAACTTAGAGAGGTTAGAAAAATGAGAATACGACTTTTCGCCCTTACCGCCATTCTAGTGGTAGTCTCAGCCTCGCTGATCTCCCCCCATTCCGTCTCCGCTACTGAGACCAATTACCAAAACCCGGTAACAGCCGCACCCCCTCTCGCTAGGCCGACAACACCGTCCTGCTTCATGACACTGGCTAGGACCCAACCGTTTCCCTTCGCAGGCTACAGCACACCTTTCACTGGAACCTACTCTCCACCCCTCTCTTGTCCAGCTCCGTGGTCCATGGTGGTCCTAGACTTCTCGGGCAGCGTTAGCGGCCGACAGTTTGACCGAATGGCCACCATCTGGATAGGCAATGCGATCGTCTACATGGGCACCACGCCAGAGCCTACCCCCGCGGGAATCGCCTGGCACACCGAGAAAGATGTGAGCGAATACACCTCGCTATTGCTGAGCGCTCAGAGCTACGCTATTCAAGTGCCGAACCTGATCACCAAGGTCTACACCGGGACCATCTACGCCAACGCTACCTTGACGTTCTATGAAACAAGTGCCGCTTTCCCGGCAGCCCGACATCCTGACACCGTCGTACCGCTTTCCGGTAGCTGGTTGTTCCTCTTTCACAGAACACCAGTCAATGCAATGCCAGTCACTCTGCCCACGAACCCTGTGCGAGCGTATCTTGAACTGTGGGCTAAGGGAAATAGTTGCGACGAGTTCTGGTTCGGGAGCCAACCCGACGGCTACGCTAACGCGAATGGGCTGTGTGGAGGTGGCGCCTTTCGCGAAATCCAAGTCTTTCTTGACGGCACTCTAGCAGGAGTAGTCTGGCCGTTTCCCTACGTCTTCACCGGAGGCGTGAACCCCTATCTCTGGCGGCCCATCCCAGCGGTCGACGCGTTCAACGAGCCAGCATACATGGTGGACCTGACCCCGTTCGTCGGAACAATGGCGGATGGAAAACCGCACACTATAGGTTTCGAGGTAGTCAACAACGGTGTCTACTGGCAGGTCGACGGTAATCTGCTGATCGACCGGGACCCGGTTCTGCAAAGCACCTCTGGGCAATTGACAACCTATCAGATTAGTCCTGGGGCCGTTCAAAGCGTGTCCCAGACGATTAACAACCAGAGTGCGCTCTTCGGCTTCACGGCAAGCCGATCGGTCAAAATCGCAGGCTTCGTCGATACCTCAGCCGGACGCGTCACTACGACTATCGATCAGAGTTTCAGCTTCACAAATAATCAGGCGTTGGATCTGGTCAATTTCCTCGAGAACCTCAAAGGCACCGAGACTATTACGACCTTGACCTCAACTACTAGTTCCCAAGGAACGAGGACCATTACTGTCTCAGACTCCTATCCTGTGGCGATGACGTCAGCGTTCATGATTCCCGGAGCGGTCGCCTCGTCCAACGCGGACCAGGCCACTCTGAGGTTCATACTGCCTGCAACAGTGGACCAGTCCTTCATCCGTACCGTCACAAGTGATGTCAATGGTGTGCAGATCCTTTCAACCACAATCTCGGACACCGTGCATTCGGAAGCTGTCCTCGTACGAAGTCTAACGACAGGGTTCAACGTCGTCGCCAGTGGGCATGACTACGAAGATTATATCATGAGCGACTCGACCGGCCTCTGCTTCAACCACTACATCGCGGCGGCCCAGGGCTTCATCACCGTTGACACCATGAGACCTGTTTGCTGAACCCATAGAACTAACCCATTGAACCACTCACAGGACTCGAATTTTCCCCCTTTTTTCGGTTGAAACAAAATCACCGGATGTGAAAGACGCTAATGCTTGTTCAAGATCAAAACTCCTGACTTCTAGTCCTCAAAGTCTGACAATTTCTCCGCGAATCTCTTTGTCAATTGTCAGAATGCCGTAGGTTTTCTGCCTGGCAGGGAATTTTCCAGTTGCACTTCCTGGGTTGAACCAGAGAACCCCGTTCCGGAAATCGTTCTTCGTCTGATGGCTGTGTCCGTGAATGATGGCTTGGACCCCAGAGAACTTGGGCCGCAGCCTCTGCTCCAAGGTGTGGGGAGAGCCTCCCTCAGCTGGATGGTTGACGCCGATCCTGAAATCCCCTGCTTGTACGATGTCAATTGCTGGCAATTCCTTTCTAACGTCTGGCCCGTCGATGTTGCCGTATACGCCTTCGAAGGGGCCGATTTTGCGCAACTCGTCAACTAGCCGTTTAGCCGTGAAGTCCCCGGCGTGAATGATCATATCTGCGCCCGACAGCTCATTGAGGACCTGCCGGGGTAGGTTGTCGATTGAGTCCGTGTGGGTATCGGAGATGACGCATATCTTCACAAGTGTCCACGGGTCGTGGCAGGACCGGTGGCTCGAGGTTTCTAAGTTTTCTAGGCCGCTTGATGTACGCCTGTTCCTTTGAAGGCTGTGTGAACCGCTTTGAGGAAGTACGTTCCTCCGAGGAACATTGCAGTCCTTCCGGTCCACGAGATAGGATCGCCGGGAGCTCTTCCGAAGAAGACTGCGGCAAGTCCCACCCCGGTCAATGCGAGAGCCAGAAAATACCAGTAGAGTGTGCTTGACCTCGACCGGGAAGAGAAATATCGCCTGGCAAAGAGGATCGATGATACTGCGAATAGGGTGGCAGCGCTGCCAAGAACAGCCATGCGTAGAGGTGTCTGGCCAACTCCTGGAACGAAGAAGGGCGGAGTCATCTCTTCCAGCGCCGCTGCAGTGTACAACGCTGTGAAACCGAGAACCCCGCCGTAGGCGAGGATGATTATTGATCTGCGAATCTTCGGGCTCTTTTGCGGAGAAGGTCCGCGGGACCAAGTGCCACTAATCACGTGGAAAATAGACGCGACTAGTGCGCCGGTGTTCGATATTGTAATTGCGGGGTTCGGTCCGCTGGGAAGATTTGTCAGCCAACCTGAAAGCAGCGAGGTCGAGCCCCAGGCGAGCGCTCCACTTCCCAAGAGGACTAAAAACGTCCAACCGTTCTGTATGTAGCTCTTGAAGGAAATGTATCCGACCATGAACGATGTGAAGGCGAGGAAGACAGTGTATAGGATCGCATTCAGGAATGGTGGTTCGAGCGCTAACCCCTTGCTAAACTGTGCAGGAGGCGGCAGGATGATGTTGAACACAGCTACAGAGACTATTACTAGGGGGAGAGGAATGGCGACGATTAGGCTGGGTTTCCACGGCGGGGGAATCGTTCCCGAGGTCTGTCCGACTTGCCCGATTGACTTTGGTTCAGGAATGTTTCTGTTTGTTCTTGGCAAAGGCCATCGCCCAGTTATTCGCAGCCTGTTCAGTAATGGACCTCCTTGGACTTCCGGTCAGGAGACCCTCGTAATCCGAGAAGGGTGTAGAGACCTCGACGCCATGTGAGGTAATCTCGTATTCCCTCAATCGCTTGTCATGATCGCTGCCCCGCATCTTCCAGACAACCAAGGCTTTTCGAACCGTGGACTCTATCTCCACTGGTTTGAGAGAAACGATGCAATCCACGAGGAAGCTGATACCCGCGTCCGTCGACAATGTCGATTTGCCGTATGACTCGTTGTTCTCCCAGATCAGCAGAGAACCTAGACCTCTTGCTTTGAATAGCATGATCAAACGATAGATTTCCCTTCTCAACTCGCTGAGGCCGGTGAACATGGGGGCCAGGTGGCTTAGACTGTCAACCACAATCCTCTGCGCATGGATTTCTTTGATCGGCTCTGAGAGGATGCTCTCCCCACCGCCAGTCTCCAAGAGAATGTTTGGTGAGGTGCAGATCAACCGGAACTTGTTCTCGTCCTCCAGCTTACGTATGTCCCACCCAAGGCTCTGGCTGTCCCTGTAAATCTGTGCAGGTAATTGCTCGAAGGTCAGGTAGATCCCATTCTGCCCAAACCGTGTCGCCCCGTTCACTAGGTGTTCGAGTGCCAAAGTGGTTTTTCCTGTCCCCGCTCCGCCAGAAAGTAGCACTGCATCTCCTGGGAGGAATCCTCCGCAAAGCATTTGGTCTAGCTCACTAATCCCAGTCTGTAGCCGCATTTCTCGATCGATTCTTCCTGGCGAGCTGGACTCTTACTCGGCCAGCCATCGGTGGAATCCCGCTGATATGAGAAGATTGTAACTGGTGCTCATCAGGCAGCAAATAGTACGAGCAGTTTGTCAGAATTTGATAATTTCTCCATGCATCCTTAATGATTGGTCGCTCTCCGGTCTAAATTATCTCTCTTTCAGAAAAGCCTCTGCGATTCGTTCCCTGTTCGAATGACTCCATTGGGCAGCTCTCGAACCCAGGGCCAACCCGTAGCCTTCCTCTTCGGATTGTTTCGCCCTTTTCGGATCATTTCTTGTCATCCAAAACGCGAAGGAGAAATCCCCTATGAAACCCGCGGTCATTAGGTCTGGAATCAATCCAACCTCCTCGTCGGATAAAGGATGAGATTCCCTGTACTGCTGAAGGAAACGTCTTGCGGATTCTAGGTCGAGCTGGTGCCTGATCTTCTTGTCTCTGCAGCAGTATTGCATTGTCACAGCGATGTCTGTGATGACCGGATCGTTTGTCTGGCTCACGTGCTCGAAGTCAATGACGCCCGCTAGTTTGCCCTGTTTCCAGATCAGATTTTCTGAGATTAGGTCTCTGTGAATCGGGTATAGTCTCAGGTTCGACTGGGGATCTTCATCGAGGCCAAGCAATATCGGAATCAACCTTGCGGACTCTTCAAGAAACGTCTTCTCTGTCAGATTCACCTTGTTTTCTCGCAGAATTTCGTTTCGGTATTCTTCAATCTCCTTCAATGTGGCGGCTCTGTCGTACGGATCTGAGGCCGGTTTTCCATAGTGGAGGTTTGACCTTTCAATCAGAATGTGATACCGGGCCATCATCTGGGCGAGTTGTACGAGACGTGACTGGTTGAACCTCTCAACAACTATGCCTTCAAGGAATTTGTAGAGCCAGTAATAGTGTCCTTGAACGATCTCGAACAAGCTACCTTTTCTAGTTGCAATCGCTGATGGTATGCTGTACGGGAAACCTGCATTCTTGAGATAGTCGAGATACTCTAGTTCGAATTCCAAGTCGTGAGGGGTCTTGTGATGCATGTGAGATACTTGTCGGAGGACATATTTTCCATGAGATGTTCTAAGGATGAAATTGCAGTTGACCACGCCTCTTCTCGCGCGTCTACAGGTTAAGATTCGACCAATATCCCATGATGAGGTAGCATCTTTGACTTCCCGGGGAATCCGCAGGTCGCAACTTCCTCCAATGTGACCTTATCCTCTTCGGTTCGCGAGTACATATGGAATTCGTGTTAGCGCGCTCTTAGTGGAGCGTTGATGTTGGGCATCATGAAGGTCTCGCCCCACCATGTCCGAAAGTTCTCGACTGTAGCCTCCGGGGCTCCTTCGAATGTGAAGTGTTTCACATGTGGGAGAAGGATCAAACGATTGTTGGGGGTTTCTTTTGCCCAGCGTTCGGGCCAGTGCTGACCTGTCATCGGGTCTCCTTCGCCAAACTGGATTAGCACGTGTTTCTCGCGAAATGCCAGCCGTGCTCGGTCAAGTTCTTCTTGTGTTGCGTGATCGTTGAAGCTTGCGAAGAGTCTCAGTGCTCGATTCCTCGTGTTTCTCTTCTTGAAGGGTCTCGTGTACTGCTCTCGCTCTTCCTTCAACAGACTCCTAGTTCCCAATCCCATCTTGGACCCCATCGACCAAGCGAGAAAATTCGTGTACCTGTTTACGAAGCGGAAGACAGGGCTTGTGACTACGCGCAGCGTCCATGCTACCGACCGATATTTCTTGATTGACCAGCCGAAAGTACCTCCGACAACGAGACCCAGAACACGGTCTGAATCCTGGGCCAGGGCGAGTATTGCAGTCGGCCCGCCCCCATCGTTGCCCCAGACGACCATGTTTCGCAGGTCGAGAGTTTGCACGAATCGTCCTAGGGCGTGGCTCTGGGAATGGAGGGAATAGTCGTAGCCCTCTGCCGCTTCCGAGAGCCCATACCCTGGGAGGTCAGGGGCGATGCAACGGAACTTGTCGCTGAGCTGCTTGATGTGGTAGCGGTATGTGAAGCTCCACCCTGGGCCTGGGTGTATGAAGAGCAATACAGGTGCGTTCCGCGGTCCCTCGTCGACGTAATGGATCGAGTTTCCGTCGATTCCAACCCAGTTATCGTGAAACGGGTAGAGGTTGGAATCCACCCAGTCAGGACGACCGACGTTTTCTAGCATCCTCGCGTCACTCCTTATCCTGCAACTCGAAGCCTGGATGACGCCTGGCCTCGCGAGCGTAGTCATCCATCGTGGAGTCTCTCGTTAGACTGTATCCCATTCGGAGGAAAGAAGATCGAACACGAGACGCGACGTATGGTGCGAATATCTCTCTGAGAACTAGGGCAGCCTTGTCGGTGTCGAGCTCCAACGCTGCTACGTGTTTCCGGCTCCAGCCACGGCCTATGACCGCTTCTCGGGTCGTACGTAGGTTTCGAACCCAATCCGCGTTCCCGAAAGTGTCGAAAATGTAACGGTGGCCTGCTAGTTTGAATAATCCAACAGGTGTAGTGTGAGGCCGCCCTGTTTTTCGGCCCTGAACAGTGAGAAGGGTCATTGGTCCTGCTGGGACTCCGAGATGGAGGAAGCCTTCATGAGCGGATTCAACGTGGAACGTAGAACGGAACCCTGTGACTCTTCGAGAGCGGGGCAGAATCGACTGACCCTCATTTTTCGGTAGACTCGATTTTGCAGCTCGCATGCACTCATTATGGTTGCCGTCAGATTTAGTGATGCGTTAGGTTGGACTTTCGATTAAGGGAGGTTGTTGCCTGCTTACCTTGGACTATTCGACAAAAAACGTGGAGCGGTTATTTTAGAGGAGGATTACTTGTTACCAATTCCATCTCCTCTTTCCCTTTAGATCAGTATCCGAATTCAAGCGGTGCGAAAAAGGGAGGAGAGCCTAACTTTGTCAGTTAGGCTGTTCTGCTATGGGTCGAAGTGGTATTGGAGCGAATAGGTGCCGGTGACGGTTGTCGGTCCTGTAACTGTGGGTTGGAAAGTCCCTTGTGCGTGCAGTCCAGATAGGCCTGCGGTGCCCAGTTCGACGACGAATTGACCTGAGCCGGTTGCGCCCGTTCCGGTGCTGCTGCCGCTGATGACAACGGTTCCTGATATGCCGTTGACGGTTCCAGTGAAGGTTCCAGAATCGTGGGCATTGAATGTGCCGCCAGGGTGAACTATTTCCACGCCTTCTGCTATGCGAGTTCCGGTTAGGAATCCTGAGAGCGTCTGCGTCTCGATGGCGGTGATGATGGTGTTGCCGTCAGCTTGACTGATGCTCGTAATAGTGACGGTTGCTGTGAAACTTCCGGTCGCAGAGGTGGGGATGGACGCGTTTGCCATGGGAACGAGAAGGATCAGTGAAAGGACCAGCGGGAGCAGGAGTTTCGGAGTCTTGGTTGTGCGTGTCTCTTGGACGAACGTATTGTTGTTCATGGCATAGTGTCCCCTAGGATCGGATTTAGTCGTACGTTAGGTGCAACCTTCGATTCAGGGAATCTTATAGCCCGCGAGCTGCTCTGCGCTGAATGTGGACTCGAAGGATTTTCAGCTATTGGTCGCGCTGCACCAGAACGCTCGGCAGAGTCTTCTTTCACTCGGACGCCGCGTGTCACTATCGGCCCCGGCCGTTCGTGAGCGGCTGAGACGTTTGCATAATGCTGGTGTCCTTTTGGGATATGGTCTTTGGGTAGACCCGGTAGTCTTCGAACGCCAGGAAATCTTGGTTTTCTTCGAACGAGAACGGACACGTGAACAGACGATCAAGGCCTTGAAGGCGCCAGATGTGAGCTATATCGGCTGGAAGCTGGATGGAGGCTTGACCGTCGGAGTTTGGTCGGATAATACCAGCCGTTCCCTGAGGGAACTCAGCATAGCGCTAGGGGAGAAACCATCGGGGCACGCCGTAACTGGAGCCGGCGACCTGCCACCCCTCTCAATTCTCGACCTTATGGTAATCGACGCATTAGTCGACAATCCTAAGATTCCTTTCAAGGAACTTGTCGAAGTGAGTGGGCTGAGTCCCAAGACCGTACGTAAACACCTCGACTCTCTTATCAGATCAGAAACGATAGTGATCATGCCGAGGCTCGGCGCAGGCTCCAGTTCAGGCGAACTTGTGTACAACCTTGCCGTTGCAGGCAAAGTGTCGATGAGCGAGATCCGGAGGATTCTAGACGATGCGCTGCTGGTTCACGAGACCCGGAATCCCGCGATGAAGTACCTGCTCTGCCGAAGCACGGACCTAGGCGATGTTAACTCTAAGACCCGCGCACTCAACCACTTGCAAGACGTTCAGTCCGCCGCGGTCACCCTGAACAGGGAGCTCGTGTTTGCAAACGAGTTCATTCACAGGCTCGTGCACGAGCGTATGGAGAAGTTGGAGAAAATCCGGGTACCTCAAGCGTTGGCGTAGAGTTTGATTCTCCCGAGGGACTAGCGTGAGTGTTCTAGTCAAGTCCAAAGTATGAAGGTATGATGTTCTTCGCGAATTCCTTGAGGTTGTCAAGGTAGCCAGTGCGTTGAAGGGGCGCTATGTAGTATAAGGCGCCGTCTTTCGCCGCTTTTTCCACATCCTGTTCCACAGATTTCAGGTCGAACTTTTGGTCTCTGTTGGCGACGGACCCGGCTGCGAACGCTATCTTGTCCTCGCGATGGAACCTTCGCGCCTCTTGCTTGACGATTGACCGCGCTTTCTCCATGGAGACGTGGATCCATGGCGGTATGTGGCAGATGTCAGAGTATTGGCCCGCGAGGCGTAGCATTCGTGTCCCGACGCCTCCGAACATTAGGGGCGGATGAGGCTTCTGAACCGGTTTGGGATCTAGAATGGCTCCTTTCGCTTGGTAGTACTTTCCCTTGAAATCAACTTCTGGTTTCTGCCAAAGCTGGAGGATCAGCTCCACGCCTTCCCTCGTCTTATCGACCCGTGTTTTCGGGTCATCCCATGTGCTGTATCCTTCGAATTCTGTCTGGGACCATCCGGCGCCCACGCCGAGGATTGCGCGTCCTGATGATAGGACGTCCATGGTGGCGACCATCTTGGCCAGTATTGCGGGTGGACGGAACGGGATCGGAGTGACTATGGTTCCGAGCTTGATATTCTGGGTCTTGGCCGCGATATAGGTGAGTGCAATCCAGCTTTCCAGAGTCGAGTCCTTCTGCGGCTGTCCGTAGGCTTCAGCCCACATGTAATGGTCCGGGATAACCGCACCCCAGAACCCGAGGTTATCAGCCAGCTGAACTGCTTGATCGGTCAGGCTCCATCCGCTGTACCAGTTTCCGAGACCTGAGAGGATGAACCTCAAAACTCAAACTCAACTCTCATGTAAGGCTCTGGCCGCTATTTATTTCAGCTTAGAAAGCTGTCTTTCAGCGAAATGAGACTCGTTTTCATCTATGGACCACCAGCATCTGGCAAACTGACAGTCGCAACTGAATTGGCAAAGCTGACAGGGTTCAAGCTTTTCCACAATCATGTCTCGATCCAGTTTGTCCAGTCTATTTTCGAGTTTGGAACAAAGACGTTCTCGCGTCTCACGGGCAAATATCGACTGGAGATGATAGAGGAAGCCGCGAAAGAGGGAATTGACACAATCTTCACCTTCGTCTACAGCAAAGGCGAGGACGACAAGTTTGTGGACCGCATCCTCCAAAAGGTAAGATCGAACGAAGGCAAGGTGTGCTTGGTGCGGCTCTACTGCGACCGGAAAGAATTGGCTAGACGCGTCAAGTCGAATGAAAGAAGGAGGATGGGAAAAATCGGTACCGAGAAGATGTTGAGCGGCCTGTTTCGAAGATACGATCTTGACTTAGAAATTCCGTTTCATACTAGTTTGAGTATAGACACTACAAATCGAACTCCGATAAGTGCTGCGAAATCGATTGTGCGTCATTACAGGTTATAGAAAGAACCTAGCTAGGCCTTCAGTTCTCGCAATAACTGCTTCGCAATCGTGAGTCTCTGAATATCGTTGGTGCCCTCGTAAGTCTTGATGATCTGTGAGTCCCGCAGAAACCTTTCCACCGGATATTCCGTCGCGACACCATAACCGCCGTGTATCATCATCGCTAGCAACGACAGCTTTTCCGCTGCCTCTGTCGAAGTAACCTTCGCAATGGACGAAGCTTTCACGAAATCCTTTCCCTGATCCTTCAACGACGCGGCCCAATAAGTCAACAACCGAGCAGTATGCAAGCCCATAGCCATCTCAGCCAGCTTGTACTGTACCTGTTGAAAATCGATCAACGGCCTCTCAAAACTGATCCGTGTCTGCGCGTAGCTTACAGCGGCCTCATAGGCGGCCTGGCATATTCCGACGCCCTGTGCTGCAACGTCTATCCTGCCTCTGTCGTAGGTCTTTACTCCGACATAAAAGCCGTCACCCTCTTTTCCGAGCAAATTGTCCTTGGGGACTTTCACATGGTCAAGGACTAGCTCGGATGGTTGCGAGCCACGCAATCCGGTCGTCTCGATCTTGCTTGCTACCTGGAATCCTTCGGTTCCTCTCTCGACTAGAAACGCACTGAGACCCTTGTGTCTCTCCTGTCTGCTGGGCGACGGGCTAGTTCTAGCGAAGACGAGGTAGAGGTCGGCTATCTCACCGTTCGTGATGAACGTCTTTCGTCCAGAGATCTCCCAGTGTGTCCCATGAAGTTTCGCTGTGGACTTGATCCCTGCTACATCTGATCCTGCGCCGGGCTCTGTCATGGCATGGGCCCCGATCTTCTCGCCGGCCACCATCGGGATGAGGTAGCGTTTCTTCTGCTCCTCTGTCCCCCACTCGTTCAATGGCTCGGAAACAAGATGACTAGCAACGAAGACTGTCGAGCAGGCGGCGCTGACACGGGCCAATTCCTCGAGCGCAATAACCATGGACAGGAGGTCGGCGCCTAGCCCGCCGTACTCTTCTTTGTAGGTGATCGCGGGCACGCCGAGCTTTGCAATCTGGTTGAGAAGTTCCCGGGGAATATGGTTCTTCCGATCGATCTCCCCAGCTATCGGCCGAATTTGTTTCTCGGCAAAATCGCGGATGGTATGCCTGAGGGTCTCATGCTCCGGCGTCAACTTGACCTCGTAGTCGGCTGAACGTGGAAGAATAGTACTCGTCAAAGCGAACAGATGCTCGGAGCGTTCGGGAGCCTATCGTTCCTTTAAACTTTGAATCCGACAGGTTTACGATTCTACTATTTGGGATCGGCGGAATGCGAACCAGCTGATAAGCAACAGTCCAGCGACGTAGACTAGAGACACCCAGAGATCTCTGAACGCAACATTTGCGAATGTGTCAGATGCGAGCAGGGTCGTGGTTGGGTTTCCAGATGCGCGGAACTGGAAGCCGCAGAAGTTCAAGACCTGTCCCGGGTTCAGGACCCAGCGCATTAGCATCGAGGCGAGACCATCTGTCCCCGTGCTGAAGGTTTGGGCTCCGCCCCGTTCCAAGCCTGCACACGCCGCAGTCGTCCCTGTCGCACCCATTCCAGGTGCATAGAACAGTACAGTTGACGCTCCGAGTTGCGCCGCAATGAGGGTTCCACCTATCAAGAGTCCGATGTAGAAGCCGAACGAGCCGAGGGCTGCTAGAACAGAGTTCTTCGATAGCGTCCCCAAGGTTAGGGCGACGGAAGCCCAGACCATACTTCCGATGGTAAGCCCCAGAATTCCCAGGGGAACGAGGTTCAGGTTGTCTTGGGGACCATAGATCAAAGTGCCTCCGATCGCTATGTAGCCAACGAGAAACGAGTAGGCCGCAAGGAGCGTTATCACGGACGCGACGATTTTCGCTGCAAAGACAAGGGTCTTCGAGACAGGTTTCGTCAGCAGAGGAACTATCGTCCCTGACTCAAACTCGCCTGAGACGGTGTTCATTGTCGTGGCGACACCGACGAGGAAGAGGAAGATTCCTGTCAAGGCCTCGATTCCGCCGAAGACGAATGTAGAGTTCGCCTGAAGGGTTTGGGGCGGGTTTGTGACGGCGTCGGCGATCGGGGTGAAAGCGAGCTGTACAGTGGCAATGGCAAATATGATGATGAATATCGCGATGATCTTCTTCTTTCGAATATTCCAGAGGAACTCGTAGTAGAGGAGGGCGATGAAGGCAGCTAGGGTCCCGGCTCGTTTCTTCTGTGCCACTAGGCCACTCCCTCCTTTCCGACCAGGCTGAGGAACGCGTCTTCAAGTCCTCCTCCTTCCTCCTGCATCCTCACGATAACCCCTCCAGCTCCCGTTACCGCCCGTGAGACCTCTGCTCGTATGTCCTCACGCGTGTCCAAGTGGAGCGTGTAGGTGTTCATGTTAGCTTCAACGGTCGCGAACTTCATCGTCTTCAGAGACGCAAGGACCCCGTCAACTGGTTTCTCAAGCTCGATGACGAGTCTGCGTCGTGCCATCACCTTGCTAGAAATATCCTCTAGGGTCCCGGAGTATCTCATGACGCCAAGATGGATCACAGTCACGTGGTCGCAGACCTGCTGGACCTCCGCGAGGAGGTGTGACGAGAAGAAGACGGTCGTCCCGGACTTGACAATGTCCTTGACCATGTTCCTAACTTCGACCATTCCCACCGGGTCGAGACCTATGCTAGGCTCGTCCAAGATCACCAGTTCAGGGTCGCTGATCAGCGCCTGGGCAATCCCGATGCGTTGTTGCATACCCTTGCTGTACTTCCCAATCCTGTCTTTTCCGCGGCCTTCGAGCCCCACCATCTTGATGAGCTCCGGTATTCTCCCCAGCCTCTCCGTCTTCGACATTCCATACATACGCCCGTAGACATCGAGCAACTCCTCCCCGGAAAGATGCTTTGGAAACCGCGGTAGTTCCGGCATGTAGCCTATCTCGCGACGAACCTTCGGGTTGTCCCCGCTGACCCCCCGGCCAAGGATGCTGAGACTCCCGGTTGTAGGCCTCAACAGGCCAACCATCATCTTGATCGTCGTTGACTTGCCTGCTCCGTTCGGGCCGAGAAAACCGTGAACCTGCTTAGAGGCAACCGTGAGGTTCAGCCGGTCGACCGCGAGCCTATCACCATACTTCTTCGAGAGATCGTGGGTTTCGATCGCGCGATCTTCAGGCAAACCAATCACACTTTATGAGGGGCATCGCGAGGAACCCGGGCTATTTAGTGGTTTTACTAGCTAGTTGCTCGTGATTCGAAAAGTATGCCTGTGAGATTAAGATCCTAGTCGCGGCAACCCATAATGGGGCGGGTGGGATTTGAACCCACGATCACTGGTGCCCGAGACCAGTATCTTAGACCAAGCTGTCCCCACAGGTAAGTGGACTGGACCACCGCCCCTGCCGCGAGCCCTCAAATCAATGATTCAAAATGCTTTGGTTCGAGTGTTAATGGGTGCAGGCACGCTGCACACGCGACACTTATGGTCCCCTAAAGACCTGTCCCAAGAACCGCTGACTTATCTGCATTCGTGGATAGGGTTACTGGCCGTATTTGCCTCGATGTACTTTCTTCGCAGGAAATCGCTTATTTCGATGTCTTATGATCGGATGGGTTTTTCTTGTGTCCGTTGAAGTATGTCCGTACTAGGTGCTCGAAGAAGATGCTGAATCCTCCTGTCCTACCATAGTACACCTTGTCAACTTCTTGCCGAACCATTTGTTCTGCTTCGGACGATAAAGAGATCATTACTTTGCCCATGGTATCTCTAGACTACTGGAGATAGCTCTTAGCCGTTTTATGCTTATCCCCTGCAGCCACATCCTATCGGCAAAGAATAAGAGCGCGCAAACGCCGATGTAAGGTGGCTAAACTCGCGTTTGTCGATAAAAGGCCAGAGAAAAACTAGCCTAAGACAAGGCTCTTAGACTTGACCCCGAATTTTCTCAGAGCCTTTGACACGATATCCTTTGGGCTTCACGCCTGACCTGCGTCGGTTGAAGTCGTGGCCTTCCATGAAGGACAGTCTTTGGAGGCAACCCTATCTCATAGAACTCACTTATGCCGATAACTTCCGTCTAGTGGCAGATTCCATTCGTGGCCGAAATCTCAGGATTCTGGAAGTTGGTTGTGGGACCGGTTTCATGAGTCTAGAGCTGGCTCGGATGGGCCATGACGTTATCGGGATAGACTTGAATCAGAAGATAATCCGCCTAGCCATGCGGACCATGGAAACCGACCCTTACAGTAAAACTCGTGGCAGTCTACGCTACGAAGTAGCGGATTTCAACAAGTGGTCCGATGCTCCGGGAACATATGATGTTGTTCTCTTTAGCCGCGTCCTCCATGACCTCCCTCACCCCAAGAATATCTTGTTTAGAGCTTGCGGGTTGTTGAAAAATGGAGGAAGAGTAGTCTGTCTAGAGTATGCGTACGATAGAACAGACAGGAGAAGTGCGACTTGGCTCTACCAAATCCGACGAGCGCTAGAACTAATCGGCTGGTATTCGTCTCATCTTCCCGAGAATCCGAAGGAGGGTATTGACAGCATCATGAACGATGCTCTGTATCGGAGGAGGGAGCACATCAACACATTTGGAGAAATGAGGCAGCCCCTCGAACAACGCTTCGTCAAAGAGCGACTCTCCTGGCACTGCTACCATTGCTGGGACATTTTTAGCGATATGAGGATCCCTGATCGGAAGAGGGAGAATGCGCTTGCGAGTTTGTTCAAAAGAATGGAACAACTATTGATAGATTCCGGGGAAATTCAACCAGTGCTGTTCCGCTTCGTGGGAACCAAGGCTTCAGTGTAAGCTCTTCAGGATTATTTCTGTGCTGACGGGCCTCTAGGCGAGTTTCTGGAGTAGCCTGCCAACTGCTGTGACGGCAACTATGGTTCCAACGGCGAGCGCTAACTGATCGTTAAGAGCAAGGGCTAGGATCGCGGTGATACTTCCCGCAACGAAGTCTCGGAATAGTCCTTTGCTCTTGTCAGAGGTGTCGAGAACGTCTGAGCCGAGAACGAGGAGGAGGATCAGGAAGTATACTGGTTCTTGGCTTATGGCGTTGGCGATTACGAAGCTGGCTACCCAGGCCGCCGACTCGGCCATGGGACGTAGGGCCGGTCGTAGTTCAGCCAGCCTGTACGACAGATCGCTCATGTAGCATAGCCGCTATAGGGGGATAGAAAAGGCGACCCGACTTTTTCTACTGCGTCCCAGTCCAGTAACAAAAATGTCAATCCCCCTAGACTGGCTCTGGAACGACCGCGGAAGAAGAGATGCTCCGGGAATGGACCAATCTGAGATTGACATATTTCTGGCCGGTAGCAAGACACCACTCCGACTTGGAACCACTAACTCGAAAGGGGAACCCAACATACACCCAGTATGGTATTACTACATGACCAACAAGCTCTACTTCATGAGCTACAAGGACGCGGTGAAAGTCCGGAACCTGAAACATAACAAGACGGTCTACTTTTCGGTCGATACCGACGCGATGCCTAACACGGGCGTAAAAGGAAAGGGTACCGCTATCATCGTCAAGGACACAGGGAAGGCATTATCCCTGTCGGAGAAGATTATAGCGAAATATCTGGGCGGTCTCAACAGCAGCATGGCGAAGAGCATGGTAGATGAGGTAAGGAAGGGCTCCGAAGTCCTAGTAGAGATAGCTCCAGACTACTTCTCGACTTGGGACTATACCAAATCGAAACCCTAGCTCATCGATTGCGAGCCTTGGAACGGCTCAGACGATCTCTATCAGATCCAATGATGGGTATCCCTTGTCGAAGTTGAACGTTGCCCCATGAATATGCGTGAAGGGTTTCACGCCGTAGATCAGAAGATGACCGTTCCAGCTTTGCACCTTTACGTGGTAGTCCGCTTGTCTCAGAAACTCATCACGAACCTTGGTGGGACGCGATGATATGCCAATGCTGAATGCTCCTTCGTCCCGCAGGCCTTCTCCTATCTCTGTAAAGCCTGGAAGCGTCAGCTCTTCCCCGTAGACCTGCACGAGCTTGTCAAAGTTCATGGTTAACATCATGCCAGTTGACGTCTCTTTCAAGGCGTTCCATGTTCTGTAGAACTCTGCGAGATCGCTCGTTAGCTGGCCCCTCAACTTCAGTCTCCAGGGTTTCGAAGGTAATTGCGAGTTGAATTCGACTATCCGAACTCTCTCAGCCAGGGCCTTGTCGCCTATGTATGGTCTCAGCGCCTCAGCCGACGATTCCGAGCTGAAGGTTCCAGTGGAAATGCTGAAGCACGCCCCGCCCTGGCTAACGAAATTAGACCGGATCATGTTGATCAACAACCTAAGTGACTGCGGAGAAACATTGCTCTCAGTGTCGATCATGAAGAAGGAGCCTCTCCGGACTCCGCCTCCCAATATCTGGTCGAGTTCCCTACTCCCCGTGGAGAAGTGGGTTTCCGTGTGCGGAACTTTCTCTGGACTTCTCACTA
>WNGH01009655.1_pt1 | contig 19415 bp, 19 predicted proteins | sample 5400631 | NCBI WGS metagenome assembly WNGH01 (sample SAMN13153373, study PRJNA577476) | soil metagenome | isolation source: 115 cm soil or saprolite under Garry oak tree replicate 1 | place: USA:California | collected 2016-06-15
TAAGAGCCAGTCGAGCGCTGTTACTGAATCCACCCGAAGCGGCCTGGTACGGTTACACTGATCTTCCCAGGTGAACCAACCGCCAGTCGAGATGGAAACAGCCAGCGCAAGCGAAAAAGTGCCGTAGCAATTCATGTTCCCATCAGTTGTGCGCAACTCCGGTAAAGAGCTTCTTTGAGGCAATCGCTCACATGGCGAGTAACTTTGAAACCACCTACCTGCATCGCGTCAGCGAACTTCCGTTCGACGCGCAGTCAGAAATCTTTCGGCACTATCCCGGCTTCAAGCTCGGCGTGGTCGACAGCGTTCGCTATTACGCTCGCTTGCTGCTGCCACTGGTCAGGGAATTTATCGCAAGTGACTCGGAACATACCGGCTGGATATTGACGGGACCGGCGATCGCTGCCCAGACTCTGGCGGCCGCCAACTTGTTGTGCCGGGAGTTGTCTGATTTGTACTTACGAGAGCGAGACACAGGCAATTACAAAGAACTTTCCCTGATCGATATCCAATACGATAACGAGTCAACCGCGTCAATAGACTAGGCAAAATTGGACTTTGCAGACCGCCTAACACTACGCGAACGCTTGAGCCAGAGGCTGGTTCGTAACGCTGATTTTCACGGCCGTCCGATCCTGTTCGTCAATGACGTCTGCGTCACCGGCGCACAACAACGCGCAATGCAAGAGTACTTTGAGCGTGACGGAGCAGCCTGCGTCAGGTGGCTGTATCTAATCGTCATCGATCCCGGAATCGGCATGGCGAATCCGAAAATAGAATGGCAGATTAATTTCGCACCGTTCGAGGATCTATTACGAATGGTGTCCCGCGAACAGATTCAATTCACTGGCAAATGTGTGCTAAAGGTGATGAACTTGAGCATCGCGGAACTCGAGCAAGTGCTGCGGGCGCTCGATGTTGAGCGCAGAACACGGTTGCTCGAACTAGCGACACTGAATGGTTTTCAAAACCTTGACGGCTTCGAGGGACAGATGAGACTGGTCAGATCATATGCAGCCGAACGGACCGTCTGACCACGAGACTCGCAGAGGATGTGGACAAAACCGAATCCAGATCCCCAACATTATTTGCGGCCGCGCGCGGCCGGACGAGCGGCGCTACGGAAACTTAGTTTGACTTACCCGGATCCGGTAAAATGGATTCACCAGGAACAAACGCTAAATGATCGTACGACCGCCGAAGGCGATTACCCGATCGAACCTACTTCGGTCCGGCCCGAGTTCTGGCCGGAACGGCAACCGGTGTTTTGGCTAGCGGAATTCGAAGCCCCGCGGGATCGGTTCCGCTTGTTTAGAAATTCGACGCACCCTTTACCCTGGTATCTTTCGGGATCCAGTTCAGAGGTCTACTCCCATCTTGTACATCCAGTGAGCGTGCCGTATTTCCTCAATCGCGAGCTGAAGGGCGCCAGGTGGAGAAAACCGAGATTCCTGGCAACGCCGATGGCTTCGCACCGCACTCTTCTGGTTTGGAATCCGCGGGCCAGGAGACCGCCTTTTGGAGTAAAGATATCTCTTAATCTTTGGATCGGCGGGCTGGATCGAAAAGTTAAGCTTTACGAAATAAAGCGAAGCGTCGGCATCTCCTCGCTACTTGGCGGAACTCCCAGAGCGGAGCTGGAACGGCAGGGGATTCTTCTGCTTGATGACCCGATCGGACTCTTACATAAGCAAACCAATGCCGGGCTTTTGGCACGAGACGCACCCTGGAAACTTGGCGCCGGAGAGGAAATCTTACCGGTATTCAGCCTGTGTGCTTCCGGGCATGACAGGCGCCCACGTGTCGTCGAGTTGGTCGAATCGAGCGGGCTCGAACCCACGGCTTGGGTTGACACGTTCGTTCTGAAGCCGCTCATCTACCAGGCCTACTTCCTCGGAATGACGGAAGGCGTGGTAGGTGAAATGCATGAGCAGAATATCCTGATGGAATTGCGGAACGGAATTCCCACAAAGCGGTTCTGGCACCGCGACCTGGGAGGATTCAGGGTCGATAACCAGCTACGTCGCCTTGCCAATAAAGGAGGACCTGGGAAAACAGTGCGACATATTTCACGAGTGGCTTCATAGTTACTTGCAAGGGTCACTGGTGTACGCGGTTGGCCATGCACTGCGAAATCATTTTGAAATCCCCACCGATGATTTTGCCGGCCTCTATAACGCCAGAGCCAGCAAGCTTCAAAACCTGATCTTTTCCGCAAATGGTATCCGCACAACCAGGAATTACGAAAAAGACTTTGAGCGGTATCGAAAGCGAAGGATACCAAGCCTTACCTGGCCCTGGAAAAACCTGGAGGAAGCACTTCGAGATTGGTGATCGACCGAGCTCGCCTTAAGCTTTGGATTCGAACCGTGGCTGAAGGCTGCTTCTTGTGAATCGTAAATGAGCGAAAACAACGGCCTCAACTTCTCCACGGTCCGAACAGTCACCTCAGCCACGGCCGCCGACATTCGCTTGCTCGTGCTCGACCTTGATGGCACGATTGTGGACAAATCGAATCACATCAGGGATTCCGTTGCGCAGGCTGTAGATCTAGTCAAAGGCCGCGGAGTTGCGGTCGCGATCGCAACCGGTCGACGGTATCAGTCCTCCCTGCCCGCATATGATTTCATCGGTTCAACCCTGCCCTTAATCTGTTATGAGGGAGGCCTCATCCGCGATCGTAATACTGGATTCACCCATCGACACTGGCCTCTGGAACCGCAGGTGGTCTCGCAAATTCTGGATCACACTGAGCGCCTAAGTTTAGATGGCCGCCTGTCCGTTCACCTTCATGTCGGGGACGATTTGTATGTTTCGAATCTGAATGACGCATCGCGCAAATTCTTTGAAGGCTCAACCATTGTGCCAATCGTCATGAGTGACCTGCGGCCACTGCTGATGAATCGAGCAACCACAAAAGTGATGGTGCTCAGCGATGATGTCGAGAGCATTACCCGCCTCTCTACCCAGCTGAAGAATTCTGACAGCCGAACTCGGATAACGGAGTACAAATCGATAACCTTGCTTGAGGCGTTCCATCCCACCGTCAACAAACGATTGGCGGTTAGGTGCCTCGTTGAAGAGATCATGGCGCTTCGGCCCGAAAATGTAATGGCGATTGGCGACGACTTTACCGACATCGAGATGCTCGAATATGCAGGAATTGGGGTTGCGATGGGGAACGCACCCGCCGCGGTCAAGGCCTGTGCTGATTGGGTAACTACAACGATCGAGCAAGATGGAGTTGCCAAGGCAGTCGAAAGGTGGGTGGTGGGCTAAATCTGTGTCGCTGGAAAGTATTTTTAGGTTGGAGAATTGCGGTCGAGATCAATGAACTCTGGGAGCCCGAATCGTCCGCCAGACGGACAGCCGGGGATTCCGCGGCAGTGTCGGTTCGTATCAACGGCCAAGATGTTTCTACTTATCTTACTGCCGGAGTCGGTGAGCCCTTACAACCAAAGCCGAAAGCACCGAGTCGGCTGGATAGTCCGCGTCTGATTGCGTTGGCTCGTAAGGTGAACGCTGGAAACCGCGCGGCACTCAAACTATTCTGGGAAGAAGTTCAAGGCAAAACACCGCTGGTCGAACCGGTTCCTGGTGATGACCAGCTCCGCCGGGTAACTTTTCTCTGGCGCGGAGGAGCCGAAGCCAGCGAAGTCAGATTTGACGCGCAGATCCTGCCCGACGCACAAGGCGCGCCGCTACTGCGTTTGGGGAACACAGACGTCTGGTTTCTAACGGTTCGGTTGCCGGCGACCGCGCGCTTCACTTATGGCTTTAAGCGTCCAGGAAAAAGACAGCTTTTCGACCCACTAAATCCGCTGAGGTTCAGATCATCCTCATTCGCTGAACTCCCTGCCGCGCCTCCGCAGTCCTGGATCGGGATCCAGCCGGATGTTCCGAAAGGCACACTCTGGCACGAAAAGCTCCGAAGTGAAAACCTGAAGGAAGAACGATCGGTTTCCATCTACACGCCTCCGGGCTATGACCCGAAGAGTGGCTCGTACGGTTTACTGGTTCTTTTTGACGGCCAGGATTATCGGGGACCCATGCCCATACCCACGATTCTGGACAACCTGGTGGCCGCGAAAAAGATTCACCCGTTAGTGGCGATTCTGGTAGACAACCAGAGTGAAGAGTCGCGCGATCGCGACCTTGAATGTTATCCACCATTCGCTGACTTCCTGGCCAAAGAACTGGTTCCGTGGGCGCGCCAGCGTTATCGTTTTAGTGCTGAACCCGAGCGGACCATTGTGGGAGGCGTGAGTCTCGGTGGCCTCAACGCCGCCTATTGTGCGCTCCGTTATCCGGAAGTTTTCGGCAACGTCCTATCACAGTCGGGCGCGTTCGGTTATTTTCCGGGCTGGGAAGATCAAGAAGCCAGCGACTATTCTCCATTCGGGTGGTTGATTCGGCAGTTCGTGACGACGCGGAAATTGCCCATCAGATTCTATCTGGAAGCCGGATTGTTCGAGAACGATTGTCCGGACACCCTACTGGCTCAAAACCGTCGCATGCGCGATGTTTTGGAGGCCAAAGGGTACTCGGTCGTTTATTCGGAGTTTGCCGGAGGTCATGAGTTTCTCAGCTGGCGTGGCTCGGTGGCAGATGGACTGATCGCACTCGCCGGTCGAGGCCAGTAGAGTTTCGGGTATCGAGGTCGACGTGCGCACTCGGTCCGTGGAAAAGGTGTTCGCAAGGGCTTACGGCCCGTTCATTTTCAGACTTTAGTTGGCTTTACACCAAGTCACACAGAGATTTTTCATACCGCGGCTTGACGTGTCCAACACTCCTCGACGATCTGCGCATATTCCTCGCGCCGCACGCCGTGGGCCCGCGAAACTTGTCTGGGATGCAACCGGTAGTGCAATTCGACGGTTGGCAGATTGTGGATCTTCAGACCCGCCTTGACGACTTTCAACCAGAGCCCGAGATCCTGAGCGACGCGATAGCTAGGATAACCACCCAGATTCATGACCTCACTGCGGCGCAGCATTGCGGTGGGGTGGTTGAGAAACCAGATTTCCGAAGTATCCCGTTGGTGCCTGATGTACTCATCCGTGACCTGCTCCGGATGCTCAGTTGGGGGGTATAGCTGATCGGTTTCCCACTCGATCCCCTGCAGTTGAGTCCCGAGTACGGCGACGTCTGGGTGGGCTCGCAAGTAAACAAATTGCCGCTCTAATCGCGTTGCCATCATCATGTCATCTGCGTCCATCCGGGCCACCAACTTTCCCCGGCATCGGGCCAGTCCGGTATTAAGAGCAAAAGCAATACCCTGATTTTCGTCGAGTCGTATCAGGACGACTCTGGGATCTCTGACGATGCGGTCAATTTCTGCGATGGTTTTAGTTGCTCTCGATCCATCGTCGACCAACACCAACTCCCATTCGCGAAAAGTTTGAGCCCTTATCGACTCCCAACACTCGGCGAGATACGCCGGCTGAGTATCGAAAACGGGCATCAAGATCGAAATTTCGCAACGGAGAGCTGCTGAGAAGCCCGCACTATGATTAGCGGCATGTTTGCGAACGTCATGTTTCTTAACCACCGCTTGGCGTGCTTTGGCGCCCAACTCAAGGCGCGTGCCCGCCTCATCCAACTCGCGGAGTAGAGCCAGAAGTTCGGCATCGCCGCGCGCGTACAAAGGGACACTCCCACGGTTGTATCTCAGCCCGGGCAGGTCTCGGGCGATCACGGGCAAGCCGGTGGCCATCGCCTCGATCGCAGTGTAGGAGCCGGTTTCACCCTGCGCAGAGTCTGTCGGAATCAGCACCGCGTCCAACCCTCGCAGCGCCGATGGCATCTCGTTCGGCGCAACGTCGCCCGAAAAATCGACCCACGGTACGTTTGCAAGTTTCCTTTTCACGAATTGCTGATAGCCAGTATCGAGTCCGTGCCCGATGAATCGAACCCGCCACGAGCCCGGTTCCCATGCCAGGAGCGCTTCAATGAAAGAGCGCGGCACCTTATCCTCGTGCAGACGGCCCACGATGCCGCAGACGAGACCAACATGCTTCCGTTTGGTTGGGCGAAACTCGCGAGCATCGATCTGCAACGGCAACACCTTGAGCGGCAACTGCCGCCAATCAGAATGAATTTCAGGCGAATCAAAATTCGAGAACACCGTTGCCGGCGTCACATGTTGTGGCGGCGGCTCTCGCAGTGAATTCGTGCAATGCAGGATCCAGACTTGAGGACACCTCGAACTGATCCCGTTCTCAGCAGATGGCTCGTGATGTACAAGCAAATCCGGCTGCAGCGATTCAATCAGACTCAGCACTTGCGACCACCCCAATTCGGAATGGACTGCTGCGCCCGTGAACTCGAACGGCCCGCGCGCACCTGGTGTCAGAATATGCGTGTCCCAACGTTGGTTTTCATGGGAACACCAAACGTCGAGCATGCGTTGAGCCCCGCCCACGGTCAGGTCCCACGGCATTAGATGGATCAATCGCGGACGGCCGTCTCTTGGCCACAGTCTTGGGGGATGTTCTATCGAACTTGCTATTCGCTTCTCCGTCTGAACGTTTGGGCCAACCTCAATCCGACGACAGAGCCTATTTGCCCACCGGTCCTCGACCGGCACTTCTGGAAAATCGGCGTTCTCAATTCCTCGCGTGCCACCATTCGGACGACAGACAACCGAGCGTATGGCTTCTACCCATCTGTCGATCAGTGGTCTCAGCAAGATTTCATATCTCTTCCAAACCGGCCAGGAGTCGTGGAATTCGATTAGTTCTGACCATAGACCATAAAGCTGCGCTCGCTCGTTGGTCGTCAGGGAAACAGGCAGTGCGTTAGGAAATGTCTCCAAACCATGATGCCCGCCAACCTGTTGATACAACGTGGCGACACTTTGACTGATCGACTCGGCGGCGGCCAAACCAAAGCCTTCCGTAATACTCGGCAACACCGTGCATGCAGCGTTGCATTTAGCGATGAGTAGCTCGTCCTGAGTGAGCCAGGGCAACCAGTAAATAGGAGCGTTGCGAGACAGATTCGCCGGCTTTGCCGAAAGCGCGGGATGTTGCACCGCCACACACGCGATGTTGTGCGCTCGCAGTCGTTCCGCAATCGCTGCGAAAAAGCCAAGACCTTTGTCGAGCGAAGGTCGGGCAGGAAAAAGAACATAAGGCGACGGCACGCTTTTCAACTTCTCGAGGTTTGAACCGTGAATCACTTTGTTCTGCGAATCACTGGCGGCTACCGGAAGACACCCCATGGATTCGACAGTCAGCACTCGATGTTCAGCCGAAGCGATTATGAGCGCATTCTGCAATTCTTTGAGTCGGTCAGGCCATTCGAACTCTCGTGCGTCCTTTAGAATACCTGTGCTCGTTACGACGATATCGGCCATCATAACGGCCGAAGAGAGCAAGGATCCGGACGGAAGAAGGCGGCGTTGATCTTTCGAAAGGTCGCTGATTGGTGGGTCATAGAGACTGTGAAGCCAAAAGACTGAGGGCCCTCCGGATCGATCTCCGTTTCGCATGACAATGGGAATTGCGCCTTCGAGACTATGAGCAATGACGGCATCTGATCCTCCGTCGACCCTAATCTGTTCGACCGCCTCAAGTGCAGCTCGAGAAAACTCGCTGCATTGCAGCACTCGAGGAGCCCGAAGCTGTTCGGCTCGCATTTTCAAGAGCCTCGGCATTAGCAAAGGCGACAAGTCCTTCCCAGGAGAAACCTCTAGACAATCTGGTAAGAGAACTCGAGTTTTGATTTCCAGCTCCGTAAACTGGTCAGCCAGGCGTCGAATTGCGTACGCCGTGCCGCCCAAGGTGTGGAACGGGTGTAACTCCCAGGAAATCATGGTTACTGATTTCACAATCACCTTCGTCAAGTGTGTGCTCGCCAATACCTGCCAGCACATGAAACGAGTTAATGCCAGGAAGCTGAAACTATTGTCCGGCGATTCTATTGAATCGAATTGCCTGATCTTAGCATGACGTGCAATCAGCACTTAACCGCTCTTGGCTTTCCTGCATTTCTGACGTTAGCCGTAACTGCGTGCGCCGCAATTGAGTGGATGCCTGATGTATGGCAACCTGTGAGGGCTGACTGACTTGACGCAACTCGAAACGCCTTTTACCCGAGTCCACCATGATCCAGGCTGCTGAGCTATCGACCAACTACTCCGATGACGATCTCACGTTTTTCGCGTTAGCTTACAAAGACTACGATGCCACCGCGGCCTGCCTGAAAGACCTGCGCAAACACTATCCGTCGAGCCGCGTTATCTTACGGTCTGACGGCGATCAGGACCCCCGCTTTCCGCTGCTTGCCAGAGGTCATAAGGTCTACTTTCACGGAGAGTCGCGTTTATTCGGTATTGAAAATGGCGGCGCGGTCATCGAACGCATGTTAGAGCTTTTTCTTGAAAGACCAACTCGATATTTGTTCAAAATCGATCCCGATACTGCAATTCATCGGCGATTCAAATATCTGCCGGTTCGCAGCGGCGTGTTTGGAACGCTGCAATGTGAGGAGGAGACTCCTTCTGTTCAGGGCGGATGCATGGGGTTTTCTCGAGATTCGGCAGACCTAATCCTGCAATCGCGAATGTTGAGAGATGTTCGCTTGAAAGAGCCGGCCAACTTCATCAAGGATTCACCTTACTTCTTTCGCATGGCCTATCGCGCGAACCGTTGTGGATTAGCGAGCTTTGACTGGATCGTGCCATGGGTCGCCGGCGAACTGGGAATTCCTCTATATCGCTTTGACGAAGTCAACTGCGGCTGGCAACAGCCACCGCCAAATCCGGAAGGTCGTTACGCGGTAAGCCATCCTCGCGCTAAATAGGCCCTTGCGACTTGCCCTAATAGATTTGAATGGCAGAGAATAGGACCGTTTTGCAAGTTCTCGCGCTAAGTCCTGCCCGTAAACTCGGATCATTGGGCAGTTGAAACCGTATTCAATTCAGAAAGAGGCACTACTCATGGCTAAGGCAGCTCCAGCACCCACCCAGAAATACCAATGGGAATTACTACAGAATTCTCCGGTCGCAAATTCACGAACAGACGATATCTGGTTCTTCGACGAGTTGACCGGGTGGCTGGTCAACAGCAGTGGATATGTCTGCAAGACAGAGGACGGAGGGTCCAACTGGACGCCGAAGTTTTTCCTCGCTCCGAATCTTCCCAGCTTTCCCTATCTCCGATGCATGTCCTGGGCGAACCGAAAGATCGGATGGTTCGGTGCGGTCACCGGAGTTGACGTTGATTCGATCGCATCACCCAGTCAATACATTCGCACACTCTTGCACCAGACGACGGACGGCGGAGAAACCTGGAGACCTGTTGAGAATCTGCCCGAGGGATCACCGGGCGGCATCTGCGGCTTCCACGCCGTCAACGAACGCGTGGCTTACGGATCGGGAACGAACGATCCCGGACTGCCGGGACCGGCGATCATTAAGACGAAGGACAACGGCGCGAGCTGGGAACTGATCGACATGCGGAAGTATGCCTCTAATCTGATCGACATTTACTTCTTTGATGAAGACAACGGCTTTGTTGTCGGCGGCCTGATCGACCCGAGCTCCAAGGTTGACCACAAGGCCTATCCTCCGCCGCGGTTAAGTCGCTATGGTCAGGTCAAGCCGGTAATATTGCGCACACGGGATGGCGGAAAGTCCTGGACCAACACCTCCGCCAATATCAAAAACTTCGAGTCCGGCGAGTGGGGCTGGAAAATTCAATTTCTGAATGAGAAGCACGGCTTCGTCACGCTCGAGAATTTCCGCGATGCATCAATCCTGGTAACCAAGGATGGGGGCAAGTCTTGGGTGAAGAAGCACGTTGCGAAAGACCAGAATCCAAAGTCTCCGGCCATCAATAACGACCTGGAGGGGATCGGGTTTATCAACGAACTCCAGGGTTGGGTCGGTGGATGGGGTTTTCAAGACCTGAGCGCGCCCGTCGGTGGCCTCGAAAACAGTTACACTGAAGACGGCGGCGAGACATGGATCCCACAGAATCATTTGCCCGATCCCAACATCCAAGAGCCGAGGAGCGATCCGCGCTACCGTATCAACCGCTATCGATTTGTAAAGAACCTCGCGGGAGAGGTGACCGGCGGATACTGCTCGGGCCAACAGGTGTTCAAGCTGAACATCGGCGGCGGGAAGAAGGGTGCGTTTGGCGCGCGCACATTGGGCATGATTGCATTGAAGGGACGCCATGAGCCGGCTAACTCGACTCAAGGTTCCGTAACGCCGGCGGCGACCGGGCAGAGTAAGACGTCCTCATTAACCAAGCAGCAAGCCCTCGTCCTCGAGCCAGGTCAAGTCTGGCAGTTGGCCCAGGCGCCGAACGATGATGGCACTGTCCAAATCAGCTACACGTTGCCGGAAGACACCGAGAATGTTTTCGTGGGACTGTGGAACAAGTTTGCTTTTCACGTGCGCACGCTGGTGAGCGAGAAGCAGCAGACTCGCGGGCGACACACCGTGGTCTGGGATGGAACAGACGATCAGGGAAATCCCACTGGCCCCGGCGTTTTTATCTGCCGGATGTGCACCGCGGGCAGGATGGGAGCCAGCCAGTTGGTCGAGTTACAGGGCGCGTTCTAATCGAACTCGCTCGAAGTCCCCTGCTCGCGGTAGTCTTACCCGATGGTAATCGCAGACGAAGATTTCGCCAGCAACCCGTCCAGCGAAAGAGTCGCAGTACTAGAGTGGCAAGCGTGGGACGGTTTTCTGCTGCGTCACGTTCTCGGCGACAACGCGCTGCGGATCGAGACGGATCCTTTTCACGAATTTCCGTCAGCGCAATTCGATCGCGTATGCGATTCATGCTCGACAGTCTGTTTCCAGATTAACCTGTCGGTTCGTAGTCGATTGCCGCTCTCGATCGGCGAGCTCACTGATCGCTTCCGCAAACAAGGCGTCTATGTCGTCAACGGAGTGGTCCAGGACATTCGCAAATCGACCCTCCACGCGCATCTCGAAGCCATCGGCCTTGCTTCGCCAAAGGCCACACCATCCGGTTGCCCTGACGAACTCTTGTTTATTAAGACCAATCTCAACTACGGAGGCGAATTGGAAAAATCGCTGCCCAGAGAGCGCATCGCGGTCGCCGGCCTGGAGCCCTTGATCTCTGGTGACATTGGGGCCTACCGCTACCAAACCGTTCCCCGGAAAGTGCTTCCGGAGCGTACGTGGACGGACCCCGCCGTCGTGGTTGAAAAGTACATCGCCAACTCTGAAGATTCCTTCTACCGCGCTTACTTCTCAGGGAAGCAAATCATCATCGTCAAGGCCTTTGCGCCGCGCATCATCAAGAAGCTGTCCGGCGATCCGCGTGACACGAACTACGTGACGGACCTTGATCACCTCAAAGCGGGAACTGACAACCTGGAGATCAACGCCAGCTTAAAGCGAGACGTAGCCACCTTCGTCGAGAACACGCCGGTTGAGTTCGGCGCCATCGACATCGTGCACGACGGTCAAGACAACTACTACGTCATCGACCTTAACCTCACACCTTACGCCGGGACCCGACCCCACGATCCATATTTAACCCACTTCCTGCGATTGGGGATTACGGATCCAACGCGGCGCAAACCAGAAATATTTCTCGATTCGCCCTTGGCGGCGTTTACCGGCCAGTGTCAACCGTTCGGCAGCCTTCATCACGACGGAGGTGGACAATGGCAATGACCATTGAAAAAGCAGCCCTGTATGAGAAGTATCGGCTGCCGTATGCCGAGCGAGCTGTGGCCGATTTGCTCGACTACACTAGATCAATGAATCTCTCAATAGCCCTGTGCACTTATAACGGCGCTGTTTATCTAAAAGAGCAGCTCGAGAGTATTGCTGCCCAGACACGGACACCGGATGAGCTGGTTATTTCGGACGATCACTCGACTGACGATACGCTCAGGTTGATCGAAGAGTTTGCGGCCACCGCCGGTTTTCCGGTGCGCCTTTCAGTCAACGAATCAAACTTGGGCACCGCTAAGAACTTTGAAAAAGCCATAAGTCTTTGCCGCGGCGATGTGATCGCGCTCAGCGATCAGGATGACGTCTGGCACAGCGACAAGCTCGAATCAGTCGAGCGCATTTTTGAGGCAAAGCCTCAGCTCTCGCTGGTCTTCTCGAACGCCGAGCTCGTCGATGAAACGCTCAGGCTTTTTGACGAGACATTGTTTGACTGGGTTCATTTCGACGGTCAAAAGCAAAGATTGGTAAGAAGCGGCCGGGCGCTTGATCTTCAGTTGCGCGAGAACCTGGTTTGCGGTTGTACGGTGGCATTCCGCGCAAACCTTAAGGAACTGGTATTGCCGATTTCCGGCGATGGTCCGTTGGTTCACGATGGATGGATTGTGTTACTCATTGGCGAAATCGATTTCATCAACCGGCCGCTGCTGAAATACCGGCAACATTCGGCCCAACAGTGTGGCGTGGGCAAGACCAGTACCTGGCACGACATCATGACTTCTTCCAAAATCGATAGCGCTTGTTGCGTTAGGCAGGCCAATCAGATCAACGAAGCATTCGAACGCCTTGCGGCGTACGGCCTCAGCCAGGATAAAGAGAGGCTATTGCGCGAAAAGATTGTGCATTTGCATGAAAGAGCACGCCTGCCTGTCCCGAAATTTCAACGTTGGCGTTCAGTAGAACCGAAGTCGTGAACCGTCGCTACCACGGCTTTTCAAGGGGCTGGGTAAGCGTGGCCAAAGATCTTCTCGCGTGAGAGTTCCAGCACACAATGTCCGATTCAGAATTTCCCAGGGTCGTGGTCGTTGTCCTGCACTGGAGGCACTACGAGCAGACGCGGCAGGGTAAATGGCGTACCATAAAGCTCATTCAGCAACACAGATTTAGCCCACTACCCGAAAACGAGTCTGGCTGTTTTCTAAACTTAATGAAAACAGCTCCCGCATCCGAATCTAAGCGGAAAAACCATCACTTATTCGTCTGCTTGGGCGCTAACCCCTTAGAGGCCGGCGAGGCCCGGCCCACTATCTGGCGGAGATAAGAAGCGCAGCCCAGAGTTTCGTTTATGGCCGCTCACCATCACACACCCCTGGTCCGGGTAGTCCGCGCGATCGTGAACCCTGGCAAAATCAGGTCGTGCATAGCGAGCCGTAAAGCTCAGGCGAGGCAGCGCGGTGGAATTGGATGGCGAATTATGAAGCAGGTCATCAAACAGCATAAAGTGTCCTGCGGGCATGGAACAATCGACGATACGATCAGATTCGCGTGGTATTGCCGCGCGGGTGAATGTACTCCAGTAATGGCTGTCGGGCGGCACCGGCAAATGCTCTCGCGTATGCGTGTGACTGCCGGTGATTACTCGCATTGCGCCGTTCTCCGGGGTCGCTTCGTCGACCGCGAGCCACATGGTGACGAACCCTCTCTCTACTCCCCAAAAGTAGGACTCCTGATGCCACGGGATCTCAAGACCGTGCGGAGGCTTCTCGAAGAACTGAGTCCTGAACAACATCACGTCGTTACCCAGGATTTGTGTGATGGGGCGGATTATTTGCGGAAGAGTGCACAGCTCGTAAACCAGGCGGCGGTCAAGGTGTCGGTCAAACACGGGCTGCTGTTCCGGCGGAACGGCTTGATGGCACGGCACGGTCGATGGACGCGAGAGCACATCCCTTAAGGCGGCCCTAATCGCCTCCGCGCGCTCGGCCGAGTAGAGTCGAAAGTCAGTGAGCAAGCCGTCGCGCTGGAATCTCTTCAATTCCGGTTGGCTCAAAGACCGCGCAGGTACGCTGTCCTCATGGCGCTTCACTGGGTTCAATGCTCCTGCTGGTCAGCTGGCGAACGCCGTGGTCGGACAAGAAGACTGAGCTGGGCCCACCCATCAACAAACGGTCTAAGATTCACCCAGCTAATCTCAAAGCGCGATCGGAAGCGCGCGATCAGCGGATCGGGAGCCCAATGGGCAACCGGAACTTTTCGCGGTACACCGTGCTCATCCCACATGACATTGCTGTTGTGAATCTTCTCTTGCGACTCTTCGACAACGGTCACCATCATCATCATCGAGCCTTCGGGATGCAATACGCGGTCAAGGGCGGCGAGTGCCTCGGGCACTAGTTTGAATGGGATATGTACCAGGACGTAGGAAAGCCAAATTCCGTCGAACTGCTCTTTGAGATCTCCCAGGTCCAGGAGGCTCATCTTGATCGTACGCGCCTCCGGACACTGTTCACGGCACAGCCTCAAGGCTTCCTCACTTACGTCAAGTCCGGTCACCCGGTACCCAAGGTCGAGTAGCTGCCTCGTGTCTCTTCCTGAATTACACCCTACATCAAGAACCGACCCGCCGGGCTTGACGGCTGCTGTGAACTGCCGCCATTCCTCACTCTGCAAGTCGTCGCGTTCTTTCCAGGTGCGGGCGTAGTCGGACCACCCTTCGTCATAGACCTTCGTCACCGCGGCGAGAAAGGCATTGTCATCAGTAAATGAATGGCTACGCTTCATCGGTAGGTTCCTGCTCCATCTCTCAGCAAGGGGCAAGAGTTTGCATCGGCGAAAGCTAATCGTGAGACTTTGTGCTACCCGGGTGCGGGCCGTCCAGATTGTTGGAGACTGGTCACTATTTGTCTCGCCGCAAACGGAATTCGCAAGACGCAAAAATTCAGGTCAAGGGTAGGAGTTCCGTGCAGTTCATATCGAAGGCATTCGTCGTAGTCGTCCTGGATTCGCTGCAACTTGCGTCCATTAAGCAAACGTTCGGGAAAAAGACGAGAACCACATTGATAAAACTCAGGGCTAACACTCGACTTGCTCTCCAGGTTCCTGGAATGCGCGTTGGCGGCCAGGCGCCCTAGTTTCGGTCAAGTGTCATCACTGTTCAAAATAATCCTTTGCCTTTGCCGCCTCAGGCAGTTCTCCCGGTTTTAGAGGCTGGTCGGTCACCTCAACCCGGAAGCTCTCTTCCAGAGGCGCGTTCCAGATGCGCGTGGAAAGGTTCACCTTGAAGATGCGGAACGCTTTGATGTCTTCCTTGGTCGTCTGGTCGGTCTCGAGGCGATCGGAGAGATCATAGAACTCTCGCGGCACAAAGTCCGGCCGCAAATTTACGTTCGCGGTCTTCTCGCCGTCGCTGACCCACCATTCATATTTCATCTGGCTGTTGCACTTCATTTCGCAACCTTCTGCCACGACGACTTTGTAGCGATCGCGACCCGGCGCGCCCGTCACATACTCGATCGTGTCTTTCACCCCGGGACCCGGATGACCGCTGACGATGTAGAGATTGTCGCGCGCCCACAGCTCGTCTTGAGAGAGAGCCTGGGCGGCTGCTTGCATAGCCCGAAAGCCAACTGCAGTACCCCACCAGAGTGATCCCGGATGCTGGCAGATGGCGCCGTCATAGTCCAATTCCAGGACCTTGCCCTGATCCTTGATGCGAATCGTCACTCCCTCGGCGGCCTTGATTGGGTGGTCGAACATCACCTTTCCTCCCTCTGCACGCATTTTCTTTTTTGATTGCTAACAGATTCGCGGCAATTGTTCGCCGACGAGCATGTCGACAATGCGGCGCCCGCCGAAGACGGTCTGCATGACAACGCGACCGGGGCGGTGGTCGGTCACGTCGCCGATCCTCGCGGCTCCTTCGCCAAGAGGATGCGACTTCAGCGCCGCTAGTGCTGTTTCAGCGTCTTCCGATGGTACCACGCAAACGATCTTACCCTCGTTGGCAAGATAGAGCGGATCCAAACCCAAGATCTCGCAGAAGCCTTTGACCTCGCTCCGGAGCGGCGTGCGGTCTTCGTAGATCTCGATGCCAACCTGCGACGCATCGGCGATTTCATTCAAGACTGTGGCGAGCCCTCCTCGGGTGGCATCCCGCAGGAAGCGGGTACGAGGAACGGCCGACAACAACGTATCGATCAGACCATGCAGGGAAGCACAGTCACTCTCAATAAGTGTAGTCAGCTTCATGTCGCCACGGGCATTGAGGATCGCTGCGCCGTGGTCGCCCAACAACCCATTGACGAGGATCACGTCACCGGGTTGGGCTTTGTCGACGCCTAAGTCGACCCCTTTGCGAATGACACCCACGCCGGCAGTGTTGATAAAAAGCTTGTCACAGGCTCCCCGTTCGACAACCTTGGTATCGCCGGTAACGATTCTTACGCCGGCGTCCCGAGCTGCGGCGGCCATGGTCCTGGCCACCTCGCGCATTGTTTCCACCGGCAGCCCTTCCTCAATAATGACCGAACACGACAAATAGAGTGGTATCGCGCCACCGACGGCCAGGTCGTTAACCGTGCCGCAGATTGCCAGCTTGCCGATATTGCCACCCGGGAAATTGAGCGGCTGCACTACGTAGGAATCGGTGGTAAAAGCAAGTCGATCGCCAAGTGCCGCCATGTCAGCCAGACTTAGCCGCGCCTGGTCCTCAAGCGGTGACTGATTTTCGTTATCAAACACCTCAAGGAAGATGTCGTCGATCAAATCATGCATCGCCTTGCCGCCGCCCCCGTGGGCCAGCGTGATGGTTGAAACCTTCACCTTGCCTCGATGCCTGGGCTTGCCGTTCTTTTTGGCCAACTCTACAACGCTACTCATGCCATCTCCTCGATCAGAGCCCTGGTGTCGTGAATCTTCTCGATGTCGCCGTATTGATAATAAGCAGCGCAGGCTCCTTCCGACGAAACCATCAGGGCACCCAGTGGCGTCTCCGGAGTGCAATCTCTACCGAAGACCTTGCAGTCCCAGGGCTTGATCACACCCTTGAGCACTTCGCCGCATTGGCATGATTTCGGGTCGGCAATCTTAAGGGCGGGTACCGAGAATCTGCGCTCTGCGTCGAACTCCTTGTAGGGCTCGGTCATGCGAACCCCCGAGTGGTCGATCGAACCGAGACCGCGCCATTCAAAAAACTCCCTCAATTCGAAGACCTTGCCGATCGCATCCAGAGCCACGGTGTTGCCACCGTCCGGTACGACGCGGTTGTATTGGTTCTCGATCTCCGAGCGACCTTCGGCGATCTGTTTGAGCACCATCCAAAGGCCGTGCAGGATATCGAGCGGCTCGAAGCCGGCGATGACCAACGGCTTTTTGTAGTGTTCGGCGATAAAACGGTAGGACGAATTTCCAATAACCATGCTGACATGGCCGGGACCGAGGAACCCGTCCAACTGCAGATCCGGCGAGTCGAGTATCGCTTTAATCGTGGGAATGATCGTGATGTGATTACAAAACAGCGCGAAGTTCTTGACACCTTCCTTTTTCGCCCTCAACACAGTGAGAGCGGTGCTGGGCATGGTTGTTTCAAAGCCCAGGGCAAAGAAGACTACCTGCCGGTCCGGGTTCTCCTTGGCAATCCGCAGAGAGTCAAGCGGCGAGTACACCATGCGCACATCGGCCCCATTTGCTTTAGCCTGCAGCAAACTTTCTTTCGAGCCGGGCACTCGCATCGCATCGCCGAACGTAGTGAAAATCATGCCGGGCATGTGGGCCAGAGCCACGCAGTCGTCAACGCGTCCCATCGGCAGAACACAAACCGGGCAGCCGGGCCCATGGATCAACTCGATTCCATCCGGCAGCATTGTCTCGACACCGTATCGGAAGATGGCGTGCGTGTGGCCTCCGCAGACTTCCATTATGTATACCGGGTCAGTGCCAGTTCGTCCCTTCTGGATTTGGGGCACGAGCGTGCGGATTTCCTTCAGCAGAAACTGCGCTTTCTCGGGATCTCGGAATTCATCGACGTATTTCATTTTGTTTTCTTTCTTCTATACCGTCGTTAAGCGGTCATCCCGGAATGGCCAATGAACCGCGATTGTCCGCCAGCAGTGTATGAACCAGGTCCCAGAGAATGTGGTAAATGATTACGTGGCATTCCTGTACCCGATGAATGCTGTCGGTTTCGACCACCAGGCAGTAATCCAAGCCGATCTTTGCCATCTCGCCACCGCTCATCCCAGCCAAGCCGATGGTTGTTACACCCATTTCTTTCGCCTTAACAAAAGCCTTTACGAGATTGTCCGAGTTTCCGCTGGTCGAGAGGCCGATCAATCCGTCTCCGGCGCGCGCTTGCGCGATCAACTGTCGGACAAAGACATGCTGGAAGCCGACGTCGTTAGCCACGGCCGACATCATCGTCCGGTCAGCCGTAAGATCGATTGCGGTCAGGGCAACCCGGCCGGCCGTGATCGGATGCAGAAACTCGACAGCCACATGCGCTGCATCGCAGCTCGAGCCGCCATTGCCCATCGAAAACAGGCGGCCGTTTCCGCGATAGACGTCCGCGATCGCTCCCGCGGCGGCGACCACTTCCTGTCCGTTCCGGGCAAAGAACGCGTCAACTACTACGTGATGATGTGCGGCCTTTTGCGCGACGGACTCGAGGAGCGCAGCATTCATAGACGCGGGATCTTGCTTCCGGCCGTGCAGAAACGGATACAGCCCTTCCAGGTTTGGATTCTCCGCCAGACTCATTAGGTTATCGTGCTACGCGTAACACAGCTCGGGCACCCGCGCCAGTTCGTTAGACTGGATCAATCCTCGTTATGTTTGACCCACGAGTTCCAGCGACGGCTTTGCCGCAACGCTGACAGGTGGATTCGCCGCCGATTCCTTCATCGCGAGGAGTTCTGCCTGCACTTCGCCAAGCTCACGCAGCACCTTCAAGGTTGCTTCCGCCTCTCCCTCGTTGATCAGGCTCATGGCAAATCCGACATGTATCAGGGCCCACTGACCGACACATTTTTCGAGTGGGAAGTAATCGTCCACCACACACTCCAGGCTCACTTCGCGCTGGACGCCGCTAACGTCGACGAGGGCCATCTGCCGGCTAACATCCGTGATTTTTACTATCTGGCCAGGGATTCCAAGACACATTGCTGACTCCTTACTGTTGGTTCAAACATGAATGTGGCACGGGCGTCCGGCCCGTGAGTCACGCGCAAGAGGTGCGTGCCGCTTCTGCCTGATTCGAATCTCCCAAATAACGCGCTGCCGCAATCGCAGCCTGTCCCAGCGCTAATCCCCCGTCGTTGGCGGGGACCTTCGCGTGCGAGAGACAAGTCAGTCCATCTGACTCGAGCAACCGCACCACTGCTTCAAACAAGAGCTTGTTCTGAAAACAACCGCCGCTCAGCGCAACCGTGTCCACCGTTGCTTCAGCTGCACCCGGTTCTCTGAGGCGCGCGATCATGTCGCGAATCGCTTTGGCGAGTCCGTAGTGAAAGCGCGCCGCAATCCGAGCGACGGGACTCTGTTGGACGAGATCTTCGAGCAGCGCTTCCCACATTGGTGACGAATCAAGGTAGAGCAGACCGCTGGCTTGTTCAGTAATGCCGAAAGCGTACGGCGCCTCGTCGTCAGATAACCGATACGACTCCGCCATCGCTTCCAATTCCATCGCGCCCTGACCTTCAAACAAAGCGTGGTCCGCACACACACCCAGCGCCGACGCCACCGCATCAAAAAG
>WNGH01001950.1_pt1 | contig 19414 bp, 13 predicted proteins | sample 5400631 | NCBI WGS metagenome assembly WNGH01 (sample SAMN13153373, study PRJNA577476) | soil metagenome | isolation source: 115 cm soil or saprolite under Garry oak tree replicate 1 | place: USA:California | collected 2016-06-15
GGTGTACGGCGCAAGCCAGGCGAGGGGCGCGTGCGAAGCCGTGATGTCGGAAAGCCGCTCGACCGAGCGGCGCTTCGCTTCCTCGAAGGCCTTGTAGAGATTCATCGCGAGCCAGGGGTGGCGCTCGAGCACGTCGGTCTTGATGACGATCACGTGCATGATAGGAAAGATTCCGGTCTCCCTGAAATAGGCCGCTTCGACCGCTTCGTAATCCGGGAACAGCCGCCGGATCCCGCTGCCGAAGCCGCGCGGGGGCCGTGCGGAAAGGACAGCGTCGATATTCCCTGCAAGCAGCATGTCGTTCAGAGTGTGCTGGGGCTCCGAACGAAGCTGCACCCCTTCGGGCAGCTTCGGCTTCACTTTCTCGACGCGGCCTGCTTGGTTCACTCCTGCCTGGACCCACTCGACCGAGGCGAGCGGCACCTGGGCCTGGTGGGTGAGGTAACCGCGCGAGTAGATCACCGCCGTCTGTGCCCACTCCGGAATCCCGATGCGCTTGCCCTTCAGCTGCTCCGGGCGGTCGATCCTGCCGCCCTCGCGCACGTAGATCATCGATTGCCGGAACACCCGCGACGGAAACACGGGTATCGCGGCGATGCTCTTGTCCTCCTGCGAGCGCAAGGACACGTACTTGCCCATGGACATTTCCGACACTTCCCATTCCCGGAAAAAGGTAAAGCGAAAGAACGCTTCCTCCGGCGGCAGGTTGAGCACGTTGAGGCTCGCGCCCTGGACAGGCACTTGTCCCGTGGCGAGGTCGCGCGTGTGCTCGTAGTCGCCGATGGCAAGCGTGAGAGACAGTCTTTCCACGGCCTCGCTACTCCTTTAGCAGAACCGCGCCGTTTTCGATTTTCACGGCGTAGGTGCGAATGTCCTCGGTACAGGGCACGCCGACCGCCTTGCCGGTCGCGATATGAAATTTCCCCTGGTGCAGCGGGCATTCGATCTCCTCGCCCTCGATGAAGCCGTCGGCGAGGCTCGCCTGCCCGTGAGTGCAGGTGTCGTGCGTGGCGAAAATTTTGCCGCCGAGGTTGTACAGGCACACCGGCTCCACGCCAAGATTGACGAGCAGCGTCCCATCTTCGGGAACATCGGAGGTGTCGGCGACTTTGACCCAGTTCTCGCTCATGTCAAAGGGGATAGATCAGGGTGTTCGGGACGAGGAGGCTGTCGAAGATGCAGAGCTTTTCCTTGAATTTTAACCTGCCCTCTTCGACGACGAGCTTGTCGCGATACTGACCGGTGTTGAAAACTCGCGTGAGCTCGTCTTGCAGAGTCTCGAGCGCGACATAGTTCGCGCGCACCTCGAGCATCCCTTCCTTCCAGTCCAAGACGCGGAGGCCGCTTACCATGCGGCGCACATAACGCGGCGCGTACACCGCGGTCTTGCGGATCGCGGTGACCCGGTCGGCGAGATACCCCCTGCTCTCGCAAAGCCAGGTCGCGAGCGGCAGGCCGCGCTCGAAGTTCTCGCGCGGAACGATCTTGTAAAGACATTGCTCGACGAAAAATTCCGGCCATTCCTCGAAGCGCTCCTCGTCGAGGCAGGCGGTGTACGCGGCATAGAGCTCTTCCAGCTCCAGGCGTAGGTCCCGGGAATTCAGGCTGAGATAATGCTCTGCGGCGCTCATGGTATTGAAAAGAACGAACGTTCGATTACTACTATTTTACTCATGTTGAACAATAAGTTAAAGTTCCATTACGTGTCGGTAATAGGCGTAGAAAGCGCGGATCACGGACTCCGTGACCATATGCTGTTCGTCCTTCCAGTCGCGTCCGCCCATCTCCATGACTCCCTCCCCTTCTGGATACGGAGCGACACCGGCCTGAGAGAATTTCATTACTTCGCTGTCGTCGATCGAAACGAATCCCGCCGGTCCCATGAGGTTCGCCTGCCGCAACCGGCGCCGGGTCATGTCCTCGTCGTCGGAGGCGTAGCCGAAATAGGTCCAGGCGAGCTCGAACGCCGCCGGGCCTCGCGTGATGAGCTGGCGCATCGCCAGGGTGTTCGACTGCTGCTGGACGATGAGGTTGGGCCAAAGGGTCGTCATCACCACGGTGTACTCGGTAAACTCGCGCACCGGCTCGAGAAGCGTCGAATCCTGCAGCTTGAAGTTGTCGATCAGTGACTTCATGTCGGCGTTGTCCTGGGTCTTCTTCTGATCCCCTCGCCAGGAAATCAGCGCCCCGTGACGGCCGGTTGCGTCCATCTGCACTTTCGAAGGCTGATCGGCTCGAAACAGGCCGAAGCTCACAAGGAAGACGTGCAGCAGGCTCGCGTGATAGGGGTCCTTGATGTTCTCGAACATCAACTTCCAGTTGGCGGGCGTCAGTTGGCGCGAGTAACCGAGCACACGGAGTTCACGACCGTCGAACACGCGGTCGAAAAGCGCCAGCATCGAAGGGCCGAAATATTTTTCAAGCGGCTCCAGATCCGACGCAAAGGAGGCAAAGATCACACCGCGCCGGCGAGCGACCTTGAGCTTGCGCAGCCCGTGGTTCTTCGGATCGAAATCCGCCGGCATGCCACCCTGCTTCTTCACGCCGCGCCGGAACGGCACGCCGATCAGATTGCCCTTCAAGTCATAGGTCCATTGGTGGTAGGGACACATGAACTCGGGGGCGTTGCCGAGATGTCTCTGGCAGAACTGCACGCCCCGGTGAGCGCAGCGGTTCTCCACGACGTTGATCGAGCCTTCCTCATCGCGCACCACCACGACCGGCTTGTCGCCGATGAAAGTGCGCTTGAAATCGCCGGAACGGGGCAGCTCCGCCTCTAGCGCAACGTAGCTCCAGCTCGGACCGCAGAAGATGCGCTCCTGCTCCCGGGCATAGATCTCGGGGTCGGAGTAGATCCAGTAGGGGATGCGGGAAACGCCTTCTCGGGGCCACACGTGGCGCGCGCCCATGGATTTCTCCCTTCCGGTGCGGAAGCCCGCTCGTTAGGAATTGAACCGCTTGCGGCGGAACCTGGACAGGAGGTCGTCCAGGTGATCGTGACTCGAATAGCTGATGACCAGTTTCCCCGCGCCTTTTTTTCCCGGCTTGATCTCGATCTTAGTTCCGATCTCTTCGGACAACTCTTCCTCGAGGCGCGCGATGTCGCGATCGGTACCGTGCCTGCGCCTGGCTTTGCCCGTGGGATGAAGGATGGCGTTGACCAGTTGCTCGGTCTGGCGCACGGAGAGCGACCGGTCTGCGACCCGCTTCGCGGCGCTCTCCTGCTGCCGTCCGTTCAGCGCGAGAAGCGCGCGTGCGTGTCCCATCTCGAGCTTACCGTCGAAAACAAGCGCCTGGACAGCCTTTTGCAGATTCAATAACCTGAGCAAGTTGGTAGTTGCGGTGCGGGAGCGGCCGATGGCCTCCGCCGCCTCCTGGTGCGTGAGCTTGAACTCGCCGATCAACCGCTGCACGCCGCCTGCTTCCTCGAGCGGGTTGAGGTTTTCCCTCTGGATGTTCTCGACCAGCGCCATGGCGAGTGCCGACGAATCCGGCACCTCGCGAACGAGCGCCGGGACTTCCGCGAGACCAGCGATTTTCGCCGCGCGCCAGCGGCGTTCGCCTGCGATGATTTCGTAACGGCTATCCCCGGCCGGTCGCACGAGAATAGGCTGCATCAAGCCTTGCGTCCTGATCGAGGCTGCGAGCTCCTGAAGCGAGCTTTCGTCCATCTTCGTGCGTGGCTGGTAGCGACCACGCTGCAGCTGGTCGATGCGCAGCGTGGCTTGTCGCTCGGAGACCGGCCCCCCCTCCCCATCCTTGTCGAGGAGGGCGTCCAGCCCTCTGCCCAGTCCCTTGAGTTTCACCGGTATTCCCCGCTCATGCTGCCGCCGCGATGCCGTTCCGAGAGAGGATCTCGCCCGCCAAGGCGACGTACGCTTGCGAGCCTTTGCATTCGCGATCGAGCTTCACTGCGGGCGCGCCGAAGCTAGGCGCCTCGGCGAGCCGTACGTTACGCGGAATCACGGTCTCGTACACCTTCTTGCCGAAGTGCTCCTGCAGCTGCGCCGACACCTGCAGCGCGAGCGCATTGCGCGGATCGTACATGGTTCGGAGCAGCCCCTCGATATCGAGCTTCGGGTTCAGGTGCTGGCGGACCTTTTTGATCGTGTTGACGAGGTCGGAGAGCCCCTCGAGCGCGTAGTACTCGCATTGCATCGGGATCATCACCGCATTGGCCGCCACCAAGCCGTTCAACGTGAGCATGTTGAGCGCAGGAGGGCAGTCGAGCAGGATGAACTCGTACTGGCTGGCGATCGATTCGAGCGCGCCTTTCAGGCGTGACTCGCGGTGCTCGAGGTCGACCAGTTCTACCTCCGCGCCGGCAAGATCGCGGTTGGCGGGAATCAGGTCGTACCCGCCTGATTCCGACTTCAGCCGCACCGAATCGGCGGTGGCCAGCCCAAGCAGTACTTGGTAGATCGAAACCTTGAGCGTGCGCTTGTCGATGCCGCTGCCCATGGTGGCGTTACCCTGCGGGTCGAGATCGACCAGCAGCACGCGCATCCCGGACTGCGCAAGGCTCGCCGCGAGGTTGACGCTGGTCGTGGTCTTTCCGACCCCCCCTTTCTGGTTGGTGACGGCGAGGATGCGGGTCATGTGCTCTCGATCAAGACAAGATGCCGCTCGGCGTCGAGCCCGGGAACGGCGAAAGCGTGCACCTGCCGCAAGCGGAAGGCAGGCGGCAAGCGCTCGATCTCCTCGAAGGGATAGACACCCTTCATCGCCGCGAACACGCCGCCCGGCGCGAGCAAGTGCCTCGTCAGTGCGATGAACTCGGTGATTTCGGCGAGCGCGCGGGAAATGATGCAATCGAATTTCTCCGCGGCTTGCCAGGCCTCGACCCGCTCGCATACCACGGAGGCGTTCTTCAACTCAAGGTCCGCTACCGCCTGCCGCAGGAAGGCCGCTTTCTTGTGATTGCTGTCGAGCAATGCGACCTGTATGTCGGGCCTCGCTACCGCAAGGGGAATTCCGGGAAATCCCGCGCCGCTGCCGACGTCCAGCACCCGAGTTCCAGTCACGTATGGAATCACGGCCAGGCTGTCGAGTAGATGACCGCTGACCCCCTTCTCCCTGTCTCGTATGGCGGTCAGGTTATATACCTGGTTCCATTTCTCCAGCAGCGCGAGATACTGAAGGAGCTTGTTCCTGCCGTCGCGACCCAATGAAAGACCTAGCTCCGCTACCCCTTTTTCGAGGCGCCGGCCCAACTCGGCCTGCGCTGGCCCCGCAGCCAGGGTCGTCATGCGGCCGATCTTTCTGGCGCGCCCACTCGACGCTTCAGCTGGACGAGCAGCAGCGAGATCGCGGCGGGAGTGATCCCCGAGATGCGCGACGCCTGTCCGATCGTCTCCGGTTTGTGTTGGTTCAGTTTCTGCTGCACTTCGATCGACAGCCCGCGCACGCTCCGGTAATCGAGATCGCGCGGCAGCACCATCGTCTCGTAGCGTGCCTGGCGCGCGATTTCTTCATGCTGACGCTCGACATACCCCTGGTATTTGGCTTGAATCTCCACCTGAGAGGCGACCACCGCATCGCCGGCGAATGCACCACGTTCAGAAAGCTCGGCCAGCGAGGCATAACCCACGCCCGGACGCTTCAGAAGATCCATGAGGGAGTATTCGCGCTCGATCGGCTTGCCGAGCACACGCTCGGCAAGCTCGGCAGTCAGCGACCTCGGACTGACCCAAGTGGACCTGAGCCGTTCCTGCTCGCGGCAGATCGCATCACGCTTGCGGTTGAACGCGTCCCAGCGGACATCGTCCACCACGCCGAGCCTGCGACCGGTCTCGGTAAGGCGCAAGTCCGCATTGTCCTCGCGCAGCATGAGCCGATATTCGGCGCGGCTGGTGAACATGCGATACGGCTCCGAAACACCGCGGGTGATGAGGTCGTCGACCAAGACCCCGATATAGCCTTCGTCGCGCCGCGGGCACCAGGCATGCTCGTCCCGGACGAAGAGCGCCGCATTGATGCCGGCGAGAATCCCTTGCGCCGCCGCTTCCTCGTAGCCGGTAGTGCCGTTGATCTGTCCCGCAAAGAACAGGCCCGAGATCGACTTCGTTTCCAGGGACGACCTCAGGTTGCGCGGGTCGTAGTAGTCGTACTCTATGGCGTAACCCGGCCGCAGGATATGGGCCTGCTCCAGGCCCCGGATGCTGCGCACCAGTTCGATCTGCACATCGAAGGGCAGGCTCGTCGAGATCCCGTTCGGATAGAACTCGTTGGTGGTGAGCCCTTCAGGCTCGAGAAAAATCTGGTGGCTTTGCTTGGCGGCAAACCGATGGATCTTGTCCTCGATCGAAGGGCAATAGCGGGGGCCGACCCCCTCGATCACTCCCGTGTACATCGGTGAGCGGTCCAAGCCGCCGCGGATGATTTCGTGCGTATGCGGGTTCGTGTGGGTGATCCAGCAAGGCAGCTGGCAGGGATGCATCCCCGGCGTTCCGACGAACGAAAAGACGGGCACCGGCTCATCACCCGGCTGCGCTTTCATAACCGAAAAATCGATTGTGCGACCGTCGAGACGGGGCGGCGTTCCGGTCTTGAGGCGACCCACCGGAAGCTTGAGCTCGCGCAGCCGCGCAGCGAGACTGACTGAAGGTGGGTCTCCGGCCCGACCGGCTCGATAGTTCGACAATCCGATATGGATGAGTCCGGAAAGAAAAGTACCGGTAGTCAGCACCACCACACGGCTGGAAAAGCGGACGCCGAGCTCAGTCACCACTCCGGCAACACGGTCGCCCTCCAGCAGAAGGTCGTCCACCGCCTGCTGGAACAAGGTCAAGTTGGGCTGGTTCTCTAGCCGCGATCGAATCGCGCGCTTGTACAGGAGACGATCGGCTTGCGCGCGCGTTGCGCGGACTGCGGGGCCCTTGGAGGAATTCAGTATGCGAAACTGGATTCCCGCTTCATCAGTGGCGATCGCCATGGCTCCGCCCAAGGCGTCCACCTCCTTGACGAGATGCCCCTTCCCAATGCCCCCGATAGACGGGTTGCACGACATCTGTCCCAGCGTTTCGATGTTGTGGGTAAGCAGAAGAGTCCTACATCCGGCGCGCGCGGCCGCAAGGGCGGCCTCCGTCCCGGCGTGGCCGCCGCCGACCACGATCGCATCGAACTGGGTGGGAAATTGCATCGCTTTGGGCAAGAAAATAGACCGAAACCAATCGAATCTTAAAGGGTTTCCACGACGAGAGACAGTGTTTCACCTGGAACTTCCGGCGTTCAGAGGTGGACTCGACCGATCGCGGGACTCATGAAGGAGCAAACCACCGACGGGCCGACGTTTCACGTGAAACGTCCGCATTCTGCACAAACTTTCCACCGGGGTTACACAGCTTACTCACCTGCAAAGACACAGCTTGCTAACAGGGTCTCCGCCGGATATTCACAACGGGATGGTTCCAGCTGCGATATGGATAGTTACAATATAAACAATAGCTTATAGTCCTGATGCGACTTCCGGAGGATATTCGAAAACTTCGGACCCTAGCCCAGGGAACGTCCGAGCGTCTCACGCCGCGCAGCAAGCTCGCGCGGCAAGCGGCTCCCCAGCAACTGCAGCAATTCATCCTGCAGTTTCAGTTCCCGCTTCCACTCCCCGCCGTCGACCGAGCTCACGCGTTTGAACTTGTCGCTGCCGAAGCTTTCCAGGCCCTTCCAATCCAAATCCTGGAAATCTGGAACCTTGCCGATGGGTGTTTCAACCGCGTTGCCTCTGCCCTGACAGCGCTCCACAATCCACTTGAGCACTCGCATGTTTTCGCCGTATCCCGGCCAGATGAATTTTCCATTTGCATCGGTGCGAAACCAATTGATGCAGAAGATGCGCGGGCGCTGTGGTAGCGAGCGCCCCAGCTTGAGCCAATGGTTGAAGTAGTCGCCCATGTTGTAACCGACAAACGGGATCATTGCCATGGGATCGCGCCTCACCACTCCCACCTTTCCGGTCGCCGCAGCCGTGGTCTCCGAACCCATTGTTGCGGCCATATACACGCCTGAGTCCCAGTCGAGCGCTTCGGCGACAAGGGGCACGGTGTCGGAGCGTCGGCCGCCGAACACGAAGGCAGATATCGGAACGCCCAGCGGGTTTTCCCAGTCGGAATCGATCGAAGGGCACTGCGACGCGGGCACCGTGAATCGTGCGTTGGGATGCGCCGCTTTCCTGCCGCAATCGGGTGTCCACTCCCTTCCCTGCCAATCGATGAGCCTGGCGGGGGGCGTATCGGTCATCCCTTCCCACCACACATCCCCCTCCGGGGTCATGGCCACGTTCGTGAATATCGTGTTGCTCCTGACCATCGTCATGCAGTTGGGATTGGTCTTCTCCGACGTCCCAGGCGCAACGCCGAAAAATCCCGATTCGGGGTTGATCGCGTAGAAACGACCGTCCTTGCCCGGCTTGATCCACGCAATGTCTTCCCCGACGGTCGAGACCTTCCAACCCTTGAACGCCGGCGGTGGAATCAGCATGGCGAAATTCGTCTTGCCGCACGCCGAAGGAAACGCCGCGCTCACGTAGAGTTTCTCGCCCGAAGGCGGCGTCACACCGAGGATCAGCATGTGCTCCGCAAGCCAACCCTGTTCGCGCCCCATGATGGACGCGATGCGAAGCGAAAAACACTTTTTCCCAAGCAGGGCGTTGCCCCCGTAGCCGGACCCGAAGGACCATATTTCCTTGGTCTCCGGGTAATGGACGATGTATTTATGCTCCTTGCTGCACGGCCAGCGCACGTCCTTCTGGCCGGAAGCGAGCGGCGCACCGACTGAATGGAGGCAGGGCACGAAATGCCCGCTCTTGCCCAGAATTTCCCACACCTTTTTCGACATGCGCGTCATGATGTGCATGCTGACCACCACGTAGGGCGAGTCGGTAAGTTCTATGCCGATATGCGCGATGTGCGAGCCGAGCGGCCCCATGGAGAACGGAACCACATACAGGGTCCGGCCGCGCATACAGCCGTCGAAGAGCTTGTTCAATGTTGCGCGCATCTCCCCGGGATCGACCCAGTTGTTCGTCGGGCCCGCATCTTCCTTTTTCTGAGAGCAGATGAAGGTGCGGTCTTCGGTCCGCGCCACGTCGTTGGGATCGGAGAGTGCGAGGAAGGAATTCGGACGAAGTTTGGGGTTGAGCCGCTTCAGCATTCCCGACTTGACCATCTCGTCGCAAAGCCGGTCGTACTCCTCCGGCGCTCCGTCGCACCATTCAATCCGGTCTGGTTTGGTGAGCGCGGCAAAACGCGCGACCCATTCCTTCACGCCATCGTGCTGAACGTGCGCCGGAGCGCCTATGTCAATAGCGGCAACGTAAGGTTGATTCATCCTGGGGCCTCGCGATGACGACTTGGCAGCACGTGAGTCAAGGCTGCTGTCGTGACAAACCGTAAGGGTCCGAACTTTATCACGATCCGCGAGATGCGGAAAATACGTTGATGAAACTAGGAGTTGCGAGATAATAAGTCCGTCATGCCCGCCAGCTGCGCCTGAGGTGTTTCGCAATCCGGAACATCGGTGCGGTCGTGGTCACGAGAATAATCACCCGCGTGACATGGGCCGCCGTGACGAGCGGCACGCCGAGTTGGAGCACCTTGGCGGTGACGCACATCTCCGCCATGCCGCCCGGCGCCGTAGCGAGCACCATCGTCGAAATTGGGACAGCACCGGCGAGCGCGAGGCCCCACGCGAACAGGGCGGAGACCAGTATGGCCAGAACCACGGAGGCGCACACCATGGCAACGAAGCGCGGCGCCGTGCTCAGCGATTTTCGATCAAAGCCGGATCCGAGCGCGCATCCGAGCAGAAGCTGCGCCGAGTTAGATAGCCAGACTGGAATGACCGACAACCCCACCTCGGCAAGAGTCAGCGCCACCGCTACGGCGAGCGGTCCCAGCATCCAGGCATTTGGCACACCGAGTTTCGCGAGCAGCGCACCGGCCGCCGTCGCCAGCGCAAGCAAGGCGAGCAGCCCAGCGGAATCCACGCCGAGTTGCACCGGGCGGTAGTCGTCCACTCCGTGCACACCGAGGAAGGTAAACAGGAACGGCACCACCACAACGACAATCATGACGCGCAGCGACTGCGCGAGCACGACGCGGTCGGGCTGGGCACCGAAGCGCTCGCCCAGGATGGTCATCTCCGCAGCTCCTCCGGGAACGCTGGCGAAAAGCGCTGTCGTCCCATCCAAGCCCGTACTGCGCGTGAGAAGCCACCCGCTCGCGTACGCGAGCAGCACCGCGAAAACCGCCGCTGCGATCAACAGGTACCAGTGCGCCACGACCTCGTGGCCGACCATCGGGGTGAAGTACAAGCCAAGCGCGCAGCCTATGATGAGCTGGCCAGTCGCTCGGCCTGCCTTTGGCGAAACGAGATCGGCGCCCAGGAATTTCCCCAAGGCCATCGCAAGCAAAGGCCCGAGCATCCACGGAAGGGGTGCGCGCACAGCGCTGAAGAGCACCCCGCCCGCCCCGCAAATTACGAGCGCTTTCAAGACCGGATAAGGTTTCATGCGGGTCTGGCTGGTTTCATTTTCCGACGCAGAAGCGCGCGAAGATCTGACCCAGCAGCTCATCCGCCGAAAACTCTCCTGTAATCGAACCGAGTTCGCGCTGTGCCAGACGAAGTTCCTCCGCGAATAGTTCGCTCTGTAGCATCCTCTGTGCGGCCCGCTCGAGAGCCTGCGCGACGCGCTCGAGGGAGACGAGGTGCCGCTCACGCGCCATGAACACGTCTTCTCCCCCCGATTGCCAGCCGGCGAACTTGAGCAGGGCCTGGCGCAGCGCACCGAGACCCTCACCGGTCCTGGCGGAAACATGAATGCGCCAACCGTGCGTGCTCTCCTCCGCCCGCGCCGCATCGCCGGAAAGATCGATCTTGTTGAACACCGTAACCGGCTTGAGCTTCCCCGGCAGCCGGTCGACGATGGACCGGTCGGCTGCGGTAATACCAGTGCGGGCGTCGACGACAAGAAGCAGCGCATCTGCGTGTCCGATCACCTCCCAGGTGCGTGCGATGCCGATTGCTTCGACCTCGTCTACGGTGTCACGCAGACCGGCAGTATCGATGATATTCATGGGAACGCCGTCGATTTGAATGGTCTGGCGCACCGCATCGCGCGTGGTGCCGGGAATTTCGGTGACGATGGCGAGGTCTTCTCCGGCAAGCCGGTTGAGGAGCGACGATTTTCCTACGTTAGGCTGGCCTGCCAACACGACCTGAAGTCCGCTGCGAAGAACGCTGCCCTGACGCCCGCGAGCCAGCGAACGGCTGACCTCTTCCTGCAGGTGTCTCAGGCGCCCGCGCGCCTCCTCGCGGTCTAATTGATCGATTTCCTCCTCGGGAAAGTCCAAGGTCGCTTCCACCAGCATGCGCAGATCAACGAGCCCCTGCGCAAGGTTTCCGATCATCTCCGAGAATTCGCCGTGCAGCGAGCGCAGTGCGCAACGCGCCGCGGCTTCGGTAGCGGCGTCGATAAGGTCGGCCACGGCCTCGGCCTGCGCGAGATCGAGCTTGTCATTGAGGAAAGCGCGACGGGTGAATTCCCCGGGCTCGGCAAGGCGTGCGCCGAGCTCAACGCATCGCCTCAGGATCATTTGCAGTACCACGGGCCCACCGTGACCCTGCAGCTCGAGCACGTCTTCACCCGTGTAGGATGCCGGCGCTGGAAAGAAAAGTGCGATGCCGTCGTCGATCGGCTCACCCGCAGCGTCGCGGAAGATGGCACGCATGGCCAGCCGCGGCGCCGGTACACCGCCGAGCAGACGTGATGCGAGCTGCTCGAGCTTCCTCCCGGAAACGCGCACGATGCCGATGCCGCCCCTTCCCTGCGCGGTCCCGATAGCCGCGATCACGTCGGTATCGGACGGTCCTGCCATGGTCGTTTCCAGGCGTTATGGTCTGCCCGCTGCCGGCGGCATTCAGCGTTTGGCGCTGGCGGCGGTCTTTTCTCCGCCGATCATGCGGGTAATTTGCCACTGCTGCAGGATCGAAAGGATATTGTTGACGAACCAGTAGAGAACCAGACCCGAGGGGAAAAAGTAGAACATCACCCCGAACGCAAACGGCATGATCATCATGACCTTGGCCTGAACCGGATCGGGCGGCGTGGGGTTCATCTTGGTCTGAATGATCATCGAAGCCATCATCAGCGTTGGAAGCACGTACCAAGGATCGGGCGCAGAAAGATCCTTGATCCACAGATAGAACGGGGCATTGCGCAGTTCCACGCTTTCGAAGAGCACCCAGTAGAGCGCGATGAAAACCGGAATCTGCACGAGGATCGGCAGGCAGCCGCCGAGCGGATTGATTTTCTCTGTCTTGTACAGATCCATCATCGCCTGGTTCAGCTTCGTTTTGTCGCCCGCATACTGCTCGCGGAGCTTCATCAGCCGCGGTGTCACCAGCTTCATCTTCGCCATAGAGCGGTAGCTCGCGGCTGAAAGCGGGAAAAAGATCAGCTTGATGACCACGGTGAGCAGGATGATGGCAAGACCCCAGTTCCTCGTCCAACCATGGAAGAGTTTGAGAACCCAGAAGAGGGGCGCTGCGATCACCGTAAGCCACCCGTAGTCGACGACGAGTTCCAGGCCCGGGGCGACGGACTGCAAGTGGTCCTGATCCTGAGGTCCCGCATACAGCGGTACCACGACGCGGGCGTCGGCACGCGGCGCAATCGGTCCAAGGGGAACGATCACCCCGACTGAATAAAGGTCTTCGGCAAGCTTTCGCGCGTAGAACTCGCGCGGCGACTTGTCTGGAGGGAGGAGCGCTGCGACGAAATAGTGCTGGATGATTGCGATCCAGCCGTTGTCGGAGCTCTTCGGGTAAGGAGCTTTGCCCTTGGCAATGTCTTCAAAAGTGACCTTGTGAAACTTGTCCTGTTCGGTGTAGAACGCCGCGCCCGTGTAGGTCTGCGCCATATAGGGATCGCCCGGGGGCGACTTGCCGTCGCGGGTAATCTGGAAATAGGCGTGGGTTGCGAGCGGCTTGACCGTTCCGTTCATGATTTCCTCGGCTACGTCGATGCGGTAGCTCGCAGGATAGAACGTCAAAATCTTGCTTACCCTGACGCCTTCCGGCGTGTCTGCCTGGAGGCGCACATCGAGCCTATCCTGACCCTCTTCCAGAGTGAATTCCCTGGCGGACGCGCGAAACAGCGTCCGGTGGTTCGGCAGGCCCTCGCCGATCAAGCCGCTTTGCGCGGCATAACGATGCTCGGGTCCAAACAGCACGAAATTCTTTGTTTCGTGGTGCGTATCCTTATGCTTGAGCAATTCCAGGTAGACGATGTCTCCGCCTTGCGTAGCGATTTCCGCAATCATGGTATTGGTGCGAACCCGTAGCCGCTCCTGCGGCTTGCCCGCCGGTGCCGATGTGGTGGGCAGGGCATCCGCGCTCCTCCCGGTGCGTGTCCCATCCGGGGCGCTCGGCATGGGCACCGATCCCTGCGTTTGCGGGGTGACAGGCGGGGGAGGCCGAAGCTCCTTCTGCCACGCCTCCCAAAGGAGCAACAACGAGAAGGAGAACACGAAGAAGAGGATCAGACGCTGAGTATCCATCAGGGGAGCAGACAATTACGGGACCGGGTCATGACCGCCTGGGTGCCAAGGATGACACCGCGCAAGGCGCGCGAGGAGAAGCCACGCGCCCCGCGCTGCGCCGTGGCGTTTGAGAGCCTCCAGCGCGTATGCGGAGCAAGAGGGATGGAAACGGCACTGCACGCCAAGCAGCGGGCTCAAACCGTAGCGATAACTCCGGATCACGAGCGATAGCAGTCGGCTCACGACGATCCCACTAGGCATCGCTCGACTTCCGCCAATGCAACCGTACCCGCGGTCAGCCGAATCAGAATATCGCGGCTTCCAAGCCGTGCCTGTTGAGCTCGAAACAACTCCCGCAACCGGCGCTTCATCCGGTTGCGGTCGACTGCGCGCGGGAAGACGCGCTTGGGAACGATGAGACCTAGTCTGGGAACGCCGAGCGGGTTTGCTCTGAATAGCACGCTGAACCCAGGACGTTTGAGTGCTCGCCCGCCGGAAAGCAGCGATGCAATGTCGGCCGTTCCGAGCCGCTGCCTTCGACCGTAGCGCCTACTAGCGCTCAAACGCTCAAACGGGCACGCCCCTTAGCGCGGCGTGCCCGAAGCACGGCCCGGCCCCCGCGCGTGCGCATGCGAACAAGAAATCCGTGAGTGCGCTTTCTGCGAATGACTGAGGGGTGGAAAGTACGTTTCATTAGGGGGATTCCTGAGGCGGGCAATAACCTTTAATTAGACGATATTTTAGCGAGAATTGTCAAAGAATTAAGCTCTTTCCGGCTGTGGATAACTTTCCAGGAAACAGGTAGAATCGCTGCGCTGTTTTCTTCGAACTGACCAGATAAGTCTCCATGCAGGGTTTCTGGGCCTCGTGCCTGACTCGCTTAGAAAAAGAGCTTCCCGCTCAGCAGTTTAATACCTGGATCCGGCCGCTCAAACTGGACGCTTCGGCGGCGCCATCCGGGGAGCTGCGCTTACTCGCTCCCAACCGCTTTGTGCTGCAGTGGGTGAAGGAGCGGTTCGTGCCTCGCATCGAGGCGATGGGAGCAGAATTCTTCTCGTCCCCAATCCGCGTATCGCTCACTCTCGAAACCGCGGCCGCGCCGGAGCCTGTTCAGGCTTCCGCCCCTACCATCCGCGCCGCGCGCACTCTCGCGCCTCGATCTCCGCACGCTGAGCGTTCGAGCCTCATTCCAGAATTCAGCTTCGACGGCTTTGTCGCCGGAAAAGCCAATCAGCTCGCGCGCGCTGCCGCACTGCAGGTCGCCGAACACCCCGGCACATCGTACAACCCGCTCTTCATCTACGGCGGTGTGGGATTGGGAAAGACCCACCTGATTCACGCGGTCGGCAACCTCGTCCTCACGCAACATCCGAGTGCCCGCGTGCGCTACCTCCACGCCGCGCAGTACATCTCCGACGTCATTAGAGCCTATCAACAGAAATCTTTCGATGAGTTCAAACGCTATTATCACTCACTCGACCTCCTTCTGATCGATGACATCCAGTTTTTCACCGGGAAGGACCGCACGCAAGAGGAATTCTTTTACGCATTTAATGCTTTGATCGAGGCCCACAAGCAGCTCATCATCACCTGTGATACATATCCGAAAGATCTTGCGGGGATGGACGAACGCCTCAAATCACGCTTTTCTTGGGGCCTGACTGTGGCAATAGAGCCCCCGGAGCAGGAAATGCGGGTCGCAATCATTCTAAAAAAAGCTGAAGCAGTGTCGCTCAGGCTCTCGGAGGAAGTCGCCTTCTTCATCGCCAAGCACATCCGCTCGAACGTACGCGAACTGGAAGGCGCACTGAAGAGCGTCATTGCCTATTCGCGCTTCAACGGCCGAGACATCACCCTTGACACAGCCAAGGAGGCCCTCAAAGACCTCCTAACGGCACAAAACCGGCAAATCACTATTGACAACATCCAAAAGACTGTCGCCGAGTACTACAAGATAAAGATATCCGACATGCACTCGAAAAAGCGCAGTCGAAACGTAGCCCGGCCCCGTCAGCTTGCAATGGCGCTCGCGAAGGACCTCACCCAGATGAGCCTGCCGGACATCGGCGATGCATTCGGCAACCGCGACCATACGACCGTCCTCCACGCGTGTCGCACTATTGCAACGCTGCGAGAGAAGAACCACGACATCAACCGCGATTACCACGTACTCGAGCAGGTACTCAAAGGGTGAACAAGGTGCGCACAACCGTGGGACGGATTGTGTACAAATGGCGCTGCCGAGGGGTGGCAGTTTCTTGTTCATGTTTCTACAACAACCTATTCCGCTCTTTACTAACAGCTTGCGAACCGCGAAGCGTCGTTCCTCTAGTGTCTGAGCAGAGTTATCCCCCTAGAAGATCGTGATCATCATCATCATCAAGGAAATAAAATGAATCTGTTGAAGACCCAACGCGAAGCGCTGCTCGCGCCTCTGCAGGCGGTCACTGGAATAATCGAGCGGCGCCATACGCTGCCGATCTTGTCAAACGTTTTGCTTTCTAGGACGGACAACCACATCGAGTTTGTCGCTACCGACATTGAGATCGAGATTACGACGAGTATGACCATCGAGGGATCGGGTGAAAGCAAGAAATTGACCGTAGGAGCGCGAAAACTCGTTGATATTCTGCGCGCTCTCCCGGAGGGATCGGAGGTTACGCTCTCATTGCAAGACAAGAGACTTCAGGTAAAGTCAGGGAAAAGCCGTTTCAACTTGCAGACGCTCTCGGCAGAGGATTTTCCGAGGTTGGTGCTGGTCGAAGCCTCGGCGACGAGCCTGTCGGTTCCTCAAAAGTTGCTGAAGTCGCTCTTGGGGCTGGTTCAGTACGCAATGGCTCAGCAGGATATTCGCTACTATCTCAATGGCCTGCTCATGGTCGTCGAGGAAGGGCAGCTGAAGCTGGTGGCGACCGACGGCCACCGGTTGGCCTACGCAAGCCGGGAAGTCGGGGAAAAGAATCTCCCCAAACAGGAAGTGATACTTCCCCGCAAGACGATCATCGAGCTTTCCAAGCTCCTTGAGGACAGCGATGATTCGGTCGCGATCGAATTATCCTCGGCCCAGGCCAAGTTCAAGTTTGGCAACGTAGTGCTCGTGTCGAAGTTGGTAGACGGAAAGTTTCCCGACTACGGCAGGGTGATCCCACAGAACCATCCGAAGAAGCTGAAGCTCGAGCGGATTGCTCTGTTGCAAGCGTTGCAGCGGGCCGCGATTCTCACCAGCGACAAGTTTCGCGGAGTGCGCTGGGTTCTGGGCGACGGAAGTCTCAAGATCAGTTGCAGCAATACCGAGCAGGAGGAGGCACAGGAAGAGCTCGATGTGCCGTACAAAGGGGAGACCCTCGACATTGGGTTCAATGTCGGCTATCTCGTGGACGTGCTCAACAATCTAGATGTTGCCGAGGTCGAGTGCGGATTGGGTGATGCCAATTCGAGCGCGTTGTTTACCTTGCCTGGGCGCAACGACTTCAAATACGTCGTGATGCCGATGCGGATCTGAGTGAAGAGGAAATAAATGTCTGAAGCAGAAAAGAACGCTCACGCACGCGACCAATACGATTCCGACAGCATCAAGGTACTGAAGGGTCTGGATGCGGTCCGCAAGCGCCCGGGCATGTACATTGGTGACACCTCTGATGGGACCGGTCTACACCACATGGTGTTCGAGGTCGTGGATAACGCCATCGACGAGGCACTAGCCGGTTTCTGCAACGAGATCACGGTCACGATTCACACGGACAACTCGATCAGCGTAATCGATAACGGGCGCGGCATTCCCACCGAACTCCACAAAGACGACGAACAGAAACGCTCGGCCGCGGAGATCGTGATGACCGAGCTTCACGCGGGTGGAAAGTTCGACAACAATTCTTACAAGATCGCCGGCGGCCTGCACGGCGTGGGGGTGTCCGTGGTGAATGCGCTCTCCGATTGGCTACGTCTTAGCATTCGACGCGACGGGAAAAGCCACTTTATGGAGTTCCGGCGCGGTGTGCCTGTGGCGCCGCTCAAGGTAACCGGCAAGACCGAGAGACGCGGCACCGAAGTGCATTTTCTGGCCAGTGCGGAGACCTTTGGGGTGGTCGAGTACCACTTCGACATCCTGGCGCGGCGGCTACGCGAGCTTTCGTTTCTCAATAACGGGGTCAAGATCCAGCTGGTCGACCAACGCTTTGGAAAAGAGGAGAACTTTGCGCACACTGGGGGAGTGAAGGGGTTTGTCGAATACATTAATCGGACCAAAAACGTGCTGCACAGCACACCTTTTCATGCAATCGCACAAAAAGAAGGCATCACAGTCGAGGTGGCGATGCAGTGGAACGACTCTTACCAGGAACAGGTGCTCTGCTTCACGAACAATATTCCACAGCGTGACGGCGGCACTCACCTGACCGGCCTGCGGGCTGCCATGACACGCAGCTTGAATCAATATATCGAAGCGAACGAAGTAGCCAAAAAAGCCAAAGTCGAGACCTCGGGAGACGACATGCGCGAAGGTCTATCATGCGTGCTCTCGGTGAAGGTGCCCGAGCCGAAATTCTCCTCGCAAACGAAGGACAAGCTCGTTTCCTCTGAAGTGGGGCCGGTGGTCCAGGAGCTCGTGGGCGAAAAGCTGAAGAATTTTCTCCTCGAACGACCCAACGATGCCCGCATCATTTGCGGCAAGATCGTGGACGCGGCACGTGCACGCGAGGCAGCGCGTAAAGCCCGAGAGATGACGCGCCGCAAAGGCGTGCTCGACTCGTTCGGGCTATCCGCGAAGCTCGCCGATTGCCAAGAGAAGGATCCGGCGCTTTGCGAGCTCTACATCGTCGAGGGCGACTCAGCTGGCGGTTCGGCTAAACAAGGCCGTGACCGCAAGTTCCAAGCGATCTTGCCGTTGAAGGGCAAGATCCTGAACGTCGAAAAAGCGCGGTTCGACAAACTGATCTCTTCCCAGGAGATCGTGACCTTGATCCAGACTTTGGGCACCGGAATAGGCAAGGACGAGTACGATATTTCGAAACTGCGCTACCACCGTATCATCATCATGACTGACGCCGATGTGGACGGCGCGCACATCCGCACCCTGCTGCTTACGTTTTTCTATCGACAGATGCCGGAGCTCGTGGAGCATGGACACGTGTACATCGCACAGCCCCCCCTCTACAAGGTGAAGCTGGGCAAGCAGGACCGCTATTTCAAAGACGACCACGAGCGTGCGCAGTTCATGCTCGCACAGGCTTTGGTCGGAGCGTCTCTGGGGCCCAAAAAGGGAGGGCAGGCGATCGAGGGCGAGACGCTTGAGCAGCTCGCGAAAGCCTATCTATTTGCCGAGGCCGTGGTAGCGCGAGCCTCGAAGATCATCGATGTCGAGGCCTTGGCTGCGCTCATGCGTGGCGTTAAAGTCGATCTTTCCAATCCGCAGTCTGCGGGAGCCAGCGCGCTCCGGCTTAAACAGGCTATGGCTGCCAAAGGAAACGGGGCCAATGTAAGCGCGCGCTACGACGGCAAGAACGAGCGCCACCAACTGGTAATCGAGCGGACGCACCACGGAAATGTCCGAACGAGCGTGCTCGATGAAGACTTTCTATCGTCGGGAGACTACCAGCAACTCAACCGGATCGCGCAACTGCTGCAGGGCCTCATCGGGCCTGGCGCCGTGATCAAGCGCGAGGACAAGGAAGAAGGGGTCGCCGATTTTCCGCAGGCCATGAAGTGGCTGCTGGGAGAAGTCGAGCGCAGCGCCGCAATCCAGCGCTACAAGGGCCTCGGAGAGATGAATCCGGAACAACTTTGGGAGACTACGATGGATCCGCAGTCTCGGCGGCTGCTCAAAGTGCAGATCGAAGACGGGATCGCCGCGGATGAGATCTTCACCAAGCTGATGG
>WNGH01001951.1_pt1 | contig 19412 bp, 22 predicted proteins | sample 5400631 | NCBI WGS metagenome assembly WNGH01 (sample SAMN13153373, study PRJNA577476) | soil metagenome | isolation source: 115 cm soil or saprolite under Garry oak tree replicate 1 | place: USA:California | collected 2016-06-15
GAGTCTTGGGCTCTACCAGACCTAGGGCGGCGATGACTGGCGAAGGTTTGATCGCTTTGCGACTTGTCGAGTCCTCGTTGTAGAAGCTAACCTTGCCGCCGACACAGGGCACCTTGAGAATCTTGAGATAGTTCGTGATGGCTCGGATGGCTTCCCTGAAAGTCCAGTAGACTTCAGGATTCCCAGGGTCTCCATATTGGAGGTGATCGACGACCGCGACTGGTTCCGCTCCGCTGGCTGCGAGATTGCAGAATGCTTCCGAAACGACTCCCATCGTTCCCCAGTAGGGATCCATGTAGCATTGCTTGCTGTTGCCATCTGTTGTCAGAGCAAGGGAACGTCTGTTGGGTAGACGCAATAGTGCGGAATCGGCTTGTCCCGGTTTGACAATTGTTCTGATGCCGACCTCGTGATCGTACTGGCGGTAGATCCATTCTTTGCTCGCGATGTCCGGACTGGAGAGTAGTTGGATTAGAGTCTGGTCAAGGTCTTCAGGGATGGTTGGTGCAGGTACTTCTGCGAGAGCGTCGAGATATGCAGGACGCTTAGCTGATCTGGGTGCGAGCGGTGCTTCAGAGATGAAGCTCGCGGGTGCTCTCGCCACAACCTCGTTCCCTCGCTTGATAGTTAGGAGATCTTCTTTTGTAACCCGGCCTATTTTCGCGTACCCTAGTTCCCACTTCTCAAGTACGCTGACTAGCTTCTTCTCATCTTTTTCTCGGATTAGAAGAATCATTCTTTCTTGTGATTCGGATACCATGATTTCTGCTGGTTGCATGTTGGGCTCGCGAGTCTGGACCTTGCTCAGGTCGATCTCCATCCCTGTTCCCGCTTTTGCTGCGATCTCTGATAGTCCACAGGTTAGCCCTCCGCCTCCGAGATCTTTCATGCCCCGAAGGATCCCGGCATCAACAGCCTCTAGAACTGCTTCGATGATGAGTTTCTTGGTGAAGGGGTCTGGGACTTGGACAGCTGATCGCTCCGTGTCGGATTTTTCGGTGAGTGTCTTGCTGGCAAAGCTTGCTCCACGAATGCCGTCTCGTCCCGTTCTTCCCCCGACAAGATAGACTAGGTCACCAGGGTTGCGTGCTTCACCTAGGACGAGCTTGTTCTTTCGGCCGAGACCGACGCAAACCACATCGACGAGACAGTTTCTTTCGAAGGACGGGTCGAACTCGACCTCCCCGCCGACCGTCGGGACGCCTATGCAGTTGCCGTAGTCTGCTATTCCTCTGACAACGTTGTCGAATAGCCAGAGCGTGTGAGAGCTTTTGATAGTTCCAAATCTTAACGGGTCGAGGAGAGCAATGGGACGTGTCCCGAGACTTAGGATGTCGCGAACTACCCCGCCCACGCCAGTGGCTGCTCCACCGTATGGATCGATAGCGCTAGGGTGGTTGTGTGATTCGATGTGAAGGGTCACAACCCAGCCTTCGCCAACGTCGATGACACCTGCGTCGAAGCCTGGTCCAACCAGGACTCTTCTTCCTTTGCTCGGAAGTTGTTTGAGTAGTAGTTTGCTGGACTTGTAGCTGCAGTGTTCCGACCATTGTGCGTCGAGCATAGCCCACTCTACATCGTTCGGCTCGCGCCGGAGCTTCCTAATCGCATACTGAATCTCCTCGTCCGTTAGGTTTGGTTTCGGAACAGTAACGAGCGTCATTCTGTCGTATCCTCCTTCCTAGGAAGCATCAGGCCGACGCCGAGCGCTATCAGGATGAAGCCGTAGAATCCACCTAGGAATCCGACACCAGCAATGTAGGTGATGGAGAAGAAGGCGACTAGTGATACAATGCCTAGGGCGGTTGAGAATATGCCTAATATTAGCCGGCGGACGGAGCGGGTCTGTTGCATCAAGATTCTATCTCTTCCCTCCAGATACTATGACATAGAGACCTGTCGCAACCAAGAGCCCGCCGAAAAAGCCCAAAATGAGTCCGACACGATAGTCGGTGGTATAGATGCCCCTAACCACTCCAATCCCCAACGCGAATATTATGACGCCGACCCACGACTGCGACTTCTCCAGAGTTTGCTGAGCCAACTATTTTCCTCCAGCGGATCCTCCGAGGGACTTAACCATTGAATCAAAAATGATCCTTCCCTCTGGATGATTGTCTGGAGACAGAACCGGGAGGGACGCACGTTCAGGGTGGGGCATGAGCCCCATCACGTTTCCTTTCTTATTGCAGATTCCGGCGATGTTGTCCAATGATCCGTTAGGGTTCGAATCATCGGTGGGAACATTATTTTCGTCGACATATTGAAGAACAATTTGCTCGTTCCTCTCTAGTTCACCCAGCTGGTCCTTGTCAAAATAGTACCGGCCCTCATTGTGAGCGATCGGAATTCGAAGGATCTGTCCCCTGCTCGCCAGTTTTGTGAATGGTGTTCTAGTAGACTCTACTCGGAGGCGTGTCCACTTGCAGACGAATCGTAGTCCAGTGTTCCGAAGGACCGCACCTGGTAAGATTCCCGCTTCTACTAGAATCTGGAAGCCATTGCATATTCCGAGAACTGGTTTGCCCTCTTCCGTGGCTTTCCTGATAGTTTCTAGGCTTGGGCTGGTGGCTGCTATTGCGCCGGCTCGGAGGTAGTCACCATATGAGAAGCCTCCTGGTAGAACGTATGCATCATACTGATCCTGTTTCAAGTCTTTGTGCCATACGAGGTCTGTTGGAATCTTGACGGTTTTCTGGAGAATCTCTAGCGCGTCCAGGTCGCAATTGCTTCCGGGGAATTGTATGACGGCGACCTTTACCATTATCCTGGTGTCCTAAAGTAGTGAATTTCGATGCCTATTAAGCCCTTTTTTGACATGCGCATGTCAAATGACGAGCTTGATGAAAAATTGACATTCTACGACTGTGGAATCGAAACGATGAGCGCTTGCTTCGCTAGCTTACAACTCTGACTTGGCAGATATGCGCTGCGGGGTTGTAAATCCGGAGATCCTCACAGAGCTTCCGGACAAGTTGTTTAGCGTCCTCCGACGAACTGGCTTCTACATTCATCCGCAGAAGCTTGCCAGCTCGAACATTCGTGACCTGTGAGTAGCCTCCCTTCAGAATTAGGTTGTGATGGATGGTCTCTCCTTCAGGGTCCCGAGCCAAAGGCTTGTTCTCCACGACGATTTCAACGGTAAAGCTTGCAGGCGACATTGCAAAGATGATGCTTCGCGAGCCTCCCTTAAGCTCTTTTTCCATGCTATCCCGTGGCACAAATCCGAAGGGTTGACATTCTAGCTAGAACTGGATGAGGCGATTTGAGTCTGATGAACAAAATCCTCTCCACGAGAGAATTCTTTGTAGACCCCGAGATTACTCGAGCAGAATCCCTACCCAGTTCAGCCTTCGTCGACCCCGAATTTCTCGACCTAGAACTTGGAACTATCTTTGCTCACACCTGGCTGTTAGCACCACAAGAAAGTAATTCCCAGAGTAGTCCAGCCACTCTCACAGACTCCGTAGAAAAAACCGGGTCTAGAGTTCCATTCAATCTTCTAGGAAAACCCCTCTTCCTCCAGCGAGGCCAACGCGGAAAGCTGAGCTGCTTTCCCAACGTCTGCACCCACGCTTGGCACCCTCTCGTTGAATCGTCGAGCATTGGAGGGACCGTAATCTGTCCCCAACATGGACGCCAGTTTGACAACGAAGGCAGGTTCGTCGCGCAGGCAGGATTTGGGAAGATGAAAGGGTTTCCAAGGAAATCGGACAATCTCCGAAATGTTCACGTTGCTGAGTGGGGACCATGGATCTTCGTTTCTACCGGCGAACCGCTGGCATCCTTCCAGGAGTTCGTAGAGAAGGTTCAACAATCCATACCTGGAATCAAACTCGAGTCGCTGAAAAGACAACGCGTTGAGGGTGAAGTTCGAGAGGTTGAGGGAAACTGGAAACAGCATGCTTGGAACTACATGGACAACTTCCACATCAGATTCGTCCATAAGGGACCAGGCGGATTAGCCGGTGTTATTGACCTGTCGTCCTACCGGACTGAGCTTTACAAGCTTAGCGCTCTGCAGTGGGCGTATGCAAGAGACGAGCAGAATAGTTTCGACCCTCGACTTCTAGCCGACAGGTTTCGAGACACGAAGAACCCCTCGAAGCGAGTGTTTGCGTTATGGTGGTTCATCTTCCCGAACATGACGCTGAACTTCTATCCGTGGGGCCTGTCAGTCAACGTGTACATGCCGATTCCCGGGAAACCTGACAAAACGCTCTTTCTATGGTTTCAGTATGCCTTAGACGAGGAAAAATTCCAACGTCGAAACAGCACATGGCTCAGCGAACAAGTCGATGCTGAAGATATCGAAGCGATCAACCTCGTGAGCACCGGTGCAAAGTCAGGTTTCGCCCCTCGCGGACGGTTTGCCCAAGGTGAAGAAGCAGGACCCCACTGGTTCCACAGACTCGTCTACGAGACTGTTTTCGAACACAAGAGAAACCGGTAAGGTAATAGGGTTCTAGACTTTGCCCAACGAATTCTTACCGCGCGCCCATTCGAAAAGGTTGGGAGAGCTCGACGTTTCAAACTGGAAGGATCTGGGGGTAAGAACCAACGCTTCACGGATTGATCCTGCCATACGCGAGATCGTTTCCTTGTTGAACGATAAGGGATACAAGACATTCTCGTCTTGCAGTGGAGGCCACAGAGCCAATCTCCGTCGAAGATACGATCGGCATGAAAGCGGCTACATTGCCTTCTCCCCGCCCTCAAGGATCCCTTTCGACATCTACCTGGCGCTTCGGAACAGGAATCACAACTTCATGTTCGAAGCGGAAGCGGTCATACACGATGGAAACGGGGATAGAAGAGAAACAGTGTACACACAGCTGGATTGGCAACTAGTCGATGAAAGGAAACATCTACTGGAGTACTACGAGAAACTCTTCCTCGAAATCAGACGAATCATCGAACGTCTACCCAGACGACGAGTTGACCACAAAGAAGTCTTGACCGGCCTGCTGGGAAAGCCACACGTAACAACAGGATCGAAAATTGTAAACAGCCAGATGAAACGCTTCGCCCGTTAGACGTTAATAGTTCTCAAGACTTCGAAACCCATTGCCCGAATGGTCATCAAAAGATCCCTGCAAAGGCAGAATGATCGAATGCACAGTTCTCCTTGCGAAGGATCCAGTGCGAAGAACGAAAGAAAAAAGGGAGATTGGTCTTGGAGCTAACTGAGTATGTTTATTGTTTGAAGAGCGGTGTGGGGGCGAGAAGTGTCTCGCTTCGAGCGATGCCTTGTAGAGTAGGGAACTTCTCGAAGGCGGACTTGACGATTTCGTCAGAGGTCCTTGCCTGCCAGAGTGCTACGATGTCGAACTGGCCTGGTGTTGTCCATGCCTCGATAAGGCCTGGAAAGCTCTTGAGCTGGTTCACGAACGTCTGGAATGGAGTGGTGACGTTGAAGAGGCTGATGCCGAGTGGCATCTGGTTCTGGAAGTGGGCGCCGTTGATGCCGTTGAAACCGAAGAGTGTCTGGGTTGTCTGGATGCCTTTTACTTGACGGATCTGGCTGACGAGTTGTACGATTTGTTCTGGGGTGTTCTGTTTTAGTCGTAGTGCTAGGTCGAAGCGTCCGGTGACGGGTGCGATGAGGTCGATGTTGGGGTTGTTCTTTAGCTCCTCGACCACGCTCTTCGTCATACCGTGATTAACGGTTGCGAAGACGTAGGCGGGATAGTTTGTGTTTTGCATAGATATCATCTTATTGCAAGAGAGTAATGGGTATTACTTTCTATATAAACCTTCCAATCCCGACCCATAGATATTACAATAGGTACTGCGGAAAGAGATCCGGCTGGAAAAGTAGCCTGGAAATCCTGATAATCTGAGGAGGCATCTCGAACGCAACTCTCATGGACAATCTAGACCGGTCGCCAGCCCCCCTTGACAAGGCGGCGGAAAGCTTTCGCTACTATGCTAGCACGGTCTACCCTAGTCGCTCCCCGCTCTACCTCAGTCTAGCAATGAGGGTTGCGGAGGATCCTGAACTACTTGCGATAGCCGCCAAGGCATGGAAGAAAGACGCACTACCAAACCTGTTCTTCTCCGCGGCCCATTTTCTGCTACTCAAAGGTGAGCACCATCAGCTTGCCGCGTTCTACCCCAGTCTCAACAATAACTCCAAACACTACGATCTTGCTTATCCCTATTTTCGCAGCTTCGTCCTCGAACACAAGAACGAGATAGACGGGATAATCACCACCCGCTCTGTTCAGACGAACGAAGTGGGACGTTGCGCAATCCTCGTCCCGGCATTCGAACTCGTAGCCCGCGAGGCGAAAAATCGGCCGCTTGCTCTCATCGAGATTGGCTCCAGTGCCGGTCTAACATTGCTCTGGGACCGCTACCACTATCAATACAACAAAGCCTTGCAGTGCGGGGGACCCTAACTCGCTGGTACAAGTCGAGTGTCTGCTACATGGAGAAAAACGTCCTCCAGTTCCGAACCGTTTTCCGGAAATCGCTTCACGGCTCGGGGTGGACCTTAATCCCGTTGACATTAACGATCCCGAGAATGTTCAATGGCTTCGGGCTTTGGTGTGGCCTGAACACCGGAAAAGAGCCAATCAGCTCGAACTCGCTATCCAAGTTGCGAGACATGCCCCTCCACAAATCGTTCCCGGAGATGCCTTGGAGCTTCTGCCCAGCCTAATTGATCGGGTCCGAGATGACGCTCAGTTGTGTATCTTTCACTCGTTTACACTTTCCCTCGCAAGCGGCAAGCCAAGAGAGAGACTGGAAATGATTCTGGCAAAAGCTTCCCAAGAGAGAGACCTATTTCACATCAGCTTCGAGTGGCCAAAAAACTCTGAAACCCCTCTCCTCAGCCTTGCTTCATTAAAGAATGGAGAAAATAGAGAGAAGGTTTTGGCCCAGTGCAATGCGCATGGTGAATGGCTAGAATGGCTTGGCGATTCCGCCTAATGCTGCAGTCAGTTACGGGAAAAGATACTCTACGGATTCTTAGGGAATCAGAAACTCATCTTTTCGCTTGGTAAAGTATCCCTTTCTCCAAGCAAGAGCCATAACTCCAAGTGCGCCTACCGCGCCTACAACGCTGGTTGCGGTAATGACGTTCCTAGTGTTGGACTGGAGCCAAGTAGGCTTGACCTCGAAGGTCGCCAAAGAGGATCCATCTGATGAGCCGGTTTGATGAGCCTTGACAAGTACCGCGTAGGTTCCTATCTACAGATATCCACCCTAGCCACAAGACTCTTTGAGGTCTTGACAACGAATAGCGCGACTCATTCCCCCAGATTAGCGCGGTACTTAGCCAATGAACCAAGTACCGAACCGTATTGTTCCGGGTGACGTGTCTCTTAATGCTAAGGCTCTTCGTGCAGAATAACTGAACGCGTATGCGCGAGACCGTGTTTGACGAATCGTACAATGTACGAGAAGTACTGGATGATGTTATCGAGAGAGTTGCCCTCCGCGAGAAGCTCTTAGGGACAGCAAAACAGTTTGCTGAGAAGAAGAGAGAAGAGAAATTCACCCTCGCTATTCGGCAGTTCGAGGGTCTCATGGTCGATTTTCTCCGCCTCTACCAGCCTATTCTCGAACGGCTCCGCAGTTATCGAGAAGCGATGCAGAAAGAGATCACTAGTCTAAGGTCCTCACTAGCCACTGTCAATGGAATGCTTGAGGTTTCGAAGGGGATAGAAGGACTAGCGCCACGAGTGCAACAGCTGGAAGCGGACGGTCAAGAGCTTGATGGGAGGATCAATGAGAAGATGAAGATGGCCAACAAGATCGACGACCTGTTTAACAGGGTCCGACCTTTCCAGACCGGAGGCCAAGGACAAATGGGTCGTGATTCGTTGTCTGATGTTCTTTCCGGAATGCCGAAGGACCTCTTCCCAGATACCCCTGAGCCTGCGAAAGAAGTTACTAGGAAAGCCGGGTCGCGCTAGATAGAAACTGGTCGATTATTTCCTGTTCTTTGTTGAGGCCGGTTACACTAGTCCATTATCCGGCCGACTTTGCATACGACAAACGTCAAGACCCTTGGCGACACGACGACCAGTGCATTCAGCGAGAGCAGTACATTCGATGATGGATGAAGATCTACAGGTCGCCACTCACAAAAGCATCATCAAGACCCTTGGACGACAGTACACGGATGCCGCACAGTTTTTCGTAGAGCTTGTCGTCAACTCGTGGATGTGGGGCGAAGCAACAAGGGTCGAGATCAAGATCTCAGACTCAGGCTCCCAGATCGAGTACGAGGAGTGGGGTCATGGAATGGACCTCGACGGTCTCCGCGAATTTCTCACCAAGGGAAAGACAACCGGAGAAGGTTTCTCTCCGAAATACAAGCGTCCGATTCGCGAGTCGTATGGTATGGGCAGTCTCGCCTGGCTAACTCTCGGTCGTGAGCTAGAGCTGCAAGTCCACAAGGGACGTTTCGACCGGACCATCATGCTATCTGAGAGCCTTATTGATCGTCACTGGGCCCCGACCGACCAGTCCACCTGGAAGCCCTTACGAGTAATCCAAGCACCACTCGATCATGATGGCTTGAGAATCAGGATCCGATCGCTGACGAAGAAAACTGATCCTGCAGACGTCCGCAGAGCCCTTCTTGCAAGAGCGAATGTTCTTGCTCTGCGGGGGTATGGGCCCTTCGAAGTCTTCGTCAATGGCGAGGTGGTGAAGCCAGAAGAACTCCGTGGTGCAACTCTCCTCCCAGTCAATATTGCTACTGAATACGGGAGGATCATTGGCGAAGTGTTGATTCTTCCCATCTCGAAGACCCGTGCAGGGATAGCTGAGGCGGGTATGAGCGTCCAGCAGAAACACATTACCTGTCTCCAACACCAGTTCTTTGGTCTCGACCAGTACCGGATCCACGGGTTAAGCCGCATACAGGGCTGGGTTAACGCGGACTTCCTCCGACGATTGCCCGGTGGTAACGAGTTCGAGCGAGACAGTGCCCAATGGAGAGTGTTCGAGAAGGCTATGCGTGGCTTTGTCCGCAATAGGGTCTTGAAGTTTCTCAGACAGACTGCGAGCCGCAGAGAACTTCGTAGCATACAATATTTGAACCGGGAGATTGCAGAGAGGCTAAGGCGCAGTCTCCGCCGAAACATCGAGATTATCTCGAAAGCAATGATCAAAGCCAAAGCACCATCGAAAGCTAGTCAAGCATTGCGCCATGAAGCGAGGAAAGAAAACGAGTCGGGACACAGGAAAGACCGGAAGTCGAAGACCCATCCTCGAGACGCAACCCGCAGCGTCATACATCTAAAGGACCAGGTCTTAGCCTTCGACATCGCCCACGGTGGAGATCGTGGTCAGGCATATGTTGAGACCGACAAGAATGGGGTCCGAACAGTCTTCGTCAACATGGACCATCCCATGTGGAACGTTGAGGCCAGCTTAACCCCGATCAAGCTACGGTATTGCATCCGCCAGATACTTGAACGATCGATCGCAGAGGATATTCTGCCAGCGAACCCTTCAACCCCTGAGGAGGCCTACTCAGTGCTGGACGCGCTGTACAACGACGCCTTGGCCTAGTTGACTACGGAATCCCGAGATAATCCAGCGAGAATGCCCTTGAGCGCTCAAGCCTCTCTTCGCTATTCGCTCTGCAGTTTCATCTTACTCGTAGTCCGGAGCTTGCTCATCGGCCTCAAACTGTACAGGATGTGCTAGGTAGTAGAAGCAATCAATGCTAAGTTCCGAAAACCCCGTGGCATAGAACTTTATACTCGGTAAATGAATAGTGAGGCTCGGTCAACATGCCCCAGAAGAATGAGTCGTCACCGTCTTCTCTTGCAGAGGTCTTCGAAAAAATGGCTGAAAAAGACTATGCTTTCAACTTCGATGTAACCATGGAACTAGCAACTTCATCCTTGCGAGTCGGAACTGTCAGGGTCCACGGTAAAGTCGAGTCTGCGGCTCTGAAGAAGAAGTAGTTCGATTCCCGATCTGATTGCGCTTTCGCTCGCTTCTAAGCGGGACCCTGTCCGAGCAAGGCTTCCTTCTCGCAGTCAAAGCATCGATAACTTCGCTCCGTCTTCCATTTGCCAGACGAATCGAGGATCTGTTTTTCCTGAGAGTTGAGTTCACTGTATTCGAACTGACCGCCACACCTGTCGCAAACATGTTCCACTAAGATTACCAACCGGTGGACCAGGCATCGCTACTCATAAACAGTCGCTACCACCCCGCAACACATTTACCGGACTCGGTCTCTTCCATCATCACCATTGTCAATCGGTTCAAACGCGGAAAAGAGCAAGAGAATCGAGCAAACGTTTGCCGAATTCAACGAGTCCTGGCTCGTCTACTGGAACGCCTACATCGATCTACAAAACCAGTTGTACGAGAGTCTGAAAACCGCGCGAGAAGTAACTTGGCTCGGCGCCACCGACAACGCTAAAATGAGCGAGATAAACGCGGCCCAACGACAGCTCTTCTCAACCATGCCCCGCCGCCTAGACTATGTCCCGTTAGGGCAGATCAATAGAAGTATGGATTATGCGCTCGGCAAGATCAACGAGCTACTTGCAGCCCTCTTCTCAGAGAAAGAAAAATGTAAGAGGCTAGAAGACGCGATAGACATCCTCACAGACAATGCAAACAAGACCAAACAGGAGTTGCAGAGCGAGTCTTAGCTGGAGGACCGGTGACCTGGCAGCGTTCACATGTCCGATTCGTAAAACAAATCCGCACAACAATTTGCTAAGCAGGAACTTGGAGAGTCATCCCTCGATATTTTGGATAGAGATATTTCGCTGCGGGAATCCCGTGAATTGTTTCTACTTCCGCGGTTGGAAGGCCTTCCGCCTTCAGATCCGAGAGAGTCTTGCGCAGGATTAGCGATCCGATTCCTTGCCTTCGATAGCTGGGCAAAACGACTATTCCGGTGAAGAATCGGCCTTTACCTGAGTTCTTCTCGCAGATTATCCCGTTGACTCCAACAATCTTCTCATCTTTCCCAGCCACCAACATCCTCGCACCGAGTCGTTTCTTAGAGTCTAGAAACCATTTTGCTGCGCTTGCCGGCGTCCATTTCTTAAGATAGCTCGTCCAGGGAGAACCTTCTTCTTCGCTGAGACCTTCATACCAAACTTTTGCCACCAGGCCGATCTCCTTCTCTGAAGCAAGCCTGATTCTTAGGTCCTCGGATTGCTTTGGGCCTGGATAATCGAATTTGGCTAGGTCCCAATAGAAAGGGCCGAATGGAGACATTTGCTACTCACTCTCCTTGCTTTGAATCTCGTTCGGATATTTCTTTCTGAAGAGACTTAACCACTTCCTGGGAGTCGATGATTCTCGTCGCCTGAACTTCTTGTTCTCTGCATAGCTCCGCGAGCTTTGAATTCTTAATCACGAATCGGCGGTCCGCGTTTCTCAACGCGTGAAGGTCCCACCTACCATCTCTAATGTAAGCGACCGTGTCTGCCCTTCGCTTGTAGTACCTGACCATGTCGTCCTTCAAGTTCATTGAACGGTTACTCTTCAGCTTGGGCCATTTGAATTTGATACCAGTCGGCGTACATTTCGCTGATGCCGCGAACAATTCCACTTTGTCTTCGAACTTTTTGCGCGTTAGGAAATGTTTGATGACGAAATCCAGGCCAGCGCTGACTATGACGAGTGGGAAGTGGTTTGTCTTGCAAAATTCGACGAGCTTGTCGAAGTTGGGCCTGAACTCGGTTACTCCATCTAAATAGCTCAATATCTGAGAACGTCGGACCTGAACCATGGCACCTTGTCGTCGGACGCATTCCTCGAGTGTGACCTCCCCTCTTACGTACTCGTCGTCGACGCCTCTCCAGTCACCTTTTCCGAACCTTGCTAAAACGTTCTCAAATGTGTCGTTGAGCGTAATCGTGCCATCAAAGTCGCTCAGGACTGCAAGTTTCATTCTAGGCGAGCTTCTCGACCAATCTTGACCTAACTGATGTTGAAAAACAATGCTCGCAAAGCCTATCACATGAGACAAGTTGTCAATTCCATGAGCGAGCATCTCTCGGCCGATATGGCTGTAGAGTTTTGGGCATCCCAACGCGGAGTCTCTGTCGAACAGGTCGAGATCGCTCCCATTGTCGTTGGCTCCTGGGACCTTGGTACTGTCAAGTCTCTAGCCGGGACAGTGGGTGCCATGTCCTCGCCGTCGTGGTGGTGGGGACCACGATTTCCCTTGTATAACGGTGAGATTGGTGGAAAGAAGGTTTCTTTCGTTAATTTTCCCTTGGGCGCGCCTGCAACTGTCATGGTCATGGAGGAATTGATCGCTTGTGGGACAAGGGTCTTCTTGGGACTGGGGCTAGCTGGTAGTATTCAGCCTGAGGCGCCAGTCGGGACCTGTTTCATTCCGACCTCATGTGTCAGGGAAGAAGGGACATCCCGTCACTACTTGTCGAGCGATGAAGGGCTTCGTCCAGCCCAGCGACTGGTCCGGGCCCTCGAGAAAGCGCGTGTTAAGAAGGGTCTGGTAGCATACACGGGTCCGCTCTGGACCACGGACGCCCCTTACAGGGAGATGGTGACCACAATAGAGAACTATCGGTTACGAGACATCTTAGGCGTGGACATGGAAACCTCTGCAATGTACGCCTTGGGCGTGTATCGAAATGTTGAGGTCTGCAACTTCTTGGTAGTGAGCGATGAGCTGTGGAGAGACTGGAGGCCTGCTATTGGCCGACCAGAGCTAGTCGACGCTTTGAAGAAAGCAGAGGAAGTTGTGTTGGAAGCGGTCACAACACTCCGAACGTGATTGGTTCTGGGCTAGTTCATGCTGCGTGTTGGTTTGGACTTGAAGTTACCTGATTCCCAGTTTTCTCAACGTAAGCCAGAACATTACCGTGACGGGGGACCCTATGTCCTCGACTCAACCCACGGATGGATGGGTCGGTCCCTTATACTCGCTTCTTGTCTCGTAGACCTCGAGATGCGTCCTCTTAGGAATTCTTGATGGGCATCCCATGCCGTTCATCAGGGCAAATCCATTCGTCGACGCCAACCCTCGAGATTCTTCGATAACACATCCGGCCATGAGCCACACATAACATTCTACCATGAACAACTTCAGGTAGCTTATGGACATCCCTCTGTCCTTGTCCATCGGAGGAATTCAGTCTTGCAGGTTCCCCAAGGGGAGTCGGGTTTGAAGGATCTTCCTCGCCCATATCGAAGCGCATGATTCTAGAGGGCTTGGCGTGCGTTAAGCATTGCTCTTCGACAGGAAACCTTTCTACATCAAAAGATATCCGATCATGCTCGAAGGTTTCTTGATTCGGGAAAGCCGGAGACGTTAGGGACGAAGCGGACCCTGCTCATCCTGAAGGATATCGGTTTTCTGAAGGTCGACCGGTTCGGACAACTCTGGAGAAGCATTCCACGGCTGACTCCTAGGGTTCTCGCGCGTCAACTCCCTCAGATGGACGGGAAGGGGAGGTCAAGCGAGAAATTCGCGGGAAACGATCACCCACTATTTGACGCGTTGAGGAGAGGACGCGGTCTTCATTCTATTGGCGTTCCTACGCGACGGACTCAAACATCACCCAGCAGTGAAGGCTGAACGGGCGGGTGCGGCGGCATCTTGGCGCCGAAAGTCACCCGCACGCCTCCAGTACCGCAACATTTCAGCGTCCAATTTCCCCAAGACTCCTGTTTTCTTCCAAGACCCTAGCAAGGTTTTAGTCCACGGCTTCACTAGCCCCGACCATGCCTAAATCCAAATCCAAAAAGGCAAAAGCGAAGAAACCCGCTAAGTCCAAGAAAGCACCCGTCCCACCGGGATTCCGAACCGTAACACCATATCTCGTTATCAACGGAGCAGCCGCTGCCATCGACTGGTACAAGAAGGCCTTCAACGCCCGAGAGCTATCACGACAAGCAGTCCCCGACGGCAAACTCATGCACGCCCGGATCAGAATCGGCGACTCAATCGTAATGCTCTCCGACTATTTCCCAGGGGGCAACGCCAAATCCCCGGATGCTCTCGGCAGCAGCCCCGTCACACTGCACATCTACATCAACAACGTCGACAAGATCTGGAACCAAGCTGTCGATGCAGGCGCGAAAGTCACCATGCCATTAGACAACATGTTCTGGGGCGAGCGCTACGGCCAACTAACCGACCCCTACGGCCACCATTGGTCAGTGTCCCAACAAGTGAACATGACTAAGAAAGAGAAAGACGAGAAACAGAAACAAGCCATGGCAATGTTCACCCAGGGCGAGCATCCCAGTCGGACAGAAGAGCCGCAAATCGTACAAAACTAGTCGCGATAGTAAACCTCGATGAGCGAAGCCAAAGCTTCGCTCAAACCCCCTTTTTCTATAGAGACATTCGCACCAGATAGGAGACAGTGTCTATGAAACTCGACCGGCTTGATCATCTCGTCCTAACTGTCAGAAGTGTCGAAACGACTTGTGCATTCTATTCGAACGTCCTTGGGATGGAGGTCGTCACCTTCGAGAACGGCCGCAAAGCTCTCTCTTTTGGATCGCAAAAAATCAATCTCCACGAGGCCGGCAAAGAGTTCGAACCGAAAGCCTACAGACCTACCCCGGGCTCGGCTGACTTATGCTTCACAACGACCGGTCCCATCGATGAAGTTGTCAAACGTCTCGAGTTATCAAAAGTCAGGATACTCGAGGGCCCTGTCAAGAGGACAGGTGCGCTCGGCGTAATGAAATCTGTGTATTTCCGAGACCCTGACCTCAATCTCATAGAAGTCTCGAATTATGAGGATGTGAAGAAGAAAATCCGACCCAAGCAGGGTATAGTCTAGCCGTTCCTAGTGAACCAACGACCCCAGGCACCATGTTTCTGTCGTTTTGAGACTCACTTAGTTGTGGGAGAACTTCGTGAAGTGTTGCTTGCCTTTACCGCTTCCGATATCCCCCAGACGATCAGACCTACTGCAATTAGATAGTTCAATAGCTGAGGAATCATTAGAAGCAGAGCGCCGAGAAGGATAGCCAGTAAGGCGGTTCCGAGGCGTGGAATCTGCAAAGTCTTCTCAATATCCGATACAATTCCCATTGCTCAGTCCTTATGGACTGTCGAACCATGCTCCATAAGAGTTGCGGAGATTGTTGAAACAACCTAAACCCGGCGGTGCGAAGAATGGGGCTGCTGGACGGCTTGAATGCTTAAGGGCGGGGGCCAACGAAAAGTCTTGTCTAAAGCTGAGACCGCTGATGCTGGCGACCTGTGCGTTTAGGAGAGCATGTCCCTGCGGAGAGCTTGGTTCAGATCGAAGCCGCGGGATACTCTGCATCGATCTGTGAAAACTGCCTCACCATTTTGATCGTTCATCGCCGCTATCACCATTTGAATCTTGAAAAACTGATCTTGCAGATATCGACGGAATAGAGAACAGATCCGGGAAGAATTGGATTCCCGGGGGGGAGTCTGGTCTAGATAAAGATTCAGAAAAATAATTCTAGGAATCAAAAAAGGGGGAGACGGCGTGATCGTGTGTGTTATCGAATCCTGCTCATAGCAGGCTGGAACATCTGCTCTTGGTCACGCGCTGGAGTCGACGATCTGTATGCTCTAAGTCCATTGTTGCCGTTATCGAATGGGGGTTTGGTCGCGTTGTTTAGTTTGACCCAGTCAGGGATTATCACAGCTCTGATCAATTCTTGTATAGATATGCCTCGGTCTTCTGCTTCTGTTTGTAGGAGTTCGAAACTTTCATCGCGGAGTGACAGCATAAATTTTGCCAATTGGACACCTAAAGAGCGGAGATGGTTGGCTCCGAGTTCCTCGAATATAAACATTCTACGGAGAGAAAGTAGAGACTCTTTTCACTCAAATCAGTAGAGATGCTAGCATGGGAATGTCTATCAGCCCCCATCGAGGCAACTTCGGTGGGAGCTAGCTTCGAAGGACTCGATCAGATTTTGAGGGAGCGTATTGATCTTCATCTTAACGAGGCTCCGACGCTAAAGACTCCAGTTCTGATAGCCGGCCTCCCTGACAGTGGAAGAGTGGCCAAGATCGTTCTCGACCAACTGGTTAAGACACTCAAAGCAATCCCCTTGGGCTATCTCTATTCGGACTATCTCCCACCTCGTCTGCTCCTCAAGCCGGACGGAACTTCTGATCTGATGAAGCATGAAATATTTTACTGGATAAACAAGAACTCTGGCCCCGATCTCGTCCTGTACACCGGAGACGCGCAACCAATCCTACCCGAGGGAGCCTTCCGTCTCTCAGAAGCCGTCGTGAAACTCGCCGAGAAACTAGGAGTTGAAACAGTCGTAACAGTCGGAGCCTTCATCACCGGCAAGATCGCTGAACATCCACAAGTCTACGGCGCCGCAAGCGAACTAGTCCTCGTCAAAGAGCTAGAAGAGCTAGGCGTGAAGATCATTGACAGCGGTGCCGTCACATGGATGAACGGACTTATCCCTGGCCTTGCAAAAGTCCGGAATCTCAAAGGCCTATTTCTCTCCGGCGAAACTTCCGGCTTCATGATCGACCCGCGCGCAGCCATGGTAATTCTCCGCGTTCTCGTCAAGAAGCTTGGACTACAGATCGACATGACAGAGCTGGAAGGACAAGCGAAAGAGATCGAGAACGCACTCAAACAGAGCAGCGACAAGGATTCAGATTCATCAAGTAGTTCTGAATATATCGGGTGACTGATAACTGACTGCGACGAACGCTGATTACCGCGTCATAATCGGTGACAGCCGTCGCATGGAAGAACTATCCGATAGCTCCGTGCATCTGGTCGTCACGTCGCCACCGTATCCGATGGTGGGTATCTGGGATGATTTCTTCCGAGAGGAATCCGCAGAATCCTACGACGCGATGCATAGCTACCTCAACCAGACATGGAAGGAGGTAAAGAGAGTCCTTGTTCCCGGCGGAATCGCATGCGTCAATATTGGCGACGCGACCCGGACAAAGGACGATGTGTTCCACCTCTATCCAAACCATTCACGCGTAATAGAGACCTTCGAGAGAATGGGTCTAGTCACCCTGCCCTACATACTTTGGAAGAAGCCTACTACGAAGCCCCGGTACAAGGGAAAGGGAGCGTTTCTAGGCTCAGGTTTCCTTCCTCCCAACGCGTACGTAACACTGGACATGGAATACATTTTGATTTTTCGGAACGGAGGACTGAGAGCGTTCGAGCCGAAGGATCCGAAGCGTTACAGGAGCAAATTCACCAAGAAACAACGAGACGAATGGTTCTCCCAAGTCTGGACTGTTACTGGAGCAAGACAAACGCATGGAGGGCTTGAGAGACGTGTCGCGGCATTCCCCGAAGAGATTCCAAGACGACTCATCCGAATGTTCTCTATTGAAGGAGACCTAGTCGTAGATCCTTTTCTGGGATCCGGGACCACTCTCAAGGCCGCGATGGACCTCGGCCGACGATTCATTGGATATGAGAGGCTGGGGGATTTTTCGGGAATCATTAGAGAACGGATGGGCCGTGATTCGGAAAGAATCGTTTTCCAGAAACAGTCTGTTGCGGAAAAGATCAGCGAATTAACAGCCTAGCGGCATCGCTCAACGATCTGGCAAGATAGTCTGGATGACCGCCCTTCGGACCTCGACGTTTCAAAAGTATCATCATCATGCCAACTCCTTTTGCTCCCTGAATGTCGGTGTTTGGATTGTCACCGATGTAGACGCAATGCCGGGATTGTAAGTGTAGTCGTTTTGCGACTAGAGTGAAGGGTGTTCTACTTGGTTTCACATTAGGTGTGTCTTCACCTGAGACGACAATTGCCTCGAAAAATTTCAGAAATGGTTGTCGGCGGATTCTCTTCATTTTCATTCCTGGAGTCCCGTCCGAATCGGAGACCATTCCGAGCCGGAATCCTGCTTTCTTCAGTAGATGAATTGTCGCCATCGTATCAGAGAACAATGGACTCGCCCTGGCGTAGGTCTTCCAGTAGAGAAGCGTGGTTTTGTGTACCCACGGGCCCGCTAGGTTGGAGAGTCCAAGCTGTTCGAACAAGGTCTTCCACCAAACATCCCTATTGTACAAAAATTTTCGACCGTGCATTTCAAAGTCGATGAGCCGGAGTTTTCTGAACAGGTTCGTCTCAGTGTAATGGTATCCTTCCTTGCTCAACCGTCTCGCGAAAACCCTGGCGACAGTCCGGAGCCCCTGGCGAGCGCCCCTCTTAGATTGTATGAGAGTGTTGTCAAGATCGAAGATGACCCCGCGAATCTCCCTAACGGTCAGTCCCTCTCAATTCCAGACATATGTTTCTGGCCGGCGATCGGCGAACCGCTCTCTACGCAATCGAGCGTGAAGCTCGAGATCAATATCTTCGATGATTATTCCCTCTCGCCGTTGTTTGAACACGTGCATCCTCGGGTGAGATATCTTCATCTTCGGGTCTTCCTTGAGACTGACAATCACGCTGTGCCCGGTGAATAGGGGCGGAGAGTAGACGTTTGGTGCAACAACTGCTATCCGGTTCTCAAGCGATCGAATCGTTACGTATTGATGCCATGGCTCGACTCCTTGTCTCACAATTCTTGAGGGACACATCAGCAGGTCCGCTCCCCTCAGGGTCAGTATTCTCGAAGCCTCAGGAAAGTCAACATCATAACAAACGAGGATCCCAATCTTGAACCAGTCCAACTGGAAGATCTTGTAATCGTTTCCTGGACGAGCAATCTTCTTCTCGAAATGAAACAGATGGACTTTCGGCTGTCGTCCAACTATTTCCCCATCGCGACCGATGACTGGGCTGTTGAGATATAATCGCCCCTTGACTTTTTCATAGAAAGCTCCTCCCACAACAACAACACCATACTCCTCAGCAATCGATTGCAGCCCCGGAAGAGGACTCATGGGTGACGGAATCGTCTTTTCGGGCAACCAGTGCTCTGGCAAGCAGATAATGTCCGCTTCCTTCTCCGCTGCCCGCTTTGCCTGCCTGACCGCCCGGAAAATCGTCTCTTTGACTGAAGTCGCCACAGGTCTAGTCTGCACTGCTACTGCTCGAACAATCTTTTTCGACGTTAGAGGGACCCTAAGCTTAGCGTTTCAATCTCTTTACTGCAATGTCTAACAGCTGCCGCGCGACCTCACGCTTCGGTGCCAACGTGATATGTGTGACTTTCTTTCGCTCGTCAACAACGAACAGCTCGTTGGTGTCAGCCTGAAACCCCACGCCCTCAATCGAGACGTCGTTGGCGGCGACGAGATCGGCACTTTTCTCGCTAAGTATCTCAAACGCCTCTGTCAAGAGTTGCTCGTTCGAGACGCCGTGTTCCGTTTTGAACGCTACAAGAAACGAATTTGGGCTCGCAACTCGAATCTCTCGTATTATCTTCGGGGTGGCCTCAAGCTCCAGCTCGACGGTCTTCTCCTTTCTCGTGCTGATTTTTCTGCCAGCTGGCTTTGATGGCCTATAGTCGCTTGGGGCTGCAGCGGCGAAAACCA
>WNGH01001952.1_pt1 | contig 19411 bp, 15 predicted proteins | sample 5400631 | NCBI WGS metagenome assembly WNGH01 (sample SAMN13153373, study PRJNA577476) | soil metagenome | isolation source: 115 cm soil or saprolite under Garry oak tree replicate 1 | place: USA:California | collected 2016-06-15
CCCAGCCTGCTGCCGGCCAGCCAGCTGCCCGCCGGGCTCGCGCTGAACCGGCTGAGCTTCCAGATCATGCTGACCGCCGGACCCGCGCTCGCGGGCCTCATCGCGGCCGCGCCGCACCTGGGCCTGCGGGCGTGCTATCTCATCGACGCGATCAGTTTCGCCGCTGCCCTGTACGGGGTGGCCAGGCTGCCGGGGATGCGTCCGCGGGGCGGCGCGCCGCGGCCGGGCCCCCGCGCGGTAGCCGAGGGAATCAGCTTCATCCGCCGCAGCCCGGTGCTGGCCGGCGCGTTTCTCGCCGATCTCAACGCCACCGTCTTCGGCCTGCCGATGGCCCTCTTCCCGGCCATCAACGCCGAGCGGTTCGGCGGTAATCCCCGTACGCTCGGCCTGTTCACCGCGGCCATCGGCCTGGGCGGACTGGTCAGCGCGGCGTTGTCCGGGCCGCTCAGGCACGTTTCGCGGCCGGGCAGAGCGATGCTCGTCGCGACCGTCGTGTGGGGCGCGGCGTTCGCCGGGTTCGCGGTCGCTCCAGGCCTGTGGCTGACGCTCAGCCTGCTGGCTGTCGCCGGGGCCGCGGACACCTTCACCGTCGTGTTCAGGGGAGCCATCGTCCAGGCGGTGACCCCAGATCAGCTCCGCGGCCGGATCCTGGCCGCCGATTACGTCGTGGGAGCAGGCGGCGGGCAGCTCGGCAGCCTGGAGGCCGGCGCCCTGGGATCGCTGACATCGCCGGTGATCAGCGCGCTGAGCGGCGGCCTTGTCACCATCGCGGGCGCCGTCGTGATCGGCCTGGCGCTGCCGGCCTTCACCAGGTACCGCCGCCAGCCGCACTATCCCGCGGAGAATGGCATGCCGGCCACCGCCGCGACACCCTCGATCGCATGAGCGGTTGCGCGACCCCCGCTCACCGGAGCCCCTGACGGAGGTTGCCTGGTGATGCTCAGCCTTACTTGCGGGTTGTGGCCGGTGACTCGCCCGGCATGGATCTGCCGGCGATGATGGCGGTGGCCAGCGCCAGGAAGGACACCGTGGTCAGCCCCGCGGGAAGGCCGAATTCGCTGGCCAGGAACCCGATGGCGGGCGGCCCGAGGAGAAAGCCGGTGTAGCCGAGCGTCGAGGCCAGGGCCACGCCGCCAGATCCGGCGAGCAGTCCTGCCCGTGCCATTGCCGCCGGGAACATGTTGGCCAGCCCGAGCCCGGTCGCGGCGAATCCGGCCAGGGCCAGCCATATATCCGGGCTGAGTGCCGCGGCCAGCATGCCAGCGCCCGCGATCAGGCCGCCTGTCACCAGGACGCGGGCCTGGCCGCAGCGCTCGAGCAGCGTGCTGCCGGACAGCCGCCCGGTGGCTTCGGCGAGCGCGAAGGCTGCGTATCCGGCGGCGGCCAGGCCCGCGCTGGCGCCCAGGTCCTGCCTCAGGTGCAGCGCGCCCCAGTCGCCGATCGCGCCTTCCCCGTAGGCGGCGCACAGGGCGATCAGCCCGAAGACGCCCACGACCCGTCCGGTTCGCAGCGCGCCGCGCCATCCCCCGTAGTGCGTGCTGGCCGCCGAGGGGGTGCCAGCGGCGGACGGGACGCCGGGGGCTGGCCGGATGCTGGCGTCGGGCAGCAGTGCAGTCCCCGCGACCACGGTGACCAGCAGGCCGGCCAGGGCAATCAGCGAGAGGTGCCGGAGCGGGGACAGATGCGGCGCGAGCAGGCCGCCGAGGCCCGCGCCGGCCAGGCCGCCGAAACTCCATGCCGCGTGGAAGGACGGCATGACGGGGCGCCGCAGCGCAACAACCAGGTCGACGGCCACGGTGTTCATCGCGACATTGAGGCATCCGTACGCCGCGCCGAACGCGAGCAGCGCGAGCCCCAGCGCAGTCGCGGAGCGCGCGAGCGGGGGGAGCAGCAGGGTGACCGACAGCAGCGCACCGGACGCGACTGTCAGCGGGCGGCTGCCGAACCGCCGGCACAGCGCGCCGGCCATCAGCATCGTGGTTACCGCGCCGGCCGACATGCCGAGCAGGGCCAGGCCGAGAGCGCCGGCCGACGCGCCAGTCTGCTCCTTGACGGCCGGTACCCGGACCGCCCAGTTCGCGTACATGAAGCCGTGCACCGCGAAGAACGCGGTGAGCGCAATCCGCTGCCCGGCAGTACTCCGCCCGGCAGTACTCCGCCCGGCAGTACTCCGCCCGGCAGTACGCCAGCCGGCAGTACGCCGGCCGGAAATCCGGAGCCGCGTCTGCCCCGCGTGCTGGACTTTGTTTACCAGCTGCACAAAATAAGACTATGCAGATGACTGACACCCTGGCAACGCCCGAACGCGCCAGGACCCTGCCGGGAGCGGCCCTGGTGCTGATCCACACCGGCCGGGCGGCCACCCGGGCGGACCTCACCACCGCGCTCGGAGTCACCCGTACCACGGCGGGCGCGGTCACCGCGGACCTGGCGACGCTGCGGCTGATCCAGGTGGACACGGCACCGGGGGTAGCGCCCCGCTCGCTGGGGCGCCCGTCGCACCGGCTTACGATCGACCCCGGCGGACCGGTGGCGCTCGCGGCCCAAGTCCACCCCGACGGATACCAGGTCGCGCTGGTCGGGCTGGGCGGCGTCATAACGGCCGCGGCCGGCGGCGCGCTGATCGAGCCCGACAATCCGGATCGCGTCCTGACGGCCGTCGTGCGGGCCGGGGCGCGGCTGCTGCGGTCCGCGGGCCGCGTGTGCGCGGGCGCGGGCCTTGCGGTGCCCTCCGCGGTGGCGGAGCCGCAAGGCACCGCCGTCAGCCCGCTGTACGTCGGATGGCCGACTGGCGCGCCGATCCGGGACATCTTCGCCACGCAGGTCAGCCGAGCCGGGATCACCGGACCGGGCGGCGCGGCGCTGGACTGCCGGGTCGCCAACGACATCAACCTGGCCGCGCTCGCGGAGTACCGGCACGGTGCCGGCCGCGATGCCGGGCACCTGCTTGTCGTCGCCTCCGGCCATCGCGGGACCGGCGGCGCGCTCATCGTCGGCGGCAGGCTGTATACCGGTAGTTCCGGCCTCGGGATGGAGGCCGGCCATGTCACCGTCAGCCCAGGGGGCCGCCCGTGCAGATGCGGCAACCGCGGCTGCCTGGACGTGGAAACCGATCCGGTGAGCTTCCTGGAAGCGGCCGGACGCGTCCCGCGTCCCGGGGTGCCGGTGCTGGAGCAGGCAACCGCCGTGCTCCGCGGCGCATCCGATCCGGCAGTGCGCGCCGTGGCCAGCGCCTTTATCGAGTACCTCGGCATCGGGCTGGCCGGGTTGATCAACGTGCTCAACCCCGACCGGGTGCTCCTCGGCGGCCTGCACCGGGACCTGCTGGCGGCGGATCCGGAGCGGCTGCGCGCCGCCGTGGCGGAGCGGTCTCCCTGGGGTCGCGGCAGCAGCGTGCCGCTGCTGCCCTGCGCGCTGGACCAGGGCGGGCTCGTCGGGGCGGCCGAACTCGCATGGCAGCCAGTTCTCGACGACCCCAGCATCCTCGGCGTCATCCCTTGATCAACTGAACCATGATCGCAACAATGAGCCGCCGCCAGAGCCGGCCGAGATCCTCAGCCTCTTCGGCCCCGGGGCGACCGCCTGCACGTGCGCGCCCAGCCCACCAGCAGGTGAAACAACTCGCCCGTCCGCCAGAACCAGCAAACATTGCTACCGCAGTACGTCCGCGCGCGGTGCCATGCGCGCGGCTGCATGCTCGGTTGATCGTCGGGGAGTGGGGACTGGGTTGCACTGCCGAGACTGTCGAGCTGGTGGTTTCTGAGATCGTCACTAACGCGGTCAAGGTCTCGGCCGGGGTTGGCGGCAGTGCGCCGGGCGGCGCCTCCTGCCGGCTGGCGCCCAGGTGCATTGCGCTGTTCCTGGCCTGCGACCGGCGCCGGGTCCTCGTTCAAATCTGAGATGGAGATCCGGATCCGCCGCAGCCAGCGGACGCGGGCGAGAACGCCGAGAGCGGGCGCGGGTTACTGCCGGTGGAGGCGCTGTGCGAGGACTGGGGCTGGTACTGGTCGGAGGGCGGGCAGCGGGGCAAGTGGGTCTGGGCGGCGGTGACAAGATAGACACTGTCTACGCCGGGGCCAGGCTCGCTGCAGGGCGGACGGATGGCCTACGGCTGGGCCCCTTCATGCGGGACCGAGAAGATCCCACTTGTTGCCGGCGATGTCGAGGAAGACGGCGACGCGGCCGTAGGGCTCCAGGCGCGGCGGCGTTACGAACTGGACACCAGCGGCCGTCATCCGGGTGTAAGCGGCGTCAAAGTCCTCGACGTGCAGGAAGAAACCGACCCGTCCGGCGGTTTGCTGCCCGATGACCGCGGCCTGTGCTTCTCCGTCAGCTCTCGCCAGCAGCAGGCCTGTTGCCGCACCAGGCGGCCGGACCACGACCCACCGCTTGGGACGCCCGTCGTTCGTCAACGACGGGGAGTCCTCCACCAGTTCGAAACCCAGCGCGCTGACGAAGAAGCTGATCGCGGGGTCATAGTCCTGGACCACGACGGCGATCAGGCCAATTTGCACGACGCCAAGCATAAGGAGCGCGACCACTGCGCTCATCGGCTACCTGAGGTCAATACCGGATACGGCACGCCGCAGTCATCATGCCGGATTTCGAGCTCACACGAGGTGCGTGTCGAGCTCACACGAGGTGCGTATCCAGCTCACACGAGGTGCGTGTCCGGGGTGACGGTGAAAGTGCGGCCGGATGGCGTGGTCCAGCGGAAGGTGCCCGGGGCGGTCTGCTCGAGTTTCCAGTCGGGATGATGCTTGAGCCAATGATGGGTCTTGCAGACGCCGCCGAGGTTGCAGCGGCAGGTCAGGCCGCCGTCGTCGTAGGGAACGGTGTGGTCGAGGTCACCGCGCCAGGCGGGCTGCCGGCATACCGGGCTCCGGCAGGTGAGGTCCCGGGCGACGATGTGGTCCCGTAGCCGGGGCGGCGGCCGGTAGCCGGGGCTGGCGGATGTGTGCGCGCAGCCGTCGGCGGCAGCATCGGCTGCGGCAGCGACCCTGGCCTTGGTGGCCGCCCTGGAGGCAGCCTGGACGGCGAGGGAAAGGATGCTGGACGAGCCGCTCTGGCGCGCCGACATTCCACCCGGAGGATCGGGGCCCGTTTCCGGCCGGTCGAACGGGGGCGGGTGGGTCGCGAGATCCTCAGTGATCGTCAGCGTTACCCGGCTGACCAGGCCAGTTCCGACAGCCGTGCTTATTCCGGCGCCGGATGCTTGCGGGCCGTCGCGGCCGCGGGGGCGGGGGATGCGGGTGACGGCGAGGGCGGTGCCATCGGGCGTGGTCACGATGATCCGCCATTCGGCGTCCGGGTCTGTTGCGGCGCACTGGGCGAGGCGGCGTGCCTGGGTGGCGGTCACCGGCCCGATCCGGCCCAGGTAACCGGGCCCGGCGCAGATCCCGGCCAGCACCTGCCAGGGCAGGGACACGTCCAGGAGCCCGGGCCGGGCACCGCCGGGCCGGCCGCCGCCGGCCCGGTCGCTGGGGCGGGTGGCGGCGGGCGGGATGACGGCGGGCAGGCTCGGCCACGCCGCGGCCGGTCGGCCGTCATCGCCGGCGTCCTGGCCGGGGGCGTCCGGCCCGCCGGGGGCCGGGGCGTCATCGGGGCCGGGGTAATCCTCCTCGTCGCCGGGGGCATCGGCATCCCCGGGCGGCGGGACGTCATCGGCTGGCGGCGGGGGCTGGCCGGGCGGCGGCACGTCGCTGGCCGGCGGCGTCCCGGGCCGCCCGCCGGGCCGCTTGCCTGGACCGGCGCCGGGGGCGCCGGGGTCGCCGGGGCCGCCGGGGCCGCCGGGGCCGATGGGTGGCTTGCCCGGATCGGCGCCGGCCTGGCCGGGGTGGCCGGTCGGCTTGCCCGGATCGGCATCGGGCTGGCCGGGGTCGCCGGGTGGCTTGCCGGGATCGGCGCCGGGGGTGCCGGGTGGCTTGCCGGGATCGGCGCCGGGGGTGCCGGGTGGCTCGCCGGGATCGGCGCTGGGGGCGCCGGGCTGGCGGGGTGGTTCGTCGTCCGGCGGTGCGGGGGGAACATCGGGTGGCGGGGGCGGATCATCGGGCGGCGCGCCGTCGGCGGGGGGAATCAGCGGCAAGGTGCCGAGCAGCAATCCCAGGTAGACCTGAGCGGACAGCAGGTCCATCCCGCCGCCGGCGCCGGAGGCCTTCAGCGCGCGGGCCATTGCCTTGATCCGCGCCATTGCCGCCGCCGCGTGTACCGTGGGCAGCCGCTGCCCGGCCAGCGTCGCGGTGTTTTCCTCATCGGGATACAGCACGACCTTCGCCCGCCGCTCCGATTCCTGGCGGCGTTCTTCTGCTCCTTGCGGGTCGGCGGCGATCACCGCGCGGCGCAGCGCGGCGCGCAGCATCCCGGTGGTCTGGCCGCCGGCCGCGGGCAGGACCCGGTCCTCGACTGCCTGGGCGGCTTCATCGGAAAGCGCCCCGGTCGCCTCGGCGATCAGCCTTGCGCGCGGCAGGTCGATTTCCCCAGCGGTCAGTGCCGCGCCGGTGGCGGCCAGTCGCCAGCCGAGGGTGACGGCGAGGTCGGCCCACCAGGACGCCCCGTATTGCGACATCGTCAGCTCCAGCGCCACTTCCGCTGCCGCTGATGTCGGGACCCGGGCCGGCCGCCCGTCCGGGCCGGTCCCGATGTCCTTGTCGCGGGCCGCGGCCCGCGATGCGATCTGTGCGACCGCCGCCAGTTCACGGGCCTGCGCCCAGGAAGCGACCCGCCGCCATGATCCGGCGACCGCGGCCAGGTCACCATCGCCCAGGGTGACGGCCGGCGCCATTGCCAGCCATGCCGCCAGGTCCGGGCCCGGGGACAGCCGCTCCGCGACCCGCCCGGTCAGCGCCCCGGCGGGCAGCCGCGCCCCGCAACTCTCGTCCGCCCCGCGACTCTCGTCTGCCCCGCGACTCTGGTCCGGCCCGGAGCCGTCTAGGCCGAAGTTACGTATGCCGAGGTGTGTGAACCCTCTGTCTTGCAGGGGGTTCACGGCTTCGGGCGGTGTTGCTGGTGTCTACTCCAGGGTGGCCGGGATGGTGGTGCCGAGAAGGGCGAATGCCCGCCGCTGCGCCGGGGTCGGGGTGATGATCTTGTCGATCTGGTGTCCTCCGATCACGATCGTGTCGCGGGTGAGGGTGGCGAGGTGGTCGAGCAGGTCGCGGAAGCTGCGGGCGGGCTGGCCGTCCGCGGTTGCTTTGCGGGCAGCTTTGGCGTCGGCTGATCGCGAGCGGCGGGCGGGGGCGACGGGGTTGTCCCGCTGGGGCGGGTGCTCGTCGGCGTAGGTGAGCGGTGCCCAGGCCTGGCGCAGGTGCCAGGACAGGTGGCAGGCGAGCATGCAGATCAGCACGTGGGCTTTGACCCGGTCGGCCAGGCGATGCCAGATGGGGCGCAGGTCCAGGTCGTCCTTCTGGATCTTGAAGTCCTGTTCGACGCCGGAGAGGTCTTTGTAGGCGGCTACCGCATCGGCTGCGGCTAGCGTTGCCTCAGGGACGGGGGTGCGGATGACGTAGATGCCGTCGGAGGCGGCCTCGGCGTCGATGTGGCCCTGGTTTCGGGACCAGGCCAGCGAACGCTCGCCGATGTCCAGGATGAAGTGCTTGGCGACCTTCCGCTTGTTGATGACCTTCCCGGCACGCACGCCGATCGCGGCGGCATCCTTCAGCTTGCCGCTCTCCACCATGGCCGTGACCTTCGCCAGGTCGGCTTCGGTGGCGGCCAGCAGCCGCTCCCGGTGTGCGGCGCGCTCCTCAGCCAAGAAGGGGTTGTAGCAGGCGATCAGCCGCTCCCCGGGATAATCCGGTGAGCTGATCTCGGCCAGGTCCTGGCGGTCGAACAGGCTCAGCTGCAGCGGGCCGCCGTCCTCGGCGAGCTTCTTGATGGCGGGGGCGCGCAGGCAGGTGAGCCAGGCCATGCCCTGGATCTCTTTCAGCGCCTTGATCCGCGCGCTGGTGATCATCCCCCGGTCGCCGACCATCACCGCCTCGTTGATGTGGAACTTGCCCCGGACCACCTCAACAGCCTCGATGAAGGCCTTCGGGTCGGCGGTGTTGCCGGGGAACACCCGCACCGCGACCGGGCAGCCGTCCCGGCTGGCGAGCAGGCCGTATTCGATCTGCTGCTTGCCGCGCTTGCCGTCACGGGAATGCCCGAACGCAGCCAGCTCGCAGTGCGAGCCTTCCACCCATGACGACGACAGGTCGAACAGCGCCATGCCGCCTTCGCGCAGGTGCCGCCGGGCCAGCGCTGCCTCGATGTCGTCCTGGCGTCCCGCCAGCCAGTCCATCGCCGCATACACCTCATCGGTAGATGCCCCGGCCACGCCGAGGTCTGATCCGAGGGTGACGTCGCCCCACCAGCCGATCGTGGACAGCTTGGAGGCGGGCCGGGCCACCCGGGAGACGATCAGCGCATACGCCAGGTCCCGCTGCGGGCACGACGGGCCCAGCAGCGCCGGGAACCCCAGCCTGCGCGCCATCGCCGCTACCGCGGCTACGTGCCCGTGCGGCAGCGACCGGGTCACCTCCACACCCGCCTCCGCGTCAATCACCGTCTTGCCCGCCAGCACCAGCCGGACCGCTGCGATCGCCTGTTCCGGCAGGTGCGACAGGTTCGCCAGCGTTTCCTTGCGGACCTTCCCGCCGTCCCGGTAGGAGCGTCGCAGCAGGTGCCGCTGGTAGACCCGCTCCGTCCCGTCCTTCAGCACTTGATGGCTACGCGAAGTCTCTACATGCATGGCACCAGATCGGCGTGTCATATGGTGATTCTCCCACAGGCAGGCCAGCATTCTCAACTATTCTAGTGTCTACGCTTTGATGTGTCGCTGAGCTGTTCCTGCTGCTCAGTTGCCAGATCAGGCCCCGAATCCGCCGTAACTTCGGAATAGCGGGCCACATGGCCACGATCACGCGACCCCGGGACCGCTACCGGATTGAGCTACCGGCGAGAACCGCCAGGCAGCCTCAGTCGTCTGCCTTTATCTGGCCAGCCGGGCCGCTGGCCTTCACGACCCCGATCGGGCAGGACACCCCGGTCCCGTGGTCGGGGCAGTAGCCGTTCGGGTTCTTACGGTCAGACAGATATTGCTGGTGGTAGTCCTCGGCGAAGTAGAACTCGCCCGCCGGCGACACCTCCGTGGTGATCTCGCCGAAGCCGGCCTCGGTCAGCCGCTTCTGGTAGGCCGCCAGCGACTCGCGCGCCTGCGCCTCCTGTTCCGGCGTGGCGTAGAAGATCGCCGACCGGTACTGGGTGCCCCGGTCATTGCCCTGCCGCATGCCCTGGGTCGGGTCGTGCGCCTCCCAGAAGATGCGCAGCAGTTCGGCGTAGCTGACCTTCGCCGGGTCGAACACCACGCGCACCGCCTCGGAATGGCCGGTCTGGCCGCTGCACACTTCCTCGTAAGTCGGGTTCGGCGTGAAGCCGCCCTGGTAGCCGACGGCGGTCGAGAGCACGCCCGGCACCTGCCAGAAGATCCGCTCGGCACCCCAGAAGCAGCCGAGCGCGAACTCCGCGATGTCGGCGCCGGCAGGATAGGGCGGTCGCAGCGGAGCGTCGAGCACCGCGTGCCGCGCGGACACCGGCATCGGGGCGGTCCGGCCGGGCAGCGCCTCCTCGGCCGTGATCATCCGCGTCTTGTGAAAACCGAATACTCCCACCGTTGCCTCCTCCGGGTTGCCCCCGTCACTGCGGGGAGCATGGCGGCGCGGCCGTGCCCGCCGTGTTCAGCCAGCCGGGATCGCCGCGCATAACGCGACTGCCGCAGAGCCGATGCCGCAGGGTTTGTAACGGAATTATCCCGGCCCGGCATTCCCGGCATCGCCAGCCGCCAGCCCGGCCGGTCGCGGTGCCTGGCCGGCTGGCCGGAGCCAGTAACCGACTGGGAACAGCCGGATATGCAGCCGGTCGGCGATCAGCCCCCACAGCCCGCGGGGCGCCCAGATCGCGACGACCATGGCCAGCAGCCCGAGGATGATGAAGTACCACGTGCCGTAGCTGGCCAGCGTCTGCTGCAGCACGAAGAAGATGATCGTGCCGAGGATCGGACCCTCGATCGTGCCGATGCCGCCGATGATCGTCACGAAGATCATCTCTGCGGACCACTGCACGCTGAACGCCGCGGCCGGCTCGACGTTGAGCTGACTGATGATCAGCAGTGCCCCGGCCGCGCCGCAGCCTGCCGCCGCGACCAGGAACACGAAGCGCTGCGCCGGGGACACCCGCGCGCCGATGCTGCGCGCGCCGGTCTCGTCGTCCCGCACCGCGGTGAGCACCAGCCCGAGCGGGCTGCGCAGGATGAGGTAGATCGACGCGATCACGATCACCGTGACGGCCAGCGAAACCCAGTAGGTGTAGGCGGTCAGCAGCGTCGGGTCCAGGCTGGCGAAGCCGGGCAGCGGCTCGCCGGTGCCGCCGCCCAGCGACGGGAATCGGACGATGATCAGCTCGCAGATGGAGGCGATCACCCACATCGTGATCGCGAAGTAGCCGCTGCGCAGCCGCGAGACCATCCGCCACACGAGCAGGCCGGCCACGCCGCAGCCCGCCGCGGCCGCCGGCAGCGCGACGAACGGGTTCGTGCCGTGGTTGGCGAGGATGAGCACGAAGTAGGCGCCGAGCCCGATGAACGCCTGCTGACCCACCGAGACCAGCCCGGCATACCCGGCCAGCAGGTTCCACATGCTCGCCATGGTCATCAGGATGAACACGTTGACCAGCAGGTCCGTTGTCCCGGACAGGACGATGTAGGGCAGGTAGCCGAGGATCACCACCACGACGATGGCGCCGATTCCGGCCCAGAGCGAGGACCGCCGTGACCGGGTCACCCGGACCGGCGCCGGCCCGGCAGCCTGCTCCGCGGGTGCCGCGCGCTGCCCGGTCGAGCTCATGCCGCGGCCCTCCGGCCGGTCAGGCCCTGAGGCATGACCACCAGGATGACCAGGAAGATCAGCTGCCCGGCGAGGATCTGGTCGGCCGCGTTGATCTGCGCGCCGATCTGCTGCACGACGCCCAGCAGGATTCCGCCGGCCAGCGTGCCCCACAGCGACCCGAGCCCGCCGATCACCACCGCCTCGAAGGCGAAGAGCAGCAGCTGATTCGTGCCGATGGTCGGGTCGAAGGACGAGTACATCCCGAACGCCAGGCCGGCCAGCGCCACCGTGCCGAACGCGATCGCGGCGGCGATGCCGAACACGTGCCGGTAATCGGCACCGGACAACTGGGCCGCCTCCCGGTCGTCGGCGACGGCCCTGATCAGCCTGCCCTGCCGGGACGACGAGAGGAAGTACTGCAGGCCGAGCAGCACGCCCACGGCCACGACGAAGATGACGAGCAGCAGATACGCGATGGTGATCTGGGACCCGATACTGAACGAGTCCGACACCAGCGACCCGATGTCCAGTGCGTGGCTGTTGGCCGAGGTGAACTGGAGCAGGCCGTTCTCGATCACTACCGATAGCCCGAACGTGACCAGCAGTGTGGTGAGCACGCTGCGGTTCAGCGCCGCCTGCAGCAGCGTCCGCTGCATGATGTACCCGAGTCCGGCGAAAATCGGCACCACCAGGACGAATGACCAGACCGCGGGGACGTGCGTGACCGCGATGACCCCGAGCGCCACGTACCCGGCGACCACGGCCAGGTCGCCGTGCGCCAGGTTGATGACCTTCATCACCCCGAACAGCAGCGACAGCCCGCACGCGAACAGCGCGTAGAGCCCGCCGATCAGGATTCCCTGGATGATCGCATTGACCCAGCTCATGACTCCGCACCCCCGTGCCCGGGCTGGTCGCCGTTCGGGCCTGCCAGGCCGAAGTAGGCGCCTTCGATGCGCTCCGGGCTCAGCTCGGCCGGCGGTCCCTGCAGTGTTGTCCGCCCCTCCAGCAGGCAATGCACACGCGAGGCCACCTGCATCGCCTGGCTAACGTCCTGCTCCACCAGCAGCACGGTGACGCCGGAGGCGAGGAACTCCGGCAGCGTCTGGTAGATCCGGCGGACCACGACCGGCGCGAGCCCGAGCGAAAGCTCGTCGAGCAGCAGCACGCGCGGGTTGGCGACCAGTGCGCGGCCGATCGCGACGGCCTGCTGTTCCCCGCCGGACAGCTGGACCGCGCGCTGGCCGCGCCGGTCCCGCATCCAGCCGAACAGCTCGTAGATGCGCTCGATCCGCCATGGCCCCGGCCGGGCGTGCGACTGGCCGACCAGCAAGTTCTCCTCGACGGTCAGCGAGGGAAACAGCCGCCGGCCCTCCGGGACCAAGACGATTCCCTCGGCCACCCGGCGCTCGGGCCGGAGCCGCGCCACGTCGGTGCCGTCGAGCAGGATGGACCCGGACGTGGGCTGGTGCAGGCCCGCGATCGCGCGCAGCAAGGTCGACTTGCCTGCGCCGTTCGCGCCGATCATCGCGTACACGTCACCGGGGAAGACGCTCAGGCTAACCCCGGAGAGCGCCCGGAGCTGGCCGTGATGCACGGTGAGGTCGCGCACCTCCAGCAGGGCAGTGCCCTCGCTCACTGGCCCTCCACGCCGGATTCGCCCGCTGCCGGGCCGGTCAGCGATGTCGTCACCTCGGTACCGAGGAATACCTCACGGACCGCCGGGTTGGCCAGCACGTCGGCGGGCCTGCCGTCCCCGACGAACGAGCCGGCCGCCAGGCAGACCAGCCGCTCCACCGCAGCCGTCAGGGCTCGCACCACGTGCTCGATCCAGATCACCGCGATGCCCTCGGCGCGGATCGAGGAGACGATCCCTACCAGCTGCGCCACTTCCGGGTCGGTGAGGCCGCCTGCCACCTCGTCGAGCAGCAGCAGCCGCGGGCCGGACGCCAGCGCCCGGGCCAGCTCAAGCCGCTTGCGCTGCAGCAGGCCGAGCCGCTCTGCCGGGCGGTTCGCGTCGGCGCTGAGCCCGGTCCGGTCGAGTACGTCAGCGGCCGCCGCGTAGCTTGCCCGCCGCCGCAGCCCGGCACCCTGCTGGACGGCGACGAGCACGTTCTCGAAGACGGTCATGTCCCCGAACGGCCTGGGCACCTGGAAAGTCCGCCCGATTCCCAGCTTGCACCGGGCCGCCTGGTCCAGCCTGGTGACCTTGACCCCGCCGAACGTGATCTCGCCCGACGCGGGCGCGAGGTCCCCGGCGATGAGGCCGAACAGGCTGGTCTTGCCCGCCCCGTTCGGCCCCACGATCCCGACGATGTCCGAACTGCCGACGGTCAGGGACAGGTTGTCCGCGACGACGACCCTGCCGAAGCTCTTCGATACGCCGTCGAGCTCCAGCAGGGCCGTCCCCGCGGCATCAGGCATTCGTCGGCTCGAGCTTTGCCTGGATCTTCACGTTCGTGTTCAGCGAGTTGTCCACCACCTGCATCTCGAACGGGAACTTGCCCGTGGACTTCTTCCACTGCACGCCGACCGGCGGGATGATGCCGACGCCGGGCGCCGGGCCGCCGGCGAAATTGAGCGCGCCGCACATGCCCGTGTAATTCACGTTATGCAGCGCATTGGCGACTTCCGCCTTGTCGTGCGGATTGCTGACCGCGGAGAACGCCTCCTTGGCCACCTCGAACAGGGCATAGGTCGAGCCGATCGACTGGACCCACTGATTGCCGGTGGCCGAGGTGTACCCGGCGGCCAGCGCGCTGGCCGTCTCGCCGGTGAGCGAGGACGTGTACGGCATGAACGGGCCCCACCAGGAGTCGGTGGCGACGTTGTTCACCAGCGGCCCGAGCGCCGCGGTGTCGGCGGGGAACAGCAGCACCTTGGCCACCGTCGCGAGCTTCGGCTTGAAGCCCTGCTGGGACGCCTGCTTCCAGAAGGCGTTGAAGTCCGGTGGCAGCGGGGCGTTACTGAAAAGCTGGCAATGCTTGCTCTTGAATTTACTGATCATGGAGCTGAAGTCGGCCGTGCCGTCCTGGTAAGCGCCGCCGTCCACGACCTTGTAGCCGGATGCCTTGATCAGCGGCTCGAAGGCGCCGCGGAACGCGTTGCCGTCGGAGTCGTTCGGGTACTGGCAGGCGACCACCTTGTTCGTGTGGATCCGGTTCCACATCGGCACGAAGCAGCCCTGGAACTCCTTGAGCCCGAAGAAGAACAAGGTCGCGTACTTGAAGGTCGTGGTCGGCTTCACCGGGTTGCCGCCGAGACCCGCGTACCAGGACTCCCATGGGCACACCGTCGACAGGCAGGGCGTGCCCAGCTTCTCGGATGCCCCGGCGACCGGGTTGGTCGTCTCCGGCGTCGAGGTGGTCAGGATCATGTCGACCTTGCTCTGCAGGATCAGATGCCGTGCCACGGCCGATGCCCGGTTCGGGTCGGACTGGCTGTCCTGCACCACGATGTTGACCTTGTAGGTCTTGCCGCCGGCCTTGAACCCCTTCTTGTACGGCGAGCTGCTCCTGATCTGGCTCAGTACGTACTGGTCACCGGAGGCGAACCCGGCCAGCGGCCCGGTCAGCGGGGTGACGAACCCGATCGTGATGGTGCCGGTCTTGGCCGGCCCGCCGGCGCCCTTGATGCCGGAACTGCACGCGCTCAGGAACCCGCCGGCTCCCACCGCGAGCGTGCCGGCGCCCGCGCCCTTCAGCAAGGAACGCCGCGCGATCGGCTGATCCCGCAGCATCCTGTCGTCCGCTCCCTGACGGTCCATTCCGTCTCCTCTGAGGTCAGCGCCCGCGAGCCCGGAGAGCCGTCTCGCCGGGTCGCGAGAGACGCGCTTTCGCAGCCGGCATTCCGGGACAGGGCTCCGCAAGATGTTCGCTTAGCGTACGACTATACGCAATGTAGAACTTAATCACGCGCTCTTCGCGACTGTCAACCACCCGCCGCAGCCGCCGCGGACCCGGCTGGCCCGCTCTCCGGCGACCATCCAGAGCGCCCATCCGGGCGGTCAGTTTCCGCCACCCGGGCGGCCCCGGGCCGCGAGGTCCAGGCACCCAGGCTGGGCGGGCGGACGCCTCGGCGGGCGGAAGGCTAGGCCGGGCCCTGGGCCTGCAGGTCGGCCTCGATCGCCTTGACCGTCTCCAGCAGCGCGGGCAGGATGTCGCTGCGCAGTGCGGCAATGCTCACCCTGGCCGCGTGGGCGGAGACGTTGATCGCGGCGGTCCCGACGTCCGCGGCGCCGCGGATCGGGGCGGCGACCGCCCGCAGGCCCTCCTCTAGTTCCTGGTCGACGATCGCGTACCCCTGGCGCGCCACGTCACCGATGATCTCCCGCAGCCGGCCGGGATCGGTGACGGTCCTGGCGGTCAGCGGCTCGAAGGTCGCCTCCGCCAGGTACCGGTCGAGCTCGTCCGGGCTCAGCGCGGCGAGCAGCACCCGGCCCATCGAGGTGGCGTAGGCGGGGAACCTGGTGCCGACCGCTATCGCCACCGTCATGATCCGCTTCGTCGGTACCCGCACGACGTAGACCACGTGGTGGCCGTCGAGCACGCAGATCGAGGAAGACTCGTGCAGCCTCGCGACGAGTTCCTCCAGATGCGGCGCGGCGACATCGGGCAGCGCCAGCCCGGAAAGGTAGGCGTAGCCGAGCTCGAGCACCCGCGGCCGGAGCGAGAACTCCCGCCCGTCGCTGCGCACGTAGCCAAGCTTCACCAGGGTCAGCAGGAACCGGCGGGCGGCGGCCCTGGTCAGGCCGGTCGCGCGGGCGACCTCGCTCAGGCTCAGCCGTTCCCGGTCCGGGCCGAAGGAGCGGATGACGGCCAGCCCGCGATCGAGAGACTGCACGAAATCGCTGTTCCTTGGCGGCGGCTGGCCCTCGTCAGGCATGGTCTGGCCGTCATTGGGCACTTCCTGGCCGCCGCCGGGCATTGTTTCCTGGCCGGACGATGCCAGCCCGGCGAGCGTCGCGCCGGCGGCCGGCTCAGGCGCAGTCCCGTCGTTCGCTGTGCGCCCGGAGGTTCTCATCGCAGACATGGTATCGCGGCAACGTGATCATGTATTGGCCTGCGCCAGCGCGGCCCGCGCAGCTCGGGGCCACCCGTGGCCCTGCCGTGCTGGCCGGCCATACCCGGCTCGGGTCCCTCGGCCCGGACAGACCCAGCCCGCATCGCGTCCTCCGGGTTAGCCGGTGCGCTGCACGACGAAGGCGCAGAGCGCCTCGAACGCGGCCCGCGCGGGACCGTCCGGCAGCGCCAGTATCTCGCCGCGAGCCAGCTCGGCCCAGTGCCGCAGGTCCGTCCTGGCCAGGTCCATGTCAGCCGGTGCGCTCCATGACGAATGCGCAGAGCGCCTCGAACGCGGCCCGCGCGGGAACATCGGGCAAGGCCAGTATCTCGCCGCGAGCCAGCTCGGCCCAGTGCCGCAGATCCGCCCTGGCCATGTCCATCGCCGGATGCTCGCGCAGCAGCGCGAGCGCCTCGGCGTGCAGGGCGGGATCGGTCAGCTCGCCGCTGCCGAGCAGTTCGACCAGCCGGGCATCGCCGGGGCCGGCCGAGCGCAGCGCGTGCAGCACGGGCAGCGTCGGCACCCCCTCGCGCAGGTCAGTGCCCGGCGTCTTGCCCGATTCGGCCGATTCGCTGGCAATATCGATGATGTCGTCGGCGAGTTGCCAGGCCACTCCGAACGCGCCGCAGGCCGCGGCGATCCGCGCGGCTACCCCGTCCGGGGCACCGGAGAACATGGCGCCGAACCGGCCGGAGGTCGCGATCAGCGATGCCGTCTTATCGGTGATCACCTTCATGTAGTGATCGAGCGGATCCTCGTCCGGCCGCGCGCCGACGGTCTCGGCGATCTGGCCGCTGACCAGCTGGGCGAAGGTGGCCGCCTGGATCCTGATGGCATCCGCGCCAAGCTCGGCCAGGATCGCCGAGGCACGGGCGAACAGGAAATCGCCGGTCAGGATCGCCACCGTGTTGTCCCAGCGCGAGTTCGCGCTGGGATGGCCGCGCCGGACCGCCGCCTCATCCTGCACGTCGTCGTGGCACAGCGTGGCCAGGTGGGTGAGCTCGATCGCGACCGCTGCCGGGACGATCCGCTCGTCACTTGCATTGCCGAACTGTGCCGCCAGCAGCACCAGGGTGGCGCGGAACCGCTTGCCGCCCGCGTCCATGAGGTAGCCGGAGATCTCGGTCAGCAGCGCATCCTGCGCCTGCGCGGCCTCCCGCAGGCCGTCCTCTACCAGGGCGAGGCCATCGGCGACCTCGGCCGCCAGCGCGGCGTCGGAAAGTTCCACCGGGACAACGGTGATCACTCGGGCTCCCTCATCGGTCCGCCGGCGCCGCCCGCGGACCGGGCGTCGGCGCGGCAATTACCAAGCCGCGCCCAAGATATGTCCATGGCAAGGTAATCAGGGACATTCCCGCGTTGCCGCGGGCGGACACCACCCCCCGGGCGTGCCCCGTCCGGCGGCACCGGCCGGGTGCGGGGGCCGGCACCGCCAGGGCAGGCTCCGCGGGCATGGCCGGGGAGCGGCAGGCCCGCCACGGCGCCTCGATGCCCCCGGCGCGTGCTGGCCCGGCACGCATCGCCGACCCGGCGGGCGGTCAGCGGATGAAGAGCTGGGTGGCGGCATGGTTGGCCAGGCTCAGCAACGGCTGGGGAACCACCCCGAGTACCAGGGTCACCAGCACTCCCACTCCCACCGCGGCGCTGGTGAACACGCTTGGCCGGATCACCGCCGGGCCGTCCGGCGCGGGGTCGCTGAAGAACATGAGCACGATGACACGGACATAGGGGAACGCCAGGATGGCGCTGCTGAGCACGCCGACGATGACGAGCGGCAGCGCCCCGCCGGCGATCGCCGCCTGGAACACCGCGAACTTCCCGGTGAAGCCGCTGGTCAGCGGGATGCCGGCGAAGGCGATCAGGAAGAAGGCGAAGGCCCCGGCGGCGAGCGGCGAGCGGCGGCCGAGCCCGGCCCAGCGGGACAGGTGCGCCGCCTCCCCGGTCTGGTCGCGCACCAGCGTGACCACGGCGAAGGCGCCGATCACCGCGACGCCGTAGGCGGCCAGGTAGAACAGGCTGCCGGACAGCCCGGCCGGGCTCGCCGCGACCACCCCGGTCAGCACGTACCCGGCCTGCGCGATCGAGGAGTAGGCCAGCAGCCGCTTCACGTCTGTCTGGGTCACCGCGACGATCGAGCCGACGGCCATGGTGAGGATCGCGACGCCCCACATCACCGGCCGCCAGTTCCAGGTCAGCTGGCCGAACGCGACGTAGAAGACCCGGAAAAGCGCGCCGAACGCGGCCACCAGGGTGCAGGACGCCATCAGCGCGGTGACCGGGGTCGGCGCGCCCTGGTAGACGTCCGGCTTCCAGCTGTGGAACGGCACAGCGCCGATCTTGAAAAGCAGGCCGAGGCCGAGCAGCGCGATGCCCGCGTACAGCAGCGTCGCGCTGCCGGTGTCGGACGAGGCCGCCGCCGCGATGGCGGACAGCCGGACCGAGCCGGCGAAGCCGTACAGCATCGCGATACCGAACAGGAAGAACGCCGAGGAGAACGCGCCGAGCAGGAAATACTTCATCGCCGCCTCCTGCGAGAGCAGGCGACGGCGGCGGGCCATGCCGCACAGCAGGTAGAGCGGCAGCGACAGCACTTCCAGCGCGACGAACATGGTGAGCAGGTCATTGGATGCCGGGAACAGCAGCATGCCGCCGATCGCGAACAGCGTCAGCGGGTAGACCTCGGTGTGGGTAATGCCGGCCAGCAGCCCCTCACGCTCTTCCGCGCTGCCCGGCACCGCGGCCGCCTGCGCGGCGAACGGGCTCACGTCGTGCGAGGATTCGGCGATCAGCAGCACGCTGATGAAGGCAAGCACCAGGATCGTGCCCTGGATGAACAGCGTCGGCCGGTCGATGCCGACCGCCCCGACCGCGGCCACGTGGCCCGGGCTGCCGTGGCCGAACACGGACTTCGACGCGGCCACCACGATCGTCAGCGCGAACGCCGCGGCGAGGCCGCCGAGGGTCAGCACCAGGTGAATGCCGCGCCGCAGCGGCCGCGGCGCGAATGCCTCGACCAGCACCCCGGCCACGGCCAGGCCGAAGACCAGCAGCATCGGCGAGAGCTGGAAGTACTCGATATGCGGCGCGCCGATCGGCGGGCCGGCCGCGGCGAGAACCCCGGTCACCGGGCGCCTCCCTTCTTAAGCACCGCGCTGGCCGGGTGCGGCGGGACCGGGTCGGTGGAATGCACCTGGACGAGGGTGTGGTGCACCGCCGGGTTGATCACGTCGATAACCGGCTTCGGGTAGACGCCGAGCACGACGATCAGCGCGATCAGCGGCCCGACCGCCCACAGCTCGCGTGCCTTCAGGTCCGGCATGCCGGCCACGTTGTCGCCGGCCGGCCCGGTCATCGTGCGCTGGTACATCCACAGGATGTAGACCGCCGCGAGGATGATCCCCACCGTGGCCAGGATGGCGGGCACCTCATAGCGGGTGAACGTGCCCACCAGGACGAGGAACTCGCTGACGAACGTGGACAGCCCCGGCAGC
>WNGH01002688.1_pt1 | contig 19411 bp, 19 predicted proteins | sample 5400631 | NCBI WGS metagenome assembly WNGH01 (sample SAMN13153373, study PRJNA577476) | soil metagenome | isolation source: 115 cm soil or saprolite under Garry oak tree replicate 1 | place: USA:California | collected 2016-06-15
GTCCACTCGTCGCATCTCGTGTGTCATCTGCTAGGCGAAGCGATTCAGTAATCTCCAAATATTCCTGATCCCTTTCTGCCACTTTCAGCAAAGGACGAAAATGCAGCAGATAGTGGCCTAACTCATGAGCAACGGAGAAACGTCGACGCACCAGCAGATCATCCTGTTCGGAAAAGATACAGCCATAATGGGTATTCACATAGAGAAAACCTGCCAATGGCTCTTGCTCTTGCGTTTCTGGAGGTTCAATAATACCTCCCTGTTGCGCCAAGTAGTGCATAGCTGCACGTTGCGTGAGCTGCGATAGTTCCTTACAAGCTAGATTAAAGGCTCCTACTAGTTCACCAAGTGGCGCAATACTGCATCGTGAAGTGGGGGAAGTAGCTCCGGCTAACAGGTACAGATCGTCAATCGCCACTTTGATCATGGAAAGAGATATGTTACTGGTCACGATGACTTTCCTCCTCTAGCCTTTGCTGGCGCTTCGATTTTTGGCGACGTGTTGCTGCCAGCTGCGCTATGCCCTGCTCTCGCGTCATAGAAAGGAGTATCGCCTTTTCACGGAACAGCTTCTTTAACGCTGCACTCACAGACAGGCCAAATCGCTCAAAGAGCTGATAGACACTTCTGACAGTAAGATTGTCCGGTAGTGGTTGTGCTGCTTCCGGTAGGCGCTGACGAATGTCCTGAACCTCTTGCTTCACTGCTCCTCTGATTGTGGTATCCTCTTGTAAACGAGCAAACACATCGCCCACAGTCAACGGTGGAATGGCTATTTCGGCGTCCTCATCCCAAATGCCAGAGGGAAGGTGCTGTAAAACAAGGTTTAGCACCTTCTCTCGCTCTTCCTCTTGTAATGCCATTTTTTCTTCTGCCAGGTAATACTCATGAGCTTCTAGAATCATCTCCTCTAGTACAGGGTCACGCATGGCCTCCTGCAGAACTGTATCCATCGTATCAAAGTCGCCTTGCTCGAAAGCGCTGAGATAGAGGTACAGTGCTTTCTCACGAGCAAGTTGCTGCTGGGAAACAGGCTGGTGGTTAGGCATCGGAATCACCTCGCTTGCTCTCTTCTTGAGCCTTCCAGACATGGCGTAATCGATTCAGGGCTCTATAGAAGCGTACACGCGCCGCTACCGGTTGAATCCGCAGGATGTGCGCAATTTCGTTATGATTAAAGCCGTAGTGGAGATTCAAGTTCAGTATGGTTTGATCCTCTCTAGATAAGCAGGCAAGGGAGGTTTTAATTTGATCACGTATCTCTACCTGTTGTGCAGGATCATTGACGGCATAGGCCGTAAATAGTTCGAAGCACTCTTCCTCACTTAGGGAGGTCTGAGTATGCTCTTGGAATTCACTCATGAGCATTTCGCGTTGGTGGTGTCTGGCCAGTGTAGCTCTTTTTTGTTTAATCAGATTCTGGGCAATGCTGAGAAGCCAGGCCCGCAAACCCGGACCGTGATATTTTTCAGCTAGCTCAAACGCCTTTACTACAACACTCTGCAGAAGTTCATAGGTGGCATCGCGCTCTCCCTCCGGAGTAGGGGAAACAATCTGAGCCTTTCTGACATATGAATGCAATATGCCATAGAGGCTCTCAATATTGCGAACATCCGCCAGATAGCGGCGAAGCTCCGCAACTGTGTCTGCGGCTGTCGTCACTTGTGGATCAGCCCGCTGTTCATCCATGCACACGCTCCTTCAACACGAGCCAACAATGCTGTCGTTGACCTATCTACCCTATAATCACCTGAGATGCGCCGAGTGTTACATTAGAACAAATATTCTATAAATAGATTATCATGGATAGTTTCATTTATATTACTTCATTGATGTCTGATATACAATTTTTTACACAAGAAGTAGGTAATGCAGGTAAAAAGATTTAATTTAGAAAAGTATTCATGCATTGGAGGCTACCCTCCGCCACGATAGTTCCTCGATGGTATGCTCTGGATGCTGTGAGCAAAAAGTAGCAGATAGCTTTTCTCTGGCTCAGGAGAAAAAAAGATAGCAGGTCACAACAGATAAGATCAGGTGCGAAGATCCTCTTGAGACGAATTGAGGTCTACCCGAAGTGGTGGTGGAGTGCCAAGGGATCGTACAACCCTCCGTTCCTGATCTCCCTGCGGATTGAAGATAAGTTTGTCGCCTTCGGAAGATGAGTTTGTCGCCTGCTCTCGCTGAAATCACGTTATTCGTTACAGTTCCCGTAACGCTTTTGAGACGGTTCCATGCTATGATGAGAGACAGAGAGACGGAGCCATGCTGGCATGCGGACATGATGGATATCCCTGGCCTATTGAAGCATGGGGTCTCGTTCCATCTGAGCGGAGAGAGGAAAGACTATGGAACCATTAGACCGAAACGAACCCAACAGACCAGTGAAACAAAAGGCAGACATCGTCGTCAGAGACCGAGAAGAAAGGGGATTGGTATGAAACTCTCCCAAGCGCTTTCTCCTTCTCACATGACGGTGCTCATTGTTGGAGGAGGCATTGGAGGCCTTGCCACAGCTCTTGCCTTGCAGCGACAAGGCATCAGATCCCTCGTGTTTGAGCGCACACAGCAGTTTCGCGAAGTCGGATCTGGCCTTGTTCTGGCGGGAAATGCCGTCAAGGCTTTGGACAAGCTCGGGCTCGCCGACGTGTTGCAAACCATTGCTGCTCCTCTTCTCTTTAGCAGGCTTCGCTCCTGGCGAGGGGAGGTGCTCATGGAAATACCGATGCTGGAGGCGATGCGCCGCTTTAGGGCAAGCGCGGTTGCGGTGCATCGAGCCGAACTCCATGCTGCCCTCATGCAGGCTCTTGAGAAGGAAAGTATTCACATGAATATGCAGGGGGTCAGCTTCGAGCAAGACGAAAAGGGAGTACGCGTGTGGTTTGCTTCTGGAGAAGAGGTGCAAGCAGATGTGCTCGTCGGGGCCGATGGGTTGCATTCACTCGTCCGATCTCAACTTGTGGGAGCAACAAAGCCGCGCTATGCCGGGTATACGGCGTGGCGTGGCGTGACCTTCTTCAGCAGAAACCAGCGTGAGGAGCAGACGACTTTTGAGACGTGGGGTGCTGGAAAACGCTTTGGGTTCATTCCGCTCTCCCAAGGGCGAGTCTGCTGGTTTGCGGTTGCGACTGCGCTAGAAGGAGAGCATGAGGAGGAGACGAGGGAGAAACGGAAGGTGTTGGATCTGGTCTCATCCTGTCATGAACCAGCACAGGCCGTCGTTGAGGCAACGGAGGCGTCCGCGATCTTGCGCACAGACATCTACGATCGTCCTCCACTCTCCTCTTGGAGCCAGGGATGTGTCACGCTGGTAGGGGACGCGGCACACCCGATGACTCCCAACCTGGGGCAAGGTGCGTGTCAGGCGATCGAAGATGCCTTTATCCTGGCAGAAAGCCTGAAGAGCGCGCCAACCATCGCCTCAGCGTTGCAGAGATATGAAACTCGACGGATCAAACGAGCGAATATCCTCGTGCAACGATCCCGACGTTTGGGACAGATCGCTCACTGGGAACATCCCTGGTTAGTGAACATGCGCGACACCTTGCTTCGTATGACGCCACGTCGTGTCCTCTTGAAGCAAATCGAATGGGTCGTGGACAATCAGATCTGAAAGTCGAAGCCGAACAACCAGACCAGGCTCTGATAGTTGACCACAGGTCTCTTCTGATCTCACATGTGTCCACATGCGCGACACTTTGCTCGGAAGGCCTGAGTGGGGCGATGCAAACAGATGGGTGGACGTCATGGAAGGGTGAAGAAACCGAAAAGCGAGCCTGATGATCCAGGGGGAATGCGATGCGACCAATCAAGAGACAACCAGAGACACTGAGGTGGTTTCACTCCCTCAGAGACAACCAGAGAGCATGGGCTGCTTTCTCGCTTGTTTGTAGCCGGGTGAGTGGCATCTTGCTATTTGCCTTTAGTGTCGTGGTCTTTGCGGTGAATCTTCCTGCACAGGCCGCCTCTTTTCAGACGCTTTTTCAGGCCGCGCTTTCTCCTGCTGGACCCTTGAGCACGGACGTTGCTAGCCCACTCCATGCGCTCGGACTCTCCGAGAGTGGCTATGTGATCATCAATATGGTTTTGCTGATGGCCGCGGCATTCGCCAGCTTCCTGGTCAGTGGCCTCATTCTCTGGCGAAAAGGTGATGACCGGGTAGCGCTCCTGGGAGCAACGATGTTGCTTTCTGTGGGCGTGGTTGGTCCAACGGCACTCACAGGGGCTTTTGGCATGCTGGTTCCTGCATGGCCATGGCACGTATTCGGTCAATGTCTGATATTCATTGCGGTTCTGAGCTTCCCCTTGTTCTTCCTTCTTTTCCCCAGTGGCCATTTTGTTCCTCGGTGGACTCCCTGGCTTCTCATGGGGATTCTTCCCCTGGCGTTCTTGTATGCGTTCTTTCCTCGTGTGCTCTTCTCTTCTTCCTTTTCCTTTGTGAGATCTGTGGCCCTCGTTGGGATATCTCTTTGTCTGGTCGTGGCCCAGGTCTATCGTTACCGACACATCTCCAGTGCCATCCAGCGGCAGCAGACAAAGTGGGTGAGTTTTGGCGTGATCGGGGGATTGGTCATCAACAGCCTTGGGATTGTCTCGCTCTGGTTTCTTTCCTCACTCCACTTCGCCACCACAACTCACGCCTTCTTCTTCACTCCTGTCACCACCTTTCTCGTCCTGCTGGGACCAGTTTACGTGGGGATGGCGATCACCCGTTCACATTTGTGGAGCATTGACCTCATCATCCGTCGCACGCTGATCTATGGGCTGCTCACAGCGAGCCTGTTGGGTCTCTACCTTCTGCTGGTATTTGGTAGTCAATACCTGCTTGCCAGCTTTTTCGGCTCCAGCAATGATGTGGTTCTTGTCGTCTCCACCTTGATCGTTGCCGCTCTGTTCGAACCCCTGCGCCAGCGTGTGCAACAGATGGTGGATCGACGATTTTATCGCAGCAAGTATGACGCGACCCAGATCCTGGCAGACTTCAGTGAAACGCTCCACCAGGAAGTAGACCTGGACCAGTTGTGCGTGCAGTTGCTGGCGGCGGTACAGCAGACGATGCAGCCGACTTCTCTCTCACTCTGGCTTCGTCCCCGCAATCCACAGGAAAAGCTGGAACAACCAGGGAAGAAGCTTCCTCCCGCTTGAATGAGCGGGGCCACGCAGGAACCAAACATATTGGCAAAGGTCAAAAGAAGCGACAAACTCATCTTCCGAAGGCGACAAACTTATCTTCAATCCGCACTTGTAGCGCCAAACTTATGTACAATCTTCACTCCCCAGACAGTGGATATGTCGATAGGTCATGCCCCAAAAACAAAAAAAGCAGTAATTCTGATCAAATCTCGCACTTGTCATACATCCCTGGGAACTGCGAATGCATTATAACTGTACATCTGTAGTTTAGGCAATTTAAGGCAATCAGTCGTTATGAGGAAGAGGTCAGAAAGCTCCTGTTTCAAGATTAGGAGCTTTCTGACCTCTGTTTATCTCATCAACAGCACATCGATACGACCTGTTCTACGACTTGTCGGAAGCAACCTTTGGTGTATTTCATCCGCCATTTACCACCACCTCAATCGTTCTTTCAAGCTCACGAATTGCTGGTGGCCGATGATCAGATGGTCCACGAGCTCTATATCTAACACCTTTCCTGCGGCAACAAGCTGGTTCGTCACTTCCACAATAACAGGACGGGTTCTGGCAAGCCTGAGGGATGGAAATGTTTATGTTCGTGTTGCGAATGTTCGGCGTAGCTTAACTTTCAGCATCGGAAAAATGATATTGAGCAGCCGACTAAGACTCAGTCTTGAGGTCACGGAGCAATCGGTCAAACGCCTTCTGGTAGTCGTCACGTTCTTGACAACAAGATGGTATCTACGCGGCACAAGCTCCCTCCCATGACACTTGCACGGTGGCTATCACTTCCAGGATCCCACCTTCTTTTAAATGGCTCTGCTCACAACCTGGAAGCCGGTCCCCTGTGGCACCACCGTCACCCCAGCCCGCCTGCTCACGGCCCACATAGAGCGATGAATAGCATCTTCGAGACTTGACCAGTACCACCAGTGCCACTGGTCGAGAATTGCGGTCAATGCCTCACGAAGGCAAGCCGAGAAGACTACGCCACGCACTACCATCTCCTTCTGCCTTGGCAATATCCCTCTCAATCGCAGCGAGTTGTCGGGCCAGTGTTGTTCGCTCGGTCTTGCTCGTCAAGTAGCGGTCAACATAGACATCTTGGCCAGTGATGTCCCTCATCTTCGTGGCAGCGAGTACTTTAGCTTGGTTGAACAGATGGCGCAACATATCCTCATCCGTTCCAGACCCAGTATAATGCTCAAAAGCCTTCACTGCCATATTTTCGAGGTGGTACGACTTTATCTCAACGCTTTTGTTATCACAGATTCGCTTAGCCAACTTAATACACCGGAGTAGTTTTCCCCCAACCTCCGCATTACGTTCCCGTAAGAGCTTAGCAAAGACTTGAGGTCGAGTAATCGTCCATCCTGGACCCTGAGGATCAGGGATACGGTAGCCTGAGTGGTAGCGAAATGCTGGCAAGACCTGCAGTTCTAGACCATCCGAGAACTGGATCGTCACTGCCATCTTTCCCGACGTGATCTTGGTGTTGGGAAATCGCTGTTGCAAACGCTTTTCCATATCAGCGAGTACGGCGCTGGGATCCTCTTTATTGGGGATTTTACTTGTTGAGAATGGCCCAAGGTCAAACAGAACATCTATGTCGCTTAGACCATTGACGTATGTATGCCGAGTATACGAGCCTCCACCTTGTAGATCATATGCTTCCTCAAAATCAGACTTCAACGCCTTCAAGATTTCGTCCTTGTGACGGTTGAGAGCCTCGGTATCGGTTTGGTTGATCTCGGCTAGAGCATCTGCAAATGCGGCAGCCACCTCCGCTTCAGCCGCTTGTTGGCGAGTTTGTCCCAGAGAACTCTCGAGATCTGGTGGTTGCCAAGCTCTATCACGCGTTCTTTCAAAGCCATAGCCGCCGCTGCCTCCCATATGTCCCTCCTATTTATCACCTAATGCTGTCTTCGAGCGACTATATGCTGCGATGAAGCAGCCAACTCGAATGCTTTGAGGTTTTTTAAATATTCCTCAAACTGAGACAAGTCACGAGCGAGAACTGAATATCGCAGATCTGCACGTAGGCGTTCTAGTTCCTCTACGTTGTGTCCGAGAAGACTTCGTATTGCCTCTTTAGGGTCTAACAGCTTCTCAGGAGGAGTGTCATACTCGAACTCTTTATCATAAAAGGCATGACCGTTATGAAAGTAGTACCGCATCCATGACAAACCATCGAAAATATCGGCCCCTGAGAAGAAAAGATGCGGGAGAGTTTGCGGGTCAAAACAACCAAAGATATGAATGGGCACATATCGCCCTAAGACGGCATCCAGTCTTGCGCGCAATTGGCGAATGTAGCTTGCGGCTATAAACCAGGGGAAGCCGATGTCCTTTTCAGTTAACCCAACTATGTCAATATCAGGAGCAAGATCCGCAATGACCTCTGATAACGTATCTGGGGAGGCGCCGTTTGGGTGTATCAAGAGGTCACGTTTGATGTCCTGAACTCCGATACGCTCGAAAAGTGTCAAGCTCTGCTTAATCTGATCGACAAGGCTAAGTGAACGATCGTCATAGGAGACCACTATATCCCCTGCACGTGCGTTGCTTTTTGCGCTCTCGACATAGAGATCTTCTGTCCATGGGTGTTGTCCAAGAAGTTTCTCGCCACTCCGTGCGTCCGTAGGCCCTTCTACCTCATATCTACCGCTGTCAAGAAAACGAACCGTTAGCTGGGTCTCCCAAACACTTGATAAATCTGAGCTGCTTAAATGGTAACGAAGGTCGTAAAGGGATACTAGCTGAACTGGAACTAGATTTCTTGTTGCAACATAGCGCTCCAACAGATCTGGGAAGCCCTGGCTAGAGTACGAATAGACGAATATGGGAAAGCTAAAGTCCCTTAATTCTACTTTTACAGCTTGTTGTCGACGCTCACAGATTTGATTTGCAAAGCGCTGAAAATTGCCTGGATGTCGCGGCATTTCATACACTCCTTACAGGGTGGAAATAATCCTTTCTCACAACTATATGTGAGGTCTATTGGCACAGCTTTCGATATGGCATAGTTAGCAACGTCGAGCTTGGACCATTGTAAGAATGGACAGTCAAGTCGCAAACGGCCATCAGAGAGAAGCTTCAGCAGACTATTTAGCTGTTGGGCAAAGGCATCACTGCAGTCAGCAAAAGGAGTCCCCTGGTGAGTGCCAAGCGCGATAAGTCCTGGCTCAACAGGAGTTGAGTTTAAGGCGAGAGACGCGAGGGTTAGGTTACGTCCGCGAAATTCGAAGAGTTCATCACCCAATTTGGGCCAGTTGATGCCAGTGACACGAACTTTTTGGAGTGATACATCGTAGTGGTCAGTAACCCGTTCAACTGCAGCTTCCTCGGCTAGAGCAGCAGGCTGGCCATAGTCGATCCACAGTGCGCGAACTGCATAGTTTTCTGCTAGGTAATAGCCTAGACAGGCAGTAGAGTCCATACCACCAGAGGCTAGTACAGTGACTATAGCTTTTGTCATAAGAAGCCTTTTTCTTATTTACTTTCAATACTGTCGGGCGGTCTTCAGCAGCTTTTTGAAAATTTCGGCCTGTGCTATTGCATCATCTAGAGCGTTATGAGTCTGAAGATGAGACGGCTGGAATCGCCGCGGTAGTTGGCTCGAAGTGGTCTCTTGCCACAGACAGCCGGAGAGCCCCATGTAGTACGACTTGATGTCAAGGGCACCTATCCCAAACGGGTTGTCACCCAGGAACACATGAAAATACCAGTTGACGAAAGCCCAGTCGAAGCTTGCATTGAAGCCAACGAAGAGAGGTACCTGACTCTCGACCACTTCTCGCACCCAGTCACGAAATGCCCTCATTGCCTCCACTGGGTCGCGGCCGGTTGCCATGAGCTGCTCGAGTGTCAGTCTGCTTACCTCAAGCGCTTCGGGAATAGAACGATCATTAATCGGCTTGAACTCGGCGTAAAAGCTTACTTTGGGAGAATCAACCAGGCAGGCGCCAAGAGAGAGCATACTGTATTCACCGGGCACCGGTCCAGCGGCTTCGATATCCACCGAGATGTACGCTTCGTCCTGAGCTTTCTTCTTACCCGCTCCTCGGCCAGAACTCATAAAAGCCTCCTTGGTTTCTCAAGCGGAGATCAGTCGATAGTCTACCGTCAATGCCTCGCAAGCTGAAAGATTCTCCCAAGATCATCGACGGAGTTCTCTCTAACAACAAATATAAGCGACTATCAAGTGTCCCAGTAGAGATGAAGTTGGCACGCATCGAAAGTTAGTCACGTTCCCTTTTGTGTAGTAAGGATCACCCAGCATTCGCGTCTTACTACATAGCCTAGTTCTATGAAGCAGTTGCTCTGTGGGCATAGATTAACTCAACTATCACCTAAACAACGTCCCTCAACTGTTTGCTTACGCCTCTGCCATATAATGCTATAATTCCATCTATATTAACGGTTCATTCGAGATCGAGGAACATTGTAGCATGCCAGAACAACAGCAGATACAACAAGTTCACAAATCGCAGAGACGCTATCGGCTTTCTTGGAAGCAAGTGCGCCGAATCATTTATACTCTTGTTGCTGTCACACTCTTTTTCTTCATTGGCGGCGCTACTATCTGGATACTGATACAGTTGGGCATTATTCATGGTCCTTGGTTTGACAAACTATCTGCAATCCTTACTGGACTTGGCACAGCTCTCGGTGCTCTTCTCACGATTTTCGGCATCTTCCAATTTATCCTTTCGCTCATTCCAAGTGAGCCTGAACCATCTCCCACCATATCTCCAACTTTACAAAACAACTCACAGGTCTCCCCAATTCCCCTTTTACTGCCCATATCTCCACCATCGCCGCCTGCCAATAGACTTGCTCATCGAGGTATCGTCGGCTTGCCTCCGCCTGTTGATCCCAGGACCATTCAGCAACGAGAGAAAGTCGTGATGGACGTACATGCGAAGTTGATCCATTCGGATATAACAGCTATCGCATTGACAGGTATCGCAGGTGTTGGTAAATCAACCCTCGCTGCCCTTGTTTATCAATATACAGAAGAGCATCGTCGTGCTAGCGGCGGATTTTTTACCGCTGAGGTAATCTGGCTTCGGGTCGACCCTGCCGTCACCATGGTCGATTTAACTGGAACACTTGTTGAAGCTCTGGGTAAACCCATACCGGATTTGAGCAACATGTCTCCACAGAACCAGGCAGTTGCACTCTTCAATGCGCTAAATTCAGTAGACAAGACCCGATTGGTGGTCCTGGATCAATTTGAGAATTTATTAGACTGGCAAACAGGGCGTGCCCTCTCAGATCGCCCAGGTATTGGTGAATGGCTTGATGCCGTCAATAGTCAAAGATGCACTTGTCGGATACTACTCACCAGTCGACCCTTACCACAAGGAACTCGTGAGTATCCCCCAACTTACCTACAAGAGTATCGTGTCGGAGGTTTAGAGGAAGTTGAAGGGATGGAACTACTGCGGAAACAGGGTGTGAAGGCAAGCGAGGCGGAATTGCGTACAGCTGTAGCACGCTGTGCTGGTCATGCCTTCGCTTTAATACTTCTGGCATCGATCTTGCGCACACGCAACTTGAGCTTGACTACTCTTTTCAAAGACCCAACGTATGCTCAACTCTGGACGGGAAACGTTGCACGTAATTTTCTGGACTCCATTTACACACAACAACTCAGTCAGGTGCAGCACAAGTTACTTACAGCCTTTTCAGTTTATCGTGAACCAGTGCCGTTGAATGCAGCGCAAGCTATCATAGACGACACTAACGAGGTCCCAAAGACACAGGGGGAGTCTGCCCTTGATACATTATTGACTCAACATCTGCTCCAAGCTTCAGGAGAGGGACTCTATCAACTGCACGTGATTATTGCCAGCTATGCGAGGGGCCATATTGTTGAGGGCAATGAGCAGACTAACCAGCAAGCCTTGAGAACAGCACATGCCAGGGCAGCGCAGTACTACCTCCGCCAGGCGACAATCAGCTGTCCTCCACGAGAACAGCGGCAGCGAAGTAGCGATGTTCATGACCTGATAGAGGCGATCTGGCAAAAGTGTCAAGCTGGACAGTGGCAAGAAGCATACAATCTTATCAGGGACGAATGGCTCTTCCCTCATCTTAACCGGTGAGGAGGCAATGCAATCCTGTTAGAACTGTATCATCTCTTATTACCATTAGACAAATGGCAATCTGGAGACTCGCAGGCAGGTCTTATCTACAACAATTTGGGCCTGGTTTACCTTGACCTAGGGCAGATGAAAAAGGCGAGGGAGTGCCTTGAGCACGCGTTGCAATTGCGTAAGGGAGTAGGAGATCACAGAGGGGAAGGAAAGACACTCAACAATCTCGGCAGGGTGTATGCTGACCTGGGGGAGCAGGAGCAGGCAAAAGAGTATCTCGAGCAAGCGTTGCTTATTCTCGGGAAAGTGGAAAATCCTAGGATGAAGGGCGCAACGCTCAACAACCTCGGCAGGGTGTATGCTGACCTGGGGGAGCAGGAGCAGGCAAAAGAGTATCTTGAGCAAGCGCTACATATACGCAGGGAGATTGGATACCGTGGAGGAGAAGGCAAAACGCTCAACAGTTTGGGCTTAGTCTACAAAGCGCTTGGGCAGATGGAGGAAGCACTCCAGTCTTATATGGGTGCCTTGAGTGTCTCTAGAGAGATAGAAGATCGTGAAGAAGAAGGCATAGTACTGAACAGTATTGGAACGCTCTATTTCGAACGAAAGTATTACGATGTGGCTCTCGCCTGTTTTCTACTTGCCAGAAGCATACTGGAGGAAGTGCGGAGCCCAGGTCGAGATGAAATACAGAGGCAGATAGACGTCCTACGTAGAAAAATAGGCAAGAATCGCTTTGATGTATTGCTAGTGAGAATTGAGCCGCAAGTCCTTCAGATAGTAGAGCAAGCATTACGTAAGGAGACGCAAAACCCATCGTCTTGACGAGGCTGTAGCATACGAAGGCCTCGACTTTCCTATATGGCACCGGGCGGAACGAGACGCGCAATGCTTCTATCGTCTCTTCCAAGCGATGAAGAAAGGTGCTCTTTCGAGCGGATTGGCTACCGAACGTGATGAGTCCGAGGCAGTCCCATAATACGCTTCATTCTTAATGATGTAGCGTTTGCCGCTACAAGCGATAATGTATTTTGAAGGAGAAGAGAAGATGGCAAGCGAGAACCATGATTTTGCCGATACACTCTTGAGCGAGTTGCAAACGTGGGAGGCGTACCGCGGACAAATCGTTTCCAGCCATAGACTTTCGGCCCTCCTGCCAACCTATGCCTCGGTGGAAGAACAGGTGCAACAACTGCTTCCCCAGGAGATTAGCGCTTTGTATCTGCATCAGGCGATGACGTTGGAGCAAGCGCTCGCCGGACAACACGTGACGCTCGCCACAGCCACAGCTTCCGGCAAGACCTTGGCCTTAGCGCTGCCTGCACGGTTCAGACGCACGGTTGAGCGCCACGCTTCGGTGCTCTGTATCGCTCCCACGCGTGCACTCGTGGAGCAATGGCGAGAGCGCTTGCAGGTGTGGGATCCATCGGTGGTTGTTGAAAGCTACACCGGAGACACACCCGAGCGCGAACGGCCTACCATCCGCGAGCGGGTGCAGTGTCTGGTGACTACCCCGGATATGCTCCACAAGGCCATCCTTCCTTATCACAGCTCCTGGCGGCGCTTTCTCACGCATCTCCAGGATGTGATCATCGATGAAAGCCACATCTATCGCGGGGTATTTGGTTCGCACATGGGGCACATCCTGCGACGACTCCAGCGGGTCGTGACACTCTATCATTCTGCTACTCCCACGTTTCTGTTTGCCTCTGCTACCATCGGTAACCCCGAAGCGCATGCCTCCCATTTGCTCAACCTTCCCGTGACCGCCATCACCGAGAACGGCGCTCCCTCCGGTGGCCGTCGTATCATTCTGTGGCAGCCACCGGACATGCGCAATCACAGTGAAGAAGCGGCAAGCCTGATGGCCTTTTTCCTGGAGCGCGGTGTGCGCACCATCCTCTTTGGACAGGCGCGACAATCCGTCGAACGGATGGTGCGCACAGTGCGCGAGCAGGTCTCATCGCATTTTCGCTTCCGTGTCGTTGCCTATCGCGCTGGCTACATGGCTACCGAGCGGCACGCTATGCAACGGCAATTGGTGACAGGAGAACTCCTCGGGGTCGTAACCACCAATGCCTTGGAGTTGGGTATCGATATCGGCGATCTCGATGTCTCGATCATCGATGGCTTTCCCGGCTCGATCGCCTCGGTCTGGCAACAAGCCGGACGGGCGGGAAGGCGAGAACGTAGCGCGCTCACCATTCTCGTCTTGCGGGAGGATGCGCTCGATCAGTACTTTGCCGCCCACCCGGATAAGCTCCTTGGCCAGCCTGCCGAGCAAGCTCTCATCAATATCACGAATCCCTACATCCTCCCATCGCACCTGCTCTGCGCTGCCTATGAGCAGCCCATCACTCCCCAGGAGGTCGACCGTTTCTGGCCAACAGCGCAGGCGACACTGACCGACCTCGTTGAGCAGGGGGCATTGTACGAGCGGTTAGGAAGGTATTACCTCCCCCATCGAAGCAGTAGCCCCGCGTACCGGGTGAACCTGAGGCAGGTAGGTCAGCGACTCTCAATTGTGCATGCAGGGAAGGTGATCGAAGAGACCGACATTCATCACGCAACGAGCGAGTGCCATCCCGGGGCAGTGTATTTTAGCCAGGGCGTCTCCTACCTCGTCGAGCGCCTCGATCTGGAGGGGGGATATGTGCAAATGAACCCGAGTGAGGTCGTGTACTATACCGACCCCCTCACCAACACGGATGTCGATATTCTGTGTACTGGGCAGTATGTTCGCCGAGAGCGGGCGGACCTGTATGTGGGAGATGTCTTGGTGACGCGCGAGGTCGTCGGCTTCGAGAAGAAGCATCAGCGGTACAAGAGTGTGCTAGATATCGAGCTGCTAACAACACCCCTCGAAGTTGAGCTAGAGACCAAAGCCCTCTGGCTGGTGCTTGATGAAGGACTGATCGAGGATTTGGTGGCGCACGGATATGATCCGGCGGGTTCACTGCATGCCGCCGAACACGGCTTGATCGGTTTGTTACCGCTCTTCGTCCTCGGCGATAGGCGCGATGTGGGGGGCGTCTCGATCGTGCCCGCTCATCCGCAAACGGAGGCAGCCACCATCTTCATTTACGATGGCTACCCCGGCGGCATGGGCTATGCGGAAGAGGCATACAAACAGTTCAATGCCCTGGCCCAAGCCACATTGGAAACCCTTGAGGCGTGTGCCTGTGAGAGCGGCTGCTATGCCTGCGTGCAATCACCTAAGTGTGGCAACCAGAACCGGCCTCTCGATAAGGTGGGGGCTATCCACTTGCTGAGAGCATTGATAGAGACGAAGGGTAAAGCGTGACTGCTCTTTTCTGTCGGAGCGGAAGGACTAAGTCTAATGTAAATGGCAGAGGAACCTGGTTGGTGTTTCCCGACCTCTTCTTTGGAGCTTTCGCTTCACTAGGAGGCATGCCTGCTTACAGGGGCATTTACCTTCCCTACTATTACACTCGATAAATGGTCCTAGATAGCAGCGCTATTTTATCACATGCCCTCATCATGTCATCCCAGAGTATTGTGCCAATCACGTATCTCAGGGCCTCAACGACTTCATTGTCCCTCTGTCGGTTATCGTTGTAGATACCCTACTCTTCCCTGGAGTATACTAGAGCTTGCAAGACAGGGAGGGAAGCAATAGTCTAATGAAACGGTGTCAGAGGGGCTAATGGAGATGCCACAGAACGATGTCAGATATGCTTTAGAGTGCTCACATCAGGAAATACTCAACCACCTGATTGGGATTTCCTCGCGACAGCTTCCTGAACCTGGCCACCGCCAGGTCGCATTCAATATCGTTGAAACACTTTTATGCAATGGTCTCTTTTACATCCTCGACCCGCACCGCTACGGCGGCTCCAATGTCAGCAAGGTTCCCTCCTCAGTAAAGGCACTTGCTGCCTTCTTTCGTCGTACTCCTGGCTCGATAACCAACAAGATGCTTAACTTGGACGGCTCAAGACTGCATGGTGCGCGGGATGAACCGTTGCTCTTTGCCTATGTAGCATCTGAACCCACGGTCTACCGCTCCCTGTACAGAGAGATTATGGCGACCGCACGCAATCTCCGCATCGGCGAGGAGACGCTCCCTGACTTTCTAGGGTATCTTTCCGGTGGGGACGAGATCGAGGATTTGCTTGGGCAGGAAGACCTGCCCAGTAGCGCAGGAGTGTTGCTTGCCGGTAGCGAGAGCGAATTACAGGAGCTTGAGCGGGCATTTGCTTTCGATGAGAGGTTGACAGAGCAATTGGCCGAGCGTAAAATACGGCTCGCTCAGCATCGGTTTGCTCTGGAGGTACTGGAGAATTGTGGACGGATGTGCGTCTTTTGCGGTTTTGAGCCACGCTCCCTTCCCATTCAAAGCGGTCTGCTCTATGCCTCGCACATCAAGCCTTGGGCGGTATCGAATCATCGAGAGCGCGTGGATGTGCGTAATGGGCTCGCTGCATGTCCAATACATGATGCAGCATTTGACCGGGGTTATATCACCGTCAACGGGTCCTATCGTATCCATCGAGCGGATGTGCTGCGAGAGAGTATAGCTAAGGACGGCAAAGCTGCACTCTACTTTGGCGAGGCACTCGGTGCGACGTTACTTTTACCGTTGGATGCTAAAAAACCTGCTCTTCCTTACCTAGCTTATCATCGAGAAAAGATATTCAAAGGATAACATGAGTGTTCTCGCCTTCCATTGTCCCAAAAGGACGACTTGTGAACAATTCCATTTTTCAGTTGCCTATTTGCTCGGTAAACCATTAAAGGATATAATTGAGCGAACCAATAATGCAAGCTATATCGCTTTTGTAACAGTATTATCCTGGTTATTTAGTGTTACCAGCTTTGCTTGAATTCGTCTCCTTGTATGTAGCCCCATGTGTATTTGGATAGGTCATTGGCAGGTAAGAAGTGAGCGGCAATTAGTGGCCGAGCAGGTTCTGACAAGACAACACTTGCAGTTGAGAAGGCTAAACGATTGGCAAACGAAGGGTTTCACACGCTGCCGACTTGCTACACCAGCACTCTGGCAATATATCTGGCAGGGGTCATCAGGGAACGGGAACGTCTTTTCGTCTGTACGTTTCATCAACTGTCTTCTCGGATGGTGCGAGAGGCAAACATTGAACTACCCTCTCCCGATGGGCCGGAGCAGCGGAAAGTCTTCGACGAGGATTACCCAGATACACTCATTCGTGCTGTTGAGCTCCGACCAGACCCGAAATATGATGCCATCATTTTTGATGAAGGCCAGGATTTTCAAGATACCTGGTGGTTAGCATTAGAAGTGTGTCTCAGCAAAGGACGGCAAAGCATCCTCTACGTGTTCTATGGGGATAACCAGCACGTCTATCGCAACCCGGGTAGTATTCCTGCTGATCTGCAACACTTTCCGCTCACAGAAAACGTCCGCGAGTCGCTCAACACTGCGCGAGTTGAAATTGGGAGATGACTACAAGTTAGTTGAGCAATATTGTGAGAAGTAGCACGACATCCTTACTGATCTCGGCGCAAGCAAGTAAAGTATGGTAAGATAGGAGGATGGGAGCACCAAGAAAAGCCGATTGGCGAGAAGAACGGCGCAAACGCGCCTGGAAGCTGAAAGAACAGGGCTGGCAACAAAAAGACATCGCAGTTCGCAGTGGCCTTAGGAGTGAGCGAAGGAGCGGTGAGTCAATGGCTCAAACGCGGGCGAGCAGGAGGACTAGAAGCCCTGGGCGCGCATCCACCCAAGGGGGTGACGCCTCGCTTAACGGCGGAGCAAAAGGCCCAGATCCCGCCCTTGTTAGCCAAAGGAGCGGAAGCGTATGGCTTTCGAGGAAATGTCTGGACCGCCAGCCGTGTCGCTGTGGTGATTGATCGGACGTTTGGCGTTCGCTATCATCGTGATCACGTCGGACGGATGTTGCGTGAGGCGGGCTGGAGCCGTCAACAACCGATCGAGCGGGCGACGCAACGCGACGAGCAAGCCGTTAAAGACTGGTACGAGAGGCGCTGGCCTGCTCTCAAAAAAAAGCCCAAGAGGAGGAACGGACCATCGTCTGGATAGACGAAGCCGGGTTTTATCTGCTGCCGATGGCAGTGCGCACGTGGGCTCCACGCGGGAAGACGCCCGTGCTGCGAGTCCCACTGACGCGCGACCACCTGATCTTTCATCAGCGGCATTACCCCCGATGGGCGGCTGTTCCTGCAAGTGCGTCCAGCCTCCTACGATGCCGCCGCAGTGGTGGGCTTCCTACGTGTGCTCTTGCGCAAGATCCACGGGAAACTCCTCGTCATCTGGGATGGTTCGCCGATCCATCGCGGACACGAGATCAAAGAGTTTCTCAAGCGCGGGGCCGCCAAACGCTTGCACTTGGAACAACTGCCGGGCTACGCACCCGATCTCAACCCCGACGAGGGCATCTGGAATTATCTCAAACGGGTGGAGTTGGGCAATGTCTGCTGTGCCAATCTGGATCACCTCTCTACTGCGCTCATTCGAGCGAGAGAGCGCTTGCGGCACAAGCGCGAGGTCATTCGCAGTTGTTCGCGACAATGTGGCTATTCGGTTTAGTTTCTTAGCGCGAGATCAGTAACACCTCTCGCTGCACCTTTCCCAGCAGCCGCGTCCAGGCAAGGATTTGTGGCAAGGGGACAGGGAGTGTGAAGGTGTAAGGGCTATCGTGATCCCCGCCTGGACCATGTTCCAGCTCTACCCGTCTCCGTTCCAATACACTCATGCCCCTTTCATCCAGGGATCGTGCTATCGTGCTGCTCTCGGTCAACGACTGGCAGGTGCTGAGAGCGATCGGTGCCAACCCCTGGCGTTTGTGTGCCTCAGGCTCTGACGTTTCCCCTGTCCTCGCCCCTGGATGTATCTTCCTCTCTTGCAGGAACTGGACTGCCGTGACGGACTGGGATGCTACCCTATTATTCTCGCGCACGAGCTGCTCGTCCAATGCTTCCCTGGATGGGGAGGAGAACACCCGCAGGCGATCTGGCGGGATGGCGGGATAGAGCCTGAGGAAGCCAAACACGACCTCCAGCGAGGTCAGTACGGTCGATTTCCATGTCCAGGTCGGCGACTGCTCCACCTGGAACGCGACACGGTAGTAGGTCATGAGACACCTCCGGCTTGTGGCCGATATCATTCTTTTTCTCTTCCAGAGACCAATTGCCATCCACTATAAGGACGCTGTGTTCGCAATTTTTTTATTATCAAGAATGTGAGACAGATAGTAGTGGTCAGTCCGTTTAGCTTCTCATGGATGTGGTATGTTGAGGGAAAAGCAGGAGGGGGAAGAGAATTGATATCTTTCTTGACAATCTCGAAAATAATACGGTATTCTACTTACAGGCAAGACAGGCACATTCCTACTTTTCCACCTTGGTCTCTCATCTCTTACACATGAGTAGAACGTTAATCAGTAGGGATGGACCAGAGGTATGATACCAAGTATGTACGAAGCGCTTCGGCAAATGGATCTCTCCTCTCTCGCGGACCGTTGTGGCGACGAGATGAAGCGGCAGCGGCGCAAGGAAGCTTTCGATGATCAATACTGCCTGGAGATTTTTCGGCGGGCCATTCTCCAGGGTGCGGACCAGGCATGGACGGTGCTACAACAGCGCTTCGGCGAGACGGTGCGTGTCTGGCTGCTCAGTCATCCCTCCTGTGACCTGGCGCTGCGGCGCGACTCCGAAGAAAACTATATCGCCCTGACCTTCAGCCGCTTCTGGTACGCTGTGCGCGATCAACAATGGGAGTTTCAGACCCTGTATGCCGCTTTGAGTTATCTCCGCGCGACCCTGAATGGGATCATTATCGATATCTTGCGCACCCACCTGGGGGCAAAGGAAGTCCCCCTGCCTGAAGCGGATTCCCCCGATGAACCCGTCTTCAGCGACGAACCTGGCGACGAGCAGGCCGTGTGGAAAAGCCTGCAAGATCTGATCCCGGAGCCGCGCGAGCAACGTCTGTTCTACCTGCTCTATTACTGTGGTTTCAAGCCGCGCGAAATCGCGGCGCGTTGTCCACAAGCATTTCACGATGTGAAAGAAATCTATCGCCTGAACCACAACATCCTGGAACGGCTGCGGCGCAACCGGGATCGATTGCGCTGGCTCCTGGGCGACGAGGAGGTGTAGTTCGCTATGCTCAACTGTTCAAACACCCTGGCTCCCACCGATGAGCATTT